>Ga0114951_10002773_pt1 | contig 19252 bp, 18 predicted proteins | sample AM7aDNAmetaG_FD_88677 | JGI IMG/M metagenome (GOLD analysis project Ga0114951, IMG submission 88677) | Freshwater microbial communities from Finland to study Microbial Dark Matter (Phase II) - AM7a DNA metaG | ecosystem: Environmental > Aquatic > Freshwater > Lake | place: Finland: Lake Alinen...
ATCCGCTCAGTTTTCCAGGACAGACTGGACGATCAGGTAGACACCCGAGGCTAAATCAACAAATAAACAGCCATAATTTTAACGCGAGCAGATATTCTTATCTGCTCGCGTTTTTAATGCCTTTTATCCAGATTCAAAGTGGAACAATAGAAGCTGTTAACGCGGGATCAGTCCAACTGGATAACGGAAAAACCTTTCTGGTCCAGCAGGGAAGCATTAAAGCTCAGCGCCTCAGGATTATGACAAAATTCAGAAATAAGAATTACAGAAAAAGAGCTATTGGATCTGGCCATGACTTCTGAGACAGCGAGAGTACACGGGCTATTTTTCGCGCCGGTGGACAGATTTTGATACTCCAGGCGCAGCAGGTCTGCCAGGGCTTTAGCGGAAGGACTATCCACCTGATCGATACGACGAATATTTGACCGTAGTCTGCTGGTATCAGCCCGATTCAAAGTCCGGCGCGGTGAATCGACGACTTCAATACTTTTAACAAGCTGCAAACAGCGCAGTACAAGCTCGGATTTAGGTATTATTCCCGTAACCTCGACAACTTTATGACTATCAAAAGCCGCCAGCGAGGAAGGAATTTCATTCTGGACTAGCGTGAGGGCAGTCATCATAAGATTATATGCCAGTCTATCAGCATCCTCATCATTCCCCACAGTGAGGTCCGCCAAAATCATAGCCGGTTGCCCCTGAAACTCGGTAAACTCCTTGGTAATTAACTCGTTATACCGGGTAGAGTACTTCCAGTTGATATTCTTGATACTGTCACCCGGCTGGTAACGGCGATTACCGTAATATTCGATACCCTGCCTTAAACCCCGGCGTGAATTAAGATTGGTCAGGTTAGCAAGCAAGGGCAAAGCTCCCGGTTTGGTACCAGAGAGATAGCGGCGGGCCAACCAGTCAGCATACCTGGCGCGGGGAATGACCAGCAGGTCCACGGGCATAAAGTTAAATTTTACCTGCAGAAGCCCCCATCGATCAGTAGCATAACAATCAAAGTTTACCTGCGCATTTCCGGAAAGCGGGGGAGTGATTTTAAGATTCAAAGCCGGCAGGCCGCCCTTGAAAGCCAGCACAGGAGACTCTACTTTCACCCATTCTGACACAGGCTGAATAAACAACAGCCCACCGTATGGTGTACGGGCTTGCAAACCAACGGACAGGTTCTCTTCTTGTCCGGACAGAATCCGCACCTGGGTATGCGGAGACTCTACCGGCACTGAAGGAAATTGACGATTAAGCAGAAAGAGAGCGATCCCCAAAGCCAGCAAAACCAGGATACCTGCGACCAGCAAGGCCAGACTACCCAAAACAGCAGCCAGCCCGACAGAGATCAAAGCAATACCCAAAAAATCAATGGACGCCCCCGTGAGGCGCCGGGTGCGCTTGGTAACCCGATATTGGAGATGCAGGGTATAAGCTGGCAGATCAAGCGCTACCAGAACCAGTATCGGCACAGCTATCAGGGCCGCCAGCCAGGACGGCAGGAAGAGAGAATATATAAGCGCCAGGGCAAAATACAGAAAATAATGAGTGAGTGTTTCAATTGCAGCGGATAGGGGCCGCCACCACTGGTATATAAACCAGGCCAGTAGAATCACGGGCACTACAGAAAGAGACAGCGGGGACAGGACTGCTGCAACCGCCAGAGCCAGAGCTATATAAAATTTAAAAACCATTGCCTGTTTCATAGTTATTTACGTTTAGGAACTGCGACCCTATCCAGCGTTCTCTGCAATACCATTGCGGCGGTAACATTATCCATTTCAGATTCAGGTTTGACTTTGAGACGGTGTTCTATTACCGACGGCGCCAGGTGCTTAACATCGTCAGGAATAACAAAATCGCGACCTTTAAAAACAGCCAGGGCTCGGGCACATTTGAAAAGGGCAATACTGCAACGCGTACTGGGACCTGCCAGCAGATCGGCATCGTTGCGCAGGCTATCCATAATAGCAATCATGTATTCGGCTAACTCAGGAGCAACATAAACCTCTTTAGCCAGAGCCTGGGCTTCTTTCACCTCTTTTATACTGGCAACAACCTGGATATCAGGGAAATCAATCCGGTCAATATTCAGAATTACCGATTTCTCATCTTCTTTGGATATATAGTGGCTTTGTATACGCAAGAAGAACCGGTCTATCTGAACATCGGTTAGGGCATAGGTACCTTCTCCACCAGCCTGGACTTGAGTGGCGATCACCAGAAACGGATTGTCCAGGGGATAAGTCTGACGTTCTATGGTGACCTGCTGCTCTTGCATGGCTTCCAACAAGGCTGACTGGGTTCGCGGGGTAGTCCGGTTCAACTCATCAGCCAGGACGATATTGGCAAAAATAGGGCCATCGATAAAATTGGCTTTGCCCTCGGTAGAGTACATATAAAAACCGGTGATATCGGCCGGCATCATATCCGGCGTAAACTGAATACGTTTGTAGCTGCCTCCAATGGCTCGGGCAAAGCTTTTAGAGATGGTGGTTTTGGCCGAACCGGGAGGGCCTTCAATAAGAACATGACCGCCTGCGATCAGCGCCAGCATGAGGGCTTCTTTTGTGGAATCGTTCCCCATGACAACTTTAGAAATTTCTTGCAGGACTTTTTGATATAAATCAGAGACTTTAACTAAATTACAATTTACCAATTGTTTCCCCCTTTTTTAACGAATATCGGCTTATAAAGACAAAAACCAGTGCCACCAGAAGCAAGAGAAAATATGGATGAGCTATGAAGTGACGCGCTTTTTGCAGACCTGTTTTAGTGGTATCCAGCGGAGCCAGGGAAAGATGGGAGCGATCTATAACAATGCTGGACGGGACACCGCTGCGCTGCAATATATAACGGATAAATTTGTTATTGTTACTCTGGTCCAGCATGGTATTTATAATCAAGCTGGGATCGGAAACAATCTCTACTCGTCCCGCTCCCATCGTAAATTCGGCAGCTACCGGAAAGGGACCCGGGGACTCTTCTTTATCACGATCACCGTCGCCGTTTCTGTCGGCAAAGCTTTCATTTGAAGACCAGGCTATCACAGAAGCACTATCAACCGAATCCAAAAAAGTAGCGTGATTTAGAGTCAGGGAACGGATGCCATTAGCGGCCAAAGGATCAGAAAACGAGGTAATACGCGGCAGGTAAGCATTTTTATAACAGAATAAAGGGTCCAGCAACAAAGTGTGCGTAAAACGCACGGAAAGCCCCAGGTATTCCAGTACACTGTTGCCGTAACCCAGATCGTCCATCAACACCAGGGTATTGCCCCTGCTGATATACTTCTGGATTTGTTGTAAATCGGTTTCCGCATAAGCTGTATAAGGTATCTCTATCAGGACTCCACCGGTGCTTTCAGGGAGTTGCGAGAGTAATTCCAGATCACCGGATTTGAATTCCCGGGAAAAATCATGAATGCCGTTCCACATTCGATTACCGGCCAGGTAGTCCTGGACCGAAGGAGCAAACCAGATAGCCACCAGTGAAAAAACCAGTACGGCGGCCAGGACTATCCAGACGAGGCTAGATGTCTTCATGCTTAGCCTCCTTATGGATAGATTGAGACAACTCTTGACCTTTTTCCAGATCACCGGCAGCAGTTTTATGATTAGAATATAAGCAGCCTTCAATGAGTAAGGTGAATTCGACGAAAGGACGGGCCAAAGGACCCAGGGAAGGACTGCTGTCACGGGCATATTCCCGTAAGGTCTGCTGCGGCTTTAAAACGGAGCGGGTCAGTTTTTGCACCAGTTTCAATACCCGCAGATATAAATTCCAGAGAGTTCCCTGTGAAGGTTCTCCGATTTCAGGAACAGTTTCAATCTCGGCGGAAGAAGATGAAGAATTACTGAAGACTGGGTTCAGCGACGCTGGCTGATGAGGAAGAGTCGCTTTATGGGCATACAATCCAAACCATTTGTTTAAACGGCGCGGCAAATAGAAGGCCAGGCTAACCAGCACCAACAACAGCACGAGACAGTTAACGTAATTAACTGCAAAGAAGCGTTGGGTAAATTCGAGAGACGTATACCAGGGCTGGGGTGACTGCACACGTAGAGTAATATTCTGAAAACCCAGCAAAGAAAGTCCCCAACCAGTCGGCAAGTTGGCCTTGAAATTGCCTTCGGCAGCGGTAACAATGTGAGAATGCTCCCAGCCTTTCGCAGTGACCAGAACGTTTGGAAGCGGGCCAAGGGGGGAAGAGACCCGTCCTTCCAGTGGCAACTGACCAGGTACAAAAACCACTCCCGGGAGAATTACATCCAGCGTCAAAGGGATCAGATTGATATCCACCTGGAAACTGGCTGCTACCGGTGCATATCTGCCCTCCGGTCGCACGGTCACAATCAGGGTATGAAGGCCAATAACTATATCCGCAGGAATATCCAGCGCCTGACTAAAAGAAGTACCTGCTGAAAAATTAGCCAGCAAGGAATCGTCCAGATATATTTCAATCTTCCTGTCAGGAGGATCAAGAGGCTGACCGTAATCAAAGGAGCCGTTTAAAACGGCCGATTGCCCGGGATAGGCCTTGCCGGGCATCGTCAGGTTCAATTCAGCGGAATAATAGTTGACCATTAAATCAAGTGCAGTACTTGAAGACCCCATGTAATTATCGATATCCAGTCCCTCGGGAATATAAACTGCCTGGACGCTAGTTACGGACTGGTAAAGTTCCGGCACCTGCAAGCTTACCTGAAAATGTCCCGTAGAATCTGTCTGTGTAGTCGTTGAGTATTGTTTCGCCAAATAAATGGTGACACCGCGGTCTGGCAGAATCGTCCCCTGACTGGTCAGTCTGCCGTTGAGTGTAACCTGATCCCCTACAAAAGCGGTTTGAGGGTCCATCGCCAGGGTTAACTCGGTATGTTTCAATTGAGCTGCGAAATCAGACGGAGCCTGTTCAAGCTGGCCCAGCATTTCAATTAAGGTGAGCATGTCCTTCAATATCAATTCATAATACTGGCGTATCCCGCTTTCAGCGGGCAGTTGGTCAATTTTTAAATAAATGCAGATAAACTCAAGGGACGATTTCATATCAGCCAGTTGTTCACGCGCTCGCGGCAAATCGGCAGCAATCTGACGACCAATCTGAGCAGCCTCCTCCAGCCGGTATTGATTGAGCAAAGCATTTTGCTCATCCCGGGCTGCGAACAAGCTGGCAGCAGAATGCGCATAATCGATACCTTTGCTATTGAATTTAGTCGCAGCAGGCAATATTTCGCGCGGGATATTAGCAAACGGCATTACTTCCAAAGAGTTTTCCACGGAAGGTACATCTAAATTAAGCATGTCTCTCAAAGTATCGTAATAATGCATTAACAGGGTCATGCCATTAAATATAACTTTAGCGCCTGCCGGGTCTTCATGATGATCATCGGCCAGCACGGGCTGCACCAAGCCGCCGAGAAGGCTCATCAGCAACAAGAAAGAAAAAATCAGCCGTCTTATCATTTCTGCATTATTTCCATGACTTTAATAAGAGCCACCACCAGAAAACCAGCAAAAATAACCAGGCTCAGTGAATTCAAAGCCGCCCGAGCCCGCGTATTGAGATAGGAATACACCAGTGTAATAATGAAAAAAGCCAGGGCCTGGGCCAGAAAATAGACCGAAAGATCTTTCTGGCCGAAGAAAGCCAGCACAATATTGATCGCACAAAAGGCGATAACCAGGGAGAATATGAGTTTATTATAGATTCTCAAGACAATAGCTCCAGGCTGATTCTGGTCTTGCCATGGGAAGAGACTTCCTCAATGATGCGTACGGGCCTGGCTAAAGCTTCGCTGGCAACAGCAGCCGCCACGGAGGCCAAGGGACTACCCAGGCATCGATTATACCAGGTATTTTCATAAGTTAATTTGGCGCCGGCAACATTCACGGTAATCGTGGAATCAGCCAGATGCACAGTAACCCCTGAGGCAATGTCCATGACTCCAGTTAAAAGATAATTCAAAGCGGATTCTATATCCTCTACGGTCGGACCCGGCTTACGTGACAGCAGTTCCAGGTTAACACTGCCGGCAGTAGTCACGGCGATAGCTACGTCAGCATTGTCAGGGCCATATCTCACGATAAGGCGTCCTGGCAATTTTTCTCGCATATTCCGAAGGCCGCCATCTTTAGATAAAGGAACCAGGGCTTGAGGATGCCCGTCACGTAAATGTGATGGCAGGTAAATGGCCGTATTCTGAAGTCCCAATTCTTCTAAAAGCGCAGCCGTATTTTCCATACCTGTCTTAAGAAGAGTTTGAGAGGCTTCAGGGGAAATATAGGGACGAGCATTAGCCAGGGCGATACAGGTAACTCCCAGAATAATGGCAGAAAGCGCCGTGGCAGCCAGCGGCACGGAACTCAGAAGGAAATAGAACAGCGGAGCCAGCAAGGCACCCGGTACAGCCAGAGTAATGCCTAAAACACGATAAGGGTTTTTCAAATCCTTGACCTCACGTTCATTATGTCAACACTCCAGGCAATTTCCAGTGCATTTGCCATATCTGTCAAGCTTTCTCCCGGTTTTTATCCCGGGCAGCAGCCCTATTCAACTTCAACTTTTAAATATGTTCTTAAATAGACTTCCGAACTGCCGGATTTATAAAGATCGAATTCCAATTTTTGATTAGGGCCGGGTTTATTAAAAGCAAAATCGACATTATAAGTCTGTTTTTCCTGGTCTGGAATAACGACATTGAATTCATTAAGCATCTTACCATCTACGTTGACCTGACAGTCCTGCCCTACGACTTTGACCTGGTAGCTGGCAATCTGATTTTCATGATTACGGATAACCAGGGATATTTTACCCTTTTGACCAGCTATGAGATGTTGGGGAAAACCACCCACCCGGCCGTTTTCATCCAAAAAAAATAACTCGGTGAACCCAGGTTGAGGACGATGATAGGTGTAGACCGAGCTAACTATGACTCCCAAAATAGAAACAGCCAGGCAGGCTACCAGGGCTTTTTCCAGCCAGTTCTGTTTGCTCCACCCGGTATGCCAGTTGAAGGGCAGATATGCGGTTTCCTCGATGGGCAGATTGCGCCTTCGAAGGAACGCTATAACGGAAAACAACAGGACCAACCCAGATAGCGACCATAAGACCGGATAAAGCGTAATAGACCAGGTATAGTTCAAGACTAGAACGGTTAGCGTAACCAAGGCGATGGAAAGAGCAATACTGTAAGCGAACCTTTCTAAGGCAGAAAAACGACTTTTCCTGGGGAAAAGGGCTGATATAAAGGCATAACCGGGCAGAAAAAGTAAAAAGGGCAAACCCAGAATAATCCGTGGAAAAAGGGAAGACGAAAAAACCACGGCCGTAATCAAAAGCAAAGTGATGATCACTACTATTGTAAGATCAATTCCCGATTTGTTTCTCAAACTTACCTGACCTGCCCAAATTAATTGTCCAAATTATATCACGAGATTGTGAGTATGATATGGGTCAAAACACTCAATTTGAATATAGAAAGTGAATATACAGAGACAGTCTACTTTTAACTAGTTATAAAGTCGTGGGTATAAATACCCATATCGCATGGGTATTATGGTACTTCCCAAATAGAGGCACCGGGTGCTACAGTAGGGTAGCTGAAACTAAACTGAACAAGAAGAAACAATTTATAATGCAAAGTGTTGACTTCCCCCTGGTACCGGAACAACTAAAATTGTTTTGGAAAACGCCTCTTTATCGCAATGCCGTTTACCTGATAATCGGCAACGGGATGGGAGCGCTGCTGGGTTTTTTCTACTGGGCGGTAGCCGCCCGGCTTTATTCAGCGGAGGAGGTAGGGACGGCTTCAGCCATCATATCGGCGATAGGCATGCTGGCAGCATTTGCCAGTCTGGGATTGGGCCTGGGGCTGGTACGCTTTCTGCCTGAAACCCGAGAACAGGGCAACGATTTGATCAATTCCAGCCTGACACTGGTTCTGGCGGCTTCCATCGTCACTGCGATCGTCTTCATTTTAGGGACAAATTTCTGGTCTAAAGAATTGAGCTTTCTGCGGGATAATCCCGTCTACTTTTTATTATTCGTAGTTTTTACCGCAGGTACGGCCTGGGGAAATCTGATCGATAATATATCTGTTTCTGAGCGACGGTCGGTATTTGTCACCCTGCGTTCTCTGATATACAGTGTGGGTAAGTTGGGCCTGGTCATTCTCATGGCTGGTATATTAAATTCTTCCGGAATTGTAAGTTCATGGGGTATAGCAACAATCATCTCAATTCTGTTAATCGGGGTTTATTGTTTACCAAGGATTCGCCGGGGTTATATTCCTCGTCCGCATTGGCACTGGCAGCAAACCAGGGCCATTTTACCATACTCCATCTCTAACAATTTGAGTGTCATGCTGTGGTCACTGCCAACATGGATATTGCCCCTCATGGTACTAAATGAATTGGGAGCGGAATCTAACGCCAATTTCTATATCGCGTGGACGATAGGTTTAGCCCTGGCCATGGTACCGACATCTGTAGCTACTTCTGTTTTTGCAGAAGGCTCTTTTAATGAAACGGGACTGGAAGCTAAAGCCTTGCGCAGCATCAGTCTGGGTATCTTTATAACCTTACCAATCATATTATTATTACTGCTATTTGGCGGTAAACTACTAATGCTTTTTGGAAATGATTATGTGACCAATTCATCCAGACTGCTGCAAATAGTTACGCTGACACTATTTCCGCTTACAATAAACCAGGTCTATTTCAGCGTCCTGAGAGTGCGTAAAAGAATGAAAATGCTGCTGGCGACGGCAACATTGATTACTATTATGACACTGGCTCTAAGCTTGATGCTGCTGACCGAAATCGGCATACTGGGAGCAGGCATCGCCTGGCTGGCCGGGCAAACTCTGGTAGCCGTCTGGGCTATGTTTGAACAACACTGGTGGACAAAACTAGTGCACCAAATGGGAACCATGATATCTAAAGGAATCCATGTTAATCTGAAAGCAGTCTAAAAAGTTCACCTGCAACAGGATAAACAAAAATTTATAAAAGGAAAAAACGCATGACTAACAAAGCTGATTTGATAAAAAGAAAGCGACTAAAAATATTAGTAACCGGCGTGCATGAGATGAACTGTAATGGAGAGACCGGGCAGTTCATCAGCCTATTTTGCTATCTCAAGAAAAAATATCCGGAGGCAATTTTCCACATTGGAGAGCTGAATGGAGATATCAGTGAAAGGCAATTAGAACGAGCTCTGGGAGAAGAGGTAAATTCGGTAAAATTTTACAAAGCCCTGACTTCACCTAAAATTCCCTGGACAATACGGGTTGTGTCCCTGTTTTTACGGCAAACACTTTTATATCCCGGCTGCGACATCGTAATCCACCTGTGTACGGACGGCTACAGCGACCGCGTATTGCCCAGCAAATTTCTTTCCACATTGGGAGTAATCGGTCACAGCTACCAGATGCTTTGCGGCAGGCTGTTCGGCAAGCCTGTAGTGGCCTGTTCCACCACCATCGGACCTTTCGATTATACATTTACAAGAAACATTGCCAGATTTACCCTGAATAGAATCACCGGCATCACAGCCCGGGAAGAGGATACCATCAAGTATCTTCAGGAACTCAAGGTAAAATCTGCCATAAAGTCGGTAGCCGATCTGGCTTTCCTGGTAGAAGCTTCACCTAAGGCTGCAGTGGAAGCAACTTTGCAAAAAGCCGGGGTAAACACACATAAACCGCTCTTCGGCATTGCGCCCAGCCAAATTGTGGCTAAAAGAAACCGCGGCAGTGAGACGGCAGAGCAAAAATACGAAGCTTATATTACATCCATGGCAGACATAGTCGATAAAATGGCTGACAAGGGCTGCGAGGTAGTGATTTTATGCCAGACTACCAGCCAGAAATATGACGACAGCGTGGTAGCTGCCCGTATCAAAGAACGAGCCCGCTACAAGCCGGCTATTTTTGATAACCGCAGCTATTCTCCCCAGGTAATCAAAGGCATCATGCAACGTTGCGAGATAGTGTTTTCCAGCAAATTACACAGTGCTATTTTCGCCATTTCCGAAGGGACACCTACTGTTACCATCGCTTATGCGCCCAAGGTCTACAGCATTATAGGTAATATGCTGCATTTACCGAACAGTCTGGTAGAAATCCGCACGCAGGACTTTCCCTCTTTGGTAAAAGAGATAAATGACAAGATTGACCGCTGCTGGCAGGAACGGGAAACGATCAGGCTGGCACTGCGCCGGACCAACCCAGGTATCAAGGATTTAGCTAACAGGAATATTGCTTATATCGCAGAGATTATCGAGCAGAGAAGATAGTCAGGAACGATTATAAAACAGCTAGTGCAGTACTTTGAGACCCAATGCCCGGCGAGCCTGCTTCATGAAAAAACTGACTACGGGCAATATGGGCGGCAGAAACGGCCACAACCATCTCTGACGACCAATTAATGAAGACAGGCTGAATCCTGCCACTGCCAGGTAACCACTCAACCCGGGAGAGGGCAAACTAATATTATATTGCGGAACCGGACGCCGCCAGAAACGCCGCCAGTTGATTAGCGCAGAAGAGAAACGCATGCGGAATACCGAAGGTATCCATTTCTTGATAATTTCCGGAGATAGTATGGTCAGCGTCACAGTGCGGGCAGCCATTGCCCGTTGCAGCAGAGCCGCTCCAGCTGGACTGCGGGCCACGACCACCGAATCACCGGCAGTTTTTTTAAAACCCGGCAGCCAGAAATCCCCTAACGTAATGTCTGCCAGCTTATTCAATGAATCACAGCAGCTAAGACAACGATCTGGAGTGAAGAAATTGAACTCATGCCAGGCAATATACTGGAAATAAGGGACCTGGACGCGCCGGCCATCCCTTGAAACGACGGTCATAAAGCCAGGCCAGCCCTCACCCCGGTAGCTCAGTGAAGTTACCTCGGAAGAGTCTATTTTAAGGCGTGAAAGCAGGAATTCAGTCATCAGGAAGGTATCGGTGTGACTGCACTGGATACCCAGATAGAGAACGATTTTCTCTTTCAGTCTGGCATTCTGAGCAGCAGCTTTGCGAAGGCCCTGGATGTGACAGGGCAAACCAACCACGGCGAAAGTTCCCGGCGTTTCCAGTATAGACTGCACCGCCAAGTTAGCCGGCACGGGACAATACCTGGAACCAGCAGAGGAGATAATTTCCTGGCGGTTACGGGCGATAAGAGGCTGCGGTAACGCCGGTTTTTCAGGATTCCAGCCTGTTACCAGGGCTCCGTCGATAAGGTGAGACTCAAGGGCGTATATCAGCAGTGCAGTAATCAGCCCACCCGATGTGCAGTTAAACCGGATATCGTGTTCAGACGCATAACCAGAATAGATGTTTTGATAACAACCTGCCACGACATCCTGGAGAGGTCCCCCCATGATTTCCTTGTTCAAGGCGGAGAAGTCCAGGGAAGCGCCGGGACAGGCTTTGAGGCACTCTCCGCAAGAAATGCAGGTTTGCGGGTTGACTAAAGGCAGGAAGAGGCCCTTGCGCCGGTCAATCAGCATAGTGATCGAATGCCTGGGACAGACACCGGCACAGGTCCCGCAACCGGTACAAAGCCTATTTTTTACCACCGATTCAATATTTTTCATGGTTGAAGTTGGCAAGGTCTATATATTCTCCTTCCAGTCGAGTATCATCAGGGCAACCAGGCATAAACATCAACATCGGAATTATTATAAATCAAATGATAATTGAGGTTGTCCTCAATCCAGGTACGAAACTCGGGCATCGATTTATTATCGCCCCAATAAAAAGAATACATATTGTCAAGACGCCGAGAAAGGCTCACATACATGGCCTGTGTGCCTTCCGGCTGTTTATTCTTGACCGCTTCCAGACAGCTGCTAAAATCCGGATCGCCGCTGGTGGCCGAAATAAGATAGTACCTGAATTTGTCGAGATATTGGTAAGTAATCGGCGGGGTGTTTCCCAGGACGTAGCCGCTGTCTGCATTATCATACATATAGTCGGTAAAGGCCAACTCAGAGGACGGAATCCTGTCGAGCAGCTCATTTCCGTAGTGCGTCAATATGTGCAGCGGGACCGCTGCGATCATGACCACCAGGAGACCTGCCATAACATATTTTCTTTCCATGAGCCGGGCGGTAAAAAAGGCTATCGGCACCAGGATAAAGAAAAAGACCCGGATAATAAATTCGCCGGAATAAACCAGGATGGGAATGAGAAAGATCGGAGGGACTACAATCGCCAGCATCGAGAGATTACTGCGAGAAAAGTGTTTCTCCTTGCGCATAAGTACAAAGCCTAGGAAACCCAACAGTAAAAAGAGAGCGGTAAACAGGACGCGGCTGTTGTTGATAAATGAATGCTCCGGGGAAGAATTAGCAAAACGCTGAGAAAAAGAAAACTGATAGATCAAGTCCAAACGGAAAGCCTGACTGATAAATTCAGGCAAGGATTTTTGCATTTGATCATAGCTGCCGTATAATGTCCAGGCTCCCATGCAGAAAAGCAAGAGGACCAGCAGAATGTAGTCCTTTTTTCGCCAGACAAAGTATAAAATCACCACGACTAATATGGTCACGATAGCTGTGATCAGGTGAGTCACAATAATAGTGGAAATAAACAAAGTCAGCGCCAGCACATTAAAAACCGGACTCTGCTTTTCCGGGTTGCGCAGCATGACAGCTATCACAAACAGCATAAGCAGGTAAGCAGGTGATTGAGCAGAAAAATACTCCTGGTTGGTCCAGTTGATCAAAGTAAATATCCAGGCGAACACCCAAAAATACTGCATCTTGTCCGAACGCAAGGCGCGGAAAATCAAGAACAATGGCAAGAGAAAAAGGCTCTGGGCGACAGTATTATAGACTCCCATAATAATCGTGGGGTCCTTGAGACCGGTGATCTGGAATATGGCGGTATCGAAGAGCCAGGCACCAGGCCAATTATGATACCAGATACCCTGAGGATACAGATGCTGATTCCGCAGGATATCATCCACAAACCCGTAGTTCTGATAGCCGGCGGAAAAACGGGCTGTGCCTTCAATAATGAAAGGTGTCAGATACAGGCTGACGATAAGCAGCAGAATTTGCAGGATGCACAACCATGGATGGGGTTCGCGGGAAGTCCATAACAGGGCCCCAGCTAAAGTCAGTAAAGCCAAAGCAATAAAAAATATGACCGGATAGCTGGAAACCAGACCGTAGCGATTGATAACCAGGTCCGGATTAGCCAAACTCAGGCTCCACAGCACACAGGCGATAAAGGTAAGTAAAAGCGAAAGGCGATATCTGGTCAGGAATGAGGTCATTTCTGGTCTCTGTCCAGGATGCCCGACAGACCGCCGCGCAGGAATGCCACGGAGAAATTCAGGTCATCCAGCCAGCCGACGATCACAAAATAGGGTTTTGACAACCAGGCAAAACCACTAGAACGCGAGAGACAGATCAAGAAGCGCAGCAGGATGAGACCACCCAGGGTTATCATTCCTGCCTGTAAATGGAAAATCATGGACAGCAGAGCCAGGCAATACAGGCCGAAAAACAGGACCTGGGAACGTCGGAAAAGACTTTTCACGCGCGATTCCCGACTTTCATGGGGAGTGACGGCGATCAAATGTTGAGTCACCGCTACGCCCAGTGTTTTGCCGGCGTTGCGCTCGCTTTTAAGGTAACCGGACAAGCCCCGCATGCGGGCAAAGCTCAAATGGTAGCGCAAAGAAGCATCTTTTAATATCCGGTATTTTTTTGAGCGTATGTTATTAGCCAGGATCTGATCCTCAGCACCCAGCTTAGGATTCCCGGCAAAACCAAATCCGCCGATTTCGCGGAGTGCGGAGATACGAATCAGGTCCGCTTTGATATATGAATAATCCATATCAACAACACCTTTACTCTGATAATCATAATTCAAATAACGAGCATAGGTACGGTTGAGCAAGGAGAGTCGCTGGGCATCGAAATCCACAGGTTGCCCGGAGACAATGGCCACGCGGCTGTCCTGAAAATGGCGTACGCCGCGGGAAATATAGTCAGTATTGACGAGATCAATATCGTCTTCTATGATAAAAAACAGCTCTTCATCCCGGGCCAATGACAGGGCATGATTCAAGCCCCAGGCCAGTCCTTTGTTCTCCTTATTATGAATAATGCGTATTTTATCGGCATACTTTTGCAGGACCTTCAAGGTATTATCCCGGGAGCAGTCATCGATAACAACGGGGGTAAGCGCGGGATAGTCCTGCTTGAGTAACGACACCAGGGTCTTTTCAATATGCTCTTCGGAATTATAAGCCGGTATGATCGCCAGGACTTTGGGATTTTCCATATAATTTTCCTTTCAATTTATTTAAAGAAGTTAAAAAATATCTTGCACTACTCCCATAAGATTTAAATACACGAGAAGGAAACAACCCATGACACGGAAAGTAAACATCTCCTTGAGAGTAATATTGATCAGACCCATGCCTGTTTTGACCAGGGGATTACGGGTGTTACCCTGAACACGATCGCCTTCATCAGTTGGGAATTCGGCTATGCGATAGCCTAATTGCAAAGCATGGATTGATTGCTCCAGTTCTATTATATGGCCGTCAGTAGTCGAAGGCAGTCTGCGCAGTTTTTCGGTTTTAAAAGCGCGGTAGCCATTCCAAACATCAGTGATGTGGCCCTGCCAGCGTAAATTTATAACCAGCGTAAATAACTGCAGCATCCATTTTCGCAGAGGAAAAAAGCGGCCGTCATCCTTGTTTTTACCTCCCTGCGCTAGACGGGAAGCGATAACAAGATCGTTGCCTTCGTCCAGTAAGCGAATAAACTGCGGGATATCCTCCGGGGCCTCATTGCCATCGGAACTCAAAAAGATCACATAGTCTCCACGAATTTCACGGGCCGCGATGCGAAAAGCCTCGCCGCGTCCCAGTTTCTCCTGTACAATCACCCGCAGACCGCGAGCACGGCAATACTGCACCGAATCGTCCACGGACTGGCCATCTATCACCAGGACTTCATCCACACACGAGAGAGGAATGCGAGGATAGACTACTTTCAATCCGGTCGCGTCATTTTTGTTCAGGATCACCAGGCTAACTCTGGAACGGTTGACATCAGTCATTAAAGAGCTCCTTCAAATCCGGTAATTGCTCCTCGACAAAGATATCCGGACTATCTGCATTAAAAGGCTCCGAATAGAGGACTACCAGAGTGGTATCATCAACAAACTGCATATAATGCTGTTCACCGGGGGCGACCTCAAAACAATCCCCTTTTCGAAAACTGTAAGATAACAGATCGCCTTCAATAACAGAAATGATCTTAAGAATTAGAGAACCTTCCAGAACATAAAATAACTCACAGGTATGGCGGTGGAAATGCCCAGCTCCCAATACCCCGCGTTTCCGCATGATGACGTTAAGCTGCCGCCAATTACCTCCGCTGGTAACCTGAACAAGCTGCCCGCGGGAATCCTCAACGAGGTCTTCAACCTTTAGCTGCTTCATGTTCCGTCATCCACCATTGCCAAACTTTTTGAATACCATGATCGAAATCATATTGAGGTTGCCAGCCTAATCCCAGAGCCCTGGCATTAGGATAGACTTTATGCGTAATTCCATTTTCCTTGATGTTAACAGTTATTTTGTTTTTAAGCCCGGCCAGTCCCAGGATGGTCTCCACGACCTGACCGACGGAGATACCCTGGTTACTACTGATATTGACAGTAGTGTTCTCCCATTGTTGACGATGCGCCGTTATCAGAGCTTGCAAAACATCCTCTATGAAAATAAAATCATAAAGGCTTTCCAGGCTGGTAAAAACGTTGATTTGCCTGGTCGCCAGGCTTTGCATGACATCGAAAACGATGTTGCGTTTCTGTAAGGGACCGTAGATAAGCGCAAAGCGCAGAATACAATGGGATAGCCCGAACTTTCTGGAATAAAGGCGGATATAATTTTCGGCACTAAGCTTGCTCAAACCGTAAAAATTGAGCGGCCTGGGTGCGACATCTTCAACGGCTGGACTGGCTTCTCCATAAACATCCCCGGTAGAAGCATAAATGATTTTGCCATAGCCTCTTTCGCGCATTAACTCCAGCAAATTAACCGTACCGGAAACATTGACTGTAAAATCTTCAGCCGGATGGGTATTAGCAAACCAAACGGCAGGCTGACCAGCCAGGTGATAAATGATCTCCACGGACGGCGGAATAGCATCCCTCAAAGCAGGCAGGGAACACACGTCCGCAGCCCGGAAGCTGAAACCCGGGAATTGCTGCAAATCTGCGGAGAATTTATTTTCGTTGCGGTCCAGACCGACCAGAGGTATATTTTGCTCAAGCAGGTTTCTGGCTAACCGGTAGCCGACCAAACCGGAGACTCCGGTTACTAGGAACTTACACATGCTACAGCCTCATTTTGCTACTTACCGCTAGATATTTGCGCCAGTAATCCAGGAGGTCCTGCATAGTTTTTTCGAACGGTATTTCCGGCTGCCAGCCGGTACAAGCCTGGAATTTAGCAATGCTGGGAATTTGCAAAGTAACATCCGATGGACGCAGACGGGATGGGTCCACTTCAATAGAGACCTTGCCCTGCAGACCGGAAAGGCGGACCAGAACATCCAGCATTTCCCTGACGGTCAAAGTGACATTTCCTCCGATATTAAAAACATCCCCGGCCTGTACTTTGCCTTCATAGAACTTCTGAACCATGATCCAATAAGCTCGGACGGTATCTCGTACATCCGCAAAAGTGCGTACAGAGTCCAGGTTCCCTACAGAAATCGCGGGCTTTTGCAAACCCATTTCTATGCGGACAAGCTGGCGGGCGAAGTTAGAGGCTACAAATACCTCTCCACGACGCGGACCGGTATGTGTAAACATGCGAGTGCGCAGGGTCTTGATACCCCAGGAAGTAAAGTACTGCCAGCCCAGCATATCCTCACCCACTTTGCTTACAGCATAAGGACTGGCCGGACGGAAAGGCGTATTCTCGGTAATAGGCAGCTCTTCCTTTTTAACCTGTCCATAAACCTCGGAAGAACTGCAGATATGAACCACAGGATCAATCTTGCTCAGTCTGACAGCCTCAAGCAGATTAGCCGTACCCAGGATATTGGTAGACAGCGTATCAACGGGTGCTACAAAGCTGGTAGGAACATAAGACTGGGCAGCCAGATGAAAAATTACATCCGGTTTTACTTCACCAAACATATATAGCAGGGATGACAGGTCCCGCAGATCACAATCATACAGAGTGACCTTTTCCGCGGCGTGTGCAATATTCTCCATCGGACTACGCCAGCGTTTCAAACCGAAGATTTGAACCTCGGGATGATTCTCCAGAAGATAGTCCATTAACTGGCTGCCAACAAAACCGGTGATGCCTGTAATTATTACCTTCATTTAAAGTTCCTTTTGTTTATTTATTCTATATAGCATCTCTTCGACTACGTAGCAAATGATATGGCCTGCTGTGATATGGGCCTCCTGGATACGAGGAGTATCATTGGAAGGAAAAGAAATGGTATAGTTCGCTAGGTCGGGTTCCTTGAGTTGCTGGCCGACCAGGGCAACTGTGATGGCTCCACGATCACGAGCTGCCTCAAATCCACGCAGAACGTTCAGGGAGTTGCCACTGGTACTGATGCCCAAAACCAGATCACCAGCCTGGGTCAGGGCCCTTAACTGCCGGGAAAAAACATCCTCATACCCATAGTCATTCCCTATAGCGGTAAGACATGAAGAATTGGTAGTCAAAGCGATAGCTGCCAGGGGATCTCTTTCCCGATAAAAACGGCCGATGAGTTCGGCAGCAATATGCTGGGCATCTGCAGCACTGCCGCCGTTGCCGAACAGCATCACTTTCTTACCTTTTTCATAGACCCGCACGATTTGCCAGGCTACTCTGATCAGGAGTTCCGTTTGCCCTTTCAAATACTCCTTAAGATTAATACTGTCATCGATCTGCTGCATTACCATGTTGTTAATGGAGGTCTCAGTTCTGGCAGTTGTCGTAGTCATCTTTATTTAACCTCCCAGGTTTGTAATCCGTTATATACAAAAGCAAAAGGCGTTATCTCAGCCCCGGCCTTTTGCAAGGCTTCCACAACTTTATAGCGTCGCGTTTGATCACAGAGTATTAAAAGATGGCCGCCGCCGCCTGCTCCCAGCAGCTTGCCGCCAAGTGCGCCACTGGCTTTAGCTGAATCGTATAATTCATCGATCTGGGGCGAAGAGATCTTATCCGAGAACCTCTTCTTCAGTTTCCAGCCTTGATCCAGCAAATGACCGATTTCATTTATTTTGCCCAGCACCAGGGCGTTCTTCATATCCACTGCCAGCAGCTTGGTCTCATCCAATGCCCGACGGGTTTGCGCTTTATCTTCTACCAGGTTCTTGACCTGGTCTTTGATAATATCGGAGGAAAAACGGCTTTTTCCGGTGTAACACAGTATCATACGGTATTCCAATTCATTCAAAATTTCGGGTTTTACACGCAGAGGATTAACTATGGTCTTATCGCTAAAAAACTCTATATAGTTAATTCCACCAAAAGCAGAGGCATACTGATCCTGCTTGCCACCCTTGATGTTGACTTCATTTCTCTCTATTTGATAGGCCAGTTCGGCCAGCTCATAATCGGTAAGAACCAGATTTTGCCAGTGTTTAAAAGCTCCTATCATGGCGGTGGTAAGAGTTGAAGAAGCTCCCAATCCGGCTCCCGGAGGCGCATCGGAACGCAAAATCAAGTCAAAACTTTGGCGAATTTTAAGGACTTTGATAACCGCCTTGACGAGGTCCAGTTCGCCATCATAAGCCACGTCCTCATCGATGCTAAATGAGAGGTCTTTCTTGTAATCCAAAGATTTGATATTGACTCTCTCTCCATCATGCGGCATCAGTGAGGCATAGGCATACTTATCTATCGTAATATTGATGACAATACCGCCGCACTGCTCGAAATAGGGAGAGACATCAGTCCCTCCTCCACCCAGGCTTATACGCATTGGAGCTCTACTGCGAATCATAACGTTTTGGTTTTCAGTCTCCTCATAATATTTCGCCGGCATTTCATTAACGGATATCATTTTGCCTCCTTAGTGAGCCAGTTAACCGCTGCCAAAAAATCCCGGCCTACGAATTCGATCCTGCCTGGGTACGACCAATCTCCCTGCAAAGTCTGCGTTTCGGGAGCTTCGCTGGGGACCAGAACCGCTTTGCAGCCGCTGCGATTAGCAGCTTCAATATCCAGGTATTTATCTCCAATAAAATAGGAATCA
>Ga0114951_10002774_pt1 | contig 19251 bp, 15 predicted proteins | sample AM7aDNAmetaG_FD_88677 | JGI IMG/M metagenome (GOLD analysis project Ga0114951, IMG submission 88677) | Freshwater microbial communities from Finland to study Microbial Dark Matter (Phase II) - AM7a DNA metaG | ecosystem: Environmental > Aquatic > Freshwater > Lake | place: Finland: Lake Alinen...
ATGGCCGCGACGGTCCTGGCCTCCTGCTACTACATAGTGGACATGCGCAAGATCACCTGGTGGACGCGGCCCTGCCTGATCTTCGGCATGAATTCCATTGCCGTGTGGATTGGCAGCGTCACGTTCAAGGATGCGCTGGAGAAGATTCAGCTCGCCGCCGGAGACGGGAAGCTGGTGAACCTGAAGACGCATCTGTTCAATGGCCTAGCCCAATGGTTCGGCCCGTGGAACGGCTCGCTGGCCTTTGCCATCCTCTACGTGCTTTTCTGGCTGGCCATCATGAACGAATTCTATCGCCGGAAGATCTACTTCAAGGTTTGAGTGGTGCGACAAGACCCTGTGAGTTGCGGCACGCGTCGCAAGGAGTCGTAAATAAAGGTTTTCTTCTGGCGCGCGAAAAAAGCCGGGGCCAAAATCGAAATTGCTTGCCACGGCAAGCCGGTCTATGGCTTATTTTTCGTATGCGGCGGTCTGCGTGAACCGCGATACATCTGGAATGTTGGCCGTGTGTTCTCGGCGCACGGCCGACGCGGGGGAGCCGGGGCGCAAGCTCCGGCTCTCTCGACAACCTGCCGAGATGGGCGAAGAGAAGCGGAGGATTTATGAACGAGGAAGACTCCGACAGCAGAGTTGGGATGGGACCACATCCCGCCTTGCCCGACCCCGCCATCTGTCGCGCTAAAATCATTGTCCAGCCTGACCTTGTTGATTGTCTCGTGGCCGAGCCGGAGCGTTGCCCCTACGCGATGAATTACGGCGGCTCCTACTTCTGCAATAACCCGGAAAAGCTGGATATCGTCACGACCACGAAAGCAGCGAAAAATAATTAGGGGACAGTCTAGGCTGGCTCAGGCGCGCGGCTCTTGAAAGGGACGGCGGGCAATGGCACGCTGAAGTCCGCGAAACAACAGCCATGAGCACCGGAATCTCAACCATCCCGCCTTCTCACGTCGGCGGCTGCGGGGTGTGTGAAACCTCCCGCCTGAGTCGTCGCCGGTTTCTGAAGCAATCGTTGGCTGTTTGGGGCGCGGCTGGCGTGTTTGGCAAAATCGCGCTGCAGTGTGCGACACTCATTGCCAGCGTGCTGGCGGGGACCGTGGCCCAAGCCGCCGAGCTGTCACCCGAAGACGCGGCCATCCTCCTGCCGATCGACCCGCCGTGCGTGCAACAGGCGCGGCACGATTTGTTGCTCGAAATCCGGCGGCGTTACGCAGCCTACAGCGGCGCGGAATGCGGCGGGTTTGTGGACATGTTCATGCACAACGACCCGGTTTGGGACCGGAAGGCTAATGAGAAAATCGTCATCGCGGTCCGCGCGGCGTTGCACAGCCGCGAGGCCGACGTGTGGGCCAAGGGCAAGGCGTGGGACGGCCAGTTTTATCCGAACGAACAGCAGTTCCTCGAAGTCTGGTTCCGTTACGGCGACCGGCTCAGTGCGGACGCGCGGCGCGCCATCGAGGAAGCCTGGCGCGAGGCGTTGTTCACCGATCTCGACGCGCGCCGGCTGGGGCCAAAATGGCGGCAGGGCGGCTCGTGGTATTGGATTCAACTGCACAACAACGTCGGCAACTGGGGCTTGATTGCTGCGGAGGTTGCCATCCTCGGCGGTGAGATTGCCAAGAGGCCCGAGTTCGTTGCCGAGGGAAAGAAGACGTTGCAGGAATGGTTTCAGAACGCGACAGCCTCCGGCATGGTCAACGGCGAATGCAATCTCATGGAAGGCCACTGGCGCATCTACTCGTTCGTGCTCGCCCCGCTGACCGAGTGGGCACCGGACCCGGCGACGCGGCGGCTCGCACGGTTGTTGCTGGAGCGGCTCTGGCTGGAGAAGCTGGTTTATTTTCATTCGCCAACACTGCGCGAGTGCGGTGCCTCGGGCCGTTGCGTGGTGCAGGGCCTCGGCGAACCCATTGTGGACACCAACCAGCGGCTCTGGCTCGCCACGCAGTTGAACCAGCCGATTTCTTACACGCCGCCGCCGGCCAGTGCCGGTCTCGATGTGCGCAACTCGACGATTCACCAGACCGAGCCGTGGCTGGTCTCTCGCTGGCGCGTGCCGGACTATTTGCAGGACCTCGCGTTTCGGAAAACCCTGCCGCAGGTGGTGCGCTCGACTTGCGAAACGGAAACCACGCCGTGGCCCAACGCCATTCCATCGAAGTCGCCGTTGATTTATCCCGACCCGAAGCGCGACCGCTGGCAGTTCAACGATCTCTACACCTGGCTGACGGAGACGTTCGCGTTCGGCACGATGTCGCGCGGCTGGGCGGATGTGGGGATGCCGGCGCTTGCTTTCTGGAAGGCGCACACCGGGCCGCCGCGCAACGTCGGCGATCATCGCGCGCTCTATGTCCGGTATCAGCACAACGACCGGAAGCCGTTCGGCCGCGCCGTCGAGTTCCTGCGCGGGCGCGAGGTCGAGCCGCCGCCGCACGCGAACTGGACGGAAGGCGGCCGTCACGCCGCGATGCAGGACCACGGCCGCGCCATCGTGATCTACCGGCCGCGGTTGGACTACTTGAAGTCGTATGAACTGGTTCCCGGCGTTCCCGGCTACGTGACGTTCGACGGCGACCTTGCCGTGAGCAGTCTGCAGGCGCTGGCGTGCTTTTATCGCGAGGACGTTTCACCGCGCGGTTTTTTCATCGGCGACAAACCGGTGGGCGCGTTTCCGACCACGGTGGAATCGGGGCAGTGGGTCTTTGTGGATGACGGTGAAACGTGGGTCGCGGTCCGTTCGCTGGAAGCCACCGACCTCGGCGGCGCATTGCCGGCGCGGCTTGTTGCAGGCGACCGGCATGTGTTTCTCCAGAGCGACAATTGCCGCTCGCCGCAGCCGACGCATCCCGACATCGGAAAATTGCGCCATTGCCGCAGCGGCTTCCTGATGGCTGTCGGCGACCGGACAGAGTACGCCGACTTCGCCGCGTTTCGCGCCGAGATGGCCGCGAGCAAAGTTTCCGAGAGTTGCGACGGCGACGAGCAGCGCGTGGAGTGGAGCGCCGGCAAAAAGACGTTGCGCTTGGGTTGGGATGTGTTTGAGGAGCGGTATCTGGAACGGTCAGTCAACGGCGTCACGCAGGACCCGTGGCCGCGGTTTGCGAGCGCCGAGTATCAACAGGCGCTCACTTGCGCGCGGCTCGGAGACGCAACGGTCACGACGCGCTCGCAACCACAGACGCCGGTCTGGTTGCTGGCCGATTGCGTGTCGCAGATCTACGTCGTCTATCAGCCGAACCCGGACCGGCTCGCGCCGGTGACGTTGGAAACGTCGTTGGGTCGGGTCACCACGGGCAACTTTCCGTTTGGCAAACTCGTCTTCGGTAAATCACGCGCCGCATCTGGCAAGGAGTCGTTGCGCATCGATGCAGACGCCGAGTATCCCGCGACGCCGGTTGCCGACATGACGCTGGAAATCACCGGCGCAAACCTGCCAGTCACTGCGATCATCAACGGCCTGCCCGCGCCCGTCTGCGCGAAAGATGACAAAGGCCGATGGCGCGTATCGCCGTATGCGGAACAGTGAGGACGAATCCTTGGCACTGCGGAGTCGTTGTCAATTAAGGTGGGGCGAGCCTCCGTCGAGCCTCCGCTTCTGCCAAATGCGTTATGTGCTAAAAGGAGGCTCGACAGAGTCTCGCCCCACCTTCAATGATGTTTCGCTGGGCACAGAAATTTGCAGGTTGATGGTTATGAAGCTTGTGCAGTTCCAATTGTCGATGTTTCTCCTCGTATTTGCGCTCATGGCGCGCGCGGCGGAGCCGTCAAAGCTCGCGGCGGCGATGCAGCCGTTCGTGAACAGCGGGCAGATTGCGGGCGCGGTGATGCTCGTCGCGGACAAGGACAAGGTGCTCGGTCTCGACGCAGCCGGCTGGGCCGACCTCGTGGGGAAGAAAAAAATGCAGACCGATTGCCTGTTCTGGATCGCGTCGCAATCGAAACCGCTGGCCGCCACAGCGTTGATGATGCTCGTGGACGAGGACAGGGTGGGCCTCGACGATCCGGTCGAGAAGTATTTGCCGGAGTTCAAGGAGCAGTGGCTGGTGGCGGAACGGGACAGCGAGCACGTCCTGCTGAAGAAGCCGCAGCATCCCATTCTCGTCCGCGACCTGCTGAACCATACCAGCGGCATGCTCTACAGGACGCCCGCCGAGCAGCCGACGCTCGATGTGCTTCCGCTCGACGCGCGGATGCACGCGTACATCATGTCACCGTTGCAGTTTGAGCCGGGCGCGAAGCATCTCTACGCCAACGCCGGCATCAACACAGCCGCGCGCATCGTCGAGCTCGTCAGTGGTCAGCCTTACGAGCAGTTCCTCGCCGAGCGCATTCTGCGACCACTCGGCATGAAAGACACCACCTTCCGGCCCACTGCCGCGCAGCTTCGGCGCCTCGCCAAATCCTACAGACCGAACACCGGCCACACCGCACTCGAAGAAGCGCCGATCCCGCAGCTTCGATATCCGCTCGACGACCCCACGCGTTGCATCCAGCCCGCCGGCGGACTTTTCTCAACCGCGAGCGACCTGTTGAACTTCTACCGCATGATCCTCAACGGCGGCGTCTTTGCCGGCCGGCGGCTTCTCTCCGAACAAGCCGTGGGGCAGATGACCTCCAAGCAGACCGGCGACCTGCCGCAGGCGTATGGATTCGGTTTCGACGTGAGCCGTGGACTCGTCGGCCACGGTGGCACTTTTGGCACGGTGTCCAGCCTCGACGCCACGCGCCGGTTCATCTCGATCTTCCTCATCCAATACGCCGGCCCGCCCGCCGACCTCAAAAACTTCCTCCCTGCCTTCCGCGCCGTGGCCGCCGAGCTGTGCGCGGCGGATTGAGCCACGGCAGAACACGACGCACTTCATCGCTTAAAAAAACGGCTGGCAGCACTTGCGGGCGGTGGCTTGTGAGCATGGCTTCGCGCTCAAGTAAAACCGAGAGGGAGAATGGATTGATGAAAGCCATCGATATTCTACAGTGCGAACACGCGGTTCTCGGGAAAATGCTCGACGGCATCGGGCAGGCGGTGCTAAAGAGCGAGGATATGTCGATATCGCGAGGTTCGCCCGGCTGGTGGAGGTTGTAATGTGCGACCACGCCGAGGTGGAGGAAAGCATGCTGTTCCGCCCCTTGGATGACCAGTTGATGCGGAAGGGGCAGGTTGCGCGCTTCAAATCCAACCACAAGGAATACTCCGAACAACTGCAAAAGGCGCAGGCGGAGATGCCGACCGCGGAGTCCAGGCACCTCCTGCTGCTGGCGGTTCGCACCCTGCGCGATCATTTTCGCTGTGAGAAGGATCTCATAACCGCGCTGGCCGAACCGGCGTTCACGCCTGAGTATCTTTGCCAACTCGGCTAGGCGTGGTTGCTGCGGAGAGGAATAATGAATCCGCCGCGCCGCTTGCCGACGGCGCAACACGCGCACATGACGAAAAGATTCTGACGGCTGACTGTTCCTTTCGTTTCACCCATTCGACCCGCGTAGCACGCTGTGGTTATTCCGGGGCGCACTGGAGACTTGGGGCCGTAGGTGATGGCGTTGGCACTGTTGCTGAATCGCCGGTGAAACAAGGCAGTCAGCGATGAAGGACCACAATCGCCAGACTCCCGTTACATCGAGACGCAATACCGAGCATCCACAAACGCCTTTTTCAGGGCGTTGATTTGACCGTCCGTTGCATCGTTCTGTTCGGCAAACAGAACGGCTTCGTCCTGGGTGCGCCGGATTGCCTCGGGATCGGACTTGGGAGTCAGCGGCCACTGCTGAGAAGAACCTCCCTCGAATTTCACCAGAAGATACCCGCCATGGACACGCGCACTCATTCGGACATTTGCCAGCAAGACGATCCCCAGTTTTTCCGAAAGGACACAGAGCTTCCTGGGTGTTTGAGATATCTGGCTGCAAACGAAGTTAAAATTCTGATTCTGAAAACCGGAGATATTGTATCCCGGGTTGTTTAACGGAGCTTGGGTTCTCGGAAGGCGGTTTTCCAAAAAATGGGAGAAGTCCTTATTCGATAAACACTGATCATGCGCATTGGCGGAATCTCCGCTGCTGCGGGGCGCAGAGGGATGAGGGATGACAGCCTTGAGTTGCGCAGATGCCTTGGCGCGGCCTGTCTCGACAACGGCCGGGTGGCCGAGCTTGGCAAGAAACTGGGCAACATCCTCGTCGTCAGGGCGAATGCCGGCTTTGAATTCGACGGCGGCGGCGAGCATGTTTACCAGGTCTTGATGGCCTTTCTCGACCAACGCGCGCCACGCGCCCGGTATGGCGGCGCGGGCCTGAATACGGCGATGGCGGCTGCGGTATTCTCTGCGGGCCATCTCCAACGCTTCTCCAGAGACGACGCGCGAATGTGCCAGATAGCAACTGAGCATTTCGGCTGCCTCGGCCGGCGGCAGCTCGAAAAGGTCGAGTTTGTGAACACGACGATTTTGGTAACTGCCTTGTTCCGCTGGCAGATAGAAACTCCACGTTCGGCCATCGGTTAGAACGACGAAAGGGGCGCCGGTATGAAAGGCGTATTCGAGTGCCTGGCGAATGCCGTCCTCGGCTTTGCCGGGAGCTTTCACTTCGATGAACACTGCGGGTGTGGAGGGCGGGTGACACAGGGCGAAGTCGGCGCGACCTTCACCGGTTTGGAACTCAGGCCAGACTGCGGTGGTGTCATAGATGTCCCAGTCCAATTCCTGAAGCACGCGTAAAACGGCGCCTTGGGAGATGGCTTGTTCGTTGGGAAACCGGCCTTGGCGCAGACGGCCGACGATGTCAGTAAGCGTGGTTTCAAGTGACATGGCCTTGAAAGAGTTAACAAGCTCTTAACTTCCAGACAATCAAATTCCTCAGCGAGTGCCGTTGAGGTCGCGCGCGAGAGGTCACAGCGGTTTTGCTGCGCGTCGCGGCGGGGTGGATGAACTGCGCTTCATGATAAAACACTGGCTTGCGCATTCGTTGCCGGTGTATCTGCTGTCCGTGTTCGTCGCGACGACGTTCATCGCGCCGGCAAACCCGGTCGCGCCGGTCCACTAACGGCATGGACGATTTGTCCGGTAACGCAGACCTCATATGGGATGCGCAGCACCGAAATCGCTTGCTACCGCAAGCCGAGAGGAGGATTATGCTGACGCGTAGCGGTTCTTGATTCCCGCGACCTGTTGTGAAGATTGGCGGTATGCCTTTGATACACGCCAACACGGGAGAGTCGGAGAGGGTGCGTCGATTCTCCTGACAACGTGTCGAGCCAGGCTGAAAGGAGTGAACTGCTCTGTGACCGAGGACAAATCATACAGCCCCGAGTGCTTGCCGTATAAGACAAGACCCACCTTACCTTACCCGGGCATCTGCCGAGCTAAAGTATTCATTCCGCCCGATCTGGTCCAATGTCTGGCGGATCATCCGAATAGTTGCCCCAACACGATAAGCTACGGAGGGAGTTACTTCTGTTTTCATCCGGATAAGCTGGAGATTGCCAAGATCACGGAAGCGGAGAAGAATAAAATTCAGGGGACATCCTCGGCCGGCCCGGCCTTGCCGTCACAACAGCCCGCCAACTTCACCGCCAGCGCGGGCGTTTTGCCTGGCAACGTGGACACCCTGTGGGACGCCCATCAAGATTGCAGCTTCATCGTGCAAATGTGCGCCGACCCCATGAACGACGCCAACTGGCGGCAGGTCGGCGTCACCACCCACAGCATTCTTACCGTCACGGGACTGATGAGCGGCACCAAATACTGGTTCCGCGTCTGCGCCCTGCTCGGCGATGAGCAAAGCCCTTGGAGCGACCCCGCCCTCTGCATGGCGCCGTAAACGGCGGAGTTGAAATCACCGCGCCCCGGCGGGAGTGAATGCCCACCGAGGCCGGAACCGCCGCTTTGCCCTTGCGCCCCGCGACCTCGCTGCGCAAAATCATGTCAGAGACTCGATCAACCCAAAGGTGTCGTATGAACCGGTTCATGGTGATGGCTGTTGCGGTGGTGATGCTCGCGGCGGGCGGGACGGCGAGAGCGGCGGAGAGAGAGGCTCCGATAGATTGGCCAGCCAGAGCCGCGACTGTGAAGGTGGGCATGACCCGCGCGGAGGTGGAAAAGATTTTGCCGAAGCTGAAGCCGCCCCAAGGCTCGAATCTTTCTGACAGTTCCGTCACAGCGACTGCCACGTGGAACGCCGCGGTGTATTGGGTTTCGAAGGATTGGCGGGTAACGGTCAAGTATGATTATTCCGGCGTGCCAAAACCGGTCACGGCTTCGAATTGGCAGGAAGGCGTTGGCGCTGAGAATAAAGTGATAGCGCCCGTGAAGATTCTGAGAATCCCGCTTCCGCCAGTAGATGATCCGAAGCTCTATGACCCGGTTCTCAGCAAACAGATTGATGCCATCCTCAGAGAGTGCTACGCGATCAAGCCGGGAATGACTCGCGCTGACCTCTTGAAGGTGTTTAAGGAGGACGGTGGTCTTACCACTCCCGTATCGAGCAGATACATTAACCGACGCTGCCACATCATCAAAGTGGATGTGGAGTTCTCCCTAACCGATCCAAACCAGATGAAAGACACCCTTGATTGGGAGCGATCGACGGACATCATCACCAATATCTCCAAGCCATTTTTGGAGTGGCCTCACGCGGATTGACTATGAAACACGCGCTGCACAAAAACATCTTGGCCGTGGCGGTGGTGATGCTCGCGACGGGCGGATGTGGCGCGAAACGTGACGCGGCCAAGGAAGCGCCGATTGACTGGTCGGCCCGCGCTGCCTTGGTGAAGGATGGGATGACGCGAGCCGAGGTGGATAAGATTTTGCCAGAGTGGAAACCATCGTCTAGTTCTGAAATGAAGCAAACAGAAACGAGTGTCGGAAACGGAGTCTTTACGAGAGGTATCAGGTTTGGGATCGGTTCTGGCACTTCAGGGAGCGAAGGGTATTTGGTTGCCGAGGACTGGCGGGTAGTGACCACGTATCGCCGCGACAATTCAGACAATCAAAAGTATTTGGGTGCAAGAGCAAACCAAATCATGCGGAACGCCAATGACCAGGAGCTTTGGATGGCAAAGGCGGCTTCGATCAAGGTGGGCATGACGCGAGCGGAGGCGGACCGATATATGCCGGCTTGGGCCGGCATCGGGTTTCGTTGTTATTGGTACGGTAAAGACAATAGCAGTCGCGAAGTGTATCAGTTCGCTGATAATTGGTTTCCCGGCACAAACTACACATGGTCATTGACCATCGATTACGACAGGTCCGGTGGCGATGGAAGCATGCAGAATCGCGTGATCAATCCCGTGAAGATTGAGACTGTCAAGAAGCCACCGCCGTCGAAACCGACGCCGTAGTTGACGCAGAGTTGACAGGGTGGCGAGCGGCGTTAGAAAGGGGCGGATGGCAAGAGGGAAGCGGCCGATGGGTTTTTGGGAGAAGGAAGATGGGAGTTGGGAGATGGGTTCCGTCGTGACGGCGGCGTGCGGGCCGCGGAGATTTTGCTGCGCGGCGGAGCGGGGTGGGATAAACTGCGGTTCATGATGAAACATTGGCTTGCCGTTTCGTTTTCCGCTTTCTTCCTGTCCATGTTCGCCGCGACGACGTTCATCGCGCCGGCGACGGGGGCGGAGCCGCCCTCGGCGAGGCCCGAGGTCTGGATGATGCCGCCAGGAAATCCGGACCCGCGGTGTTGGAGCGAGTTGTTCACGCAGCCGGAGCAGTGGAAGGAGACGCGCTCGCTGGTGGACGTGCTCGGTTACGGCGCGGGACATTTCAAGCAGTTCAGCGACGACGAGCTGCGGGTGTGGCTGCCGCAGATCGGGAAGTGGGGTCTCAAGCTCGGCCTGGAGGTTGGCGCGGTGAAGGAATGGGGGCCGACCGCGGAGAAGGTCTTTGCGGCGGAGCATCCGACGTGGGACCGCATCCAGCGGCTCGGCGGCAAAATCTACGCGGTGGCGATGGACGAGCCGTTGTGTTGCGTGAGGCAGCGCATCAAGAAGCCGGACGACTACGCGGTGGAGGAGACGGCGAAGTTTGTGGCCATGGTGCGGAAGAATTATCCCGGTGTGCGGATCGGCGACATCGAGCCGTATCCGTCCCTGCAACGCGAGGAGTTGCTGGCGTTCATTGACGCGCTCCAGGCGCGGCTCAAGGCGATGGACGTGGCCGGGCTGGACTTTTTCCGGCTCGATGTGGACTGGAACCATTTCACCATCGGCAACAAGTTCTTTCCCGGCAACTGGCCCGACGTGAAAAAGCTCGAACTCGCTTGCCGCCAGCGGAAACTGCCATTCAGCCTGATCTATTGGCCGGCGGACTACGGGCACATGCAGAAGCTCAAGATGGCCGACGACGCGACGTGGTATGTCGGCGTGATGCGGCAGGGCTACGATTACACCTTCGTCGGCGGCGCTCCGGACGAGGTGGTCATCGAGAGTTGGGTGGGCGCGCCGTCGCGCTCCGTGCCGGAGACGGACGACTGGACGTTCACGCGCTCCGTGCGCGATTTCTGCCGGCGGTTTCTGAAGCCGAGGCAATAGACGGGGGTGTTGTTCGCGACGCGGCAGGCTGGACGCGGTTGGCGGAAAGCGGTAGAAACCAGCCATGAAGATCGCCTCGATTGGCGCCTCTCTGGCGTTGGTGATCGGTTGTTTTGTTACAGCCGTTGCCGCCGGTGAATACAACCGACAACCGGCATTACCTCAGGTCATCGTCGAGAGTCTCAAGGGTGCCAACCCCGCCAAAGTCACAGAACTGGACTTGTCCAATTCAAAAATTCAGGATGAAGACCTTGGCGCTCTGGAGTCGCTGACGCAGTTACAGAACCTCAATCTGAGCGGGACGAACGTCGGCGACGCGGGACTGGCACATCTGAAACCCCTGTTGCGTTTGGGGTCGCTTGACCTCGACCGCACGCAGGTCAGCAACGCGGGGTTGGAGAATCTGAGGTTGTTGACGAAGTTGCAGTTTCTTAGTCTCTCATACACACAGGTCAGCGATGCAGGGCTGGAGCATTTGAAGCCCCTGGCCCAGTTGCGGTGGCTGTGGCTCGAACACACTCAGGTCGGCGATGTGGGACTGAAGCTGCTCGGGGCGATGACACAATTAGAGTCGCTCGCCCTTACCGGCGCGACGGTCACGAACACTGGGCTGGAGCATCTGAAGGGGTTGAAGCGGTTGCAGACACTTTACCTGCGAGACACGCAGGTCAACGACGCGGGGCTGGCGCATTTGAAACCGCTGACGCAGTTACACAAGCTTGACCTGTCTTATGCTGAGATTGACGACGCGGGATTGGAGTGTCTGAAACCGCTGACGCAGTTGCGTTCGCTTGATCTTGCCGGCACGAAAATCAGTGACGCAGGACTGGCGCATCTGGAGCCGTTGGCTTGGTTGAACCGTCTTAACCTGAACAACACGACAGTTACGGACGCGGGGTTGGAGCATCTAAAGCCGTTGAAGCGGTTGCAGGAGCTTAGCCTGATGCGTACGCAGGCCGGCGATGCGGGATTGGAGCGTCTGAAAGCGATGACGCAATTACACTGGCTTAACCTCACCAGCACGACGGTCACGGACGCGGGGTTGATGCATCTGGGGCGGTTGACGCAGTTGAGGTATCTTGACCTGATTAGCACGCAGGTCGGTGATGCGGGACTAGAGCATCTGAAACGGTTCACGCGGTTGGAGGGGCTTGACTTGGACGGTTCGCGGGTCGGCGATGCGGGATTAAAGCATCTGGAGACGATGATGCAATTAAAGATGCTTGGGCTCGGCGGCACGAAGGTCACGGATGCAGGAATGGAGCATCTGAAACGGTTGGGGCGGTTGGAGAGGCTTAACTTGCGATACACCCTGGTCGGCGACATGGGACTGAAGCATCTGGAGGCATTGAAGCAGTTACAGTCGCTCGACATCGTCGCCACGAAGGCCACGAAGGCGGGAGTGGACGAGATACAGAAGTGTCTACCCAACTGCGAGATTACTTGGTTTGCGCCCGAGGCGAAAGCCAATGAATGAAAGGATGGGTGCGACGGTGCGCTCGGTGCGCGATTTCTGCCGGCGGTTTGTGAAGCCGAGGCAATAGGAGGGGGTGTTGTTCGCGACGCGGCAGGCTGGGCGTGGTTGATTGCATCCTAAACGTCGCCCGAGTGACGATGTGAATACCCGTATCACTCAGCGAGTCCCGGTGTCTCCTTGCGCCGGGGCTCGCGTTATATAGTGCGAGTCCGCACGCCTAGAGTGTTGAAAGGATCAACGTCTCTATGAAAACAAGTATTCTCGTTCTAGCAACCGCCGCGGTGGGTCTGTTGTTTCTGACTGGTTGTGAGACCACTTCAATTTCCGATTCCGGCTTTTATCGCAGCCCATATTTCAGGGGAGAACTGAGTGAATTTTCGGTGGTCGGCGTCACGGCAAATACCAATATTACGGAGGCTGTTATTTCTACTGCCTTGTCCGACTCGCACCAAGTCGTAGTGCGCAGACGCCAGTCCGTGATGGTGATTCAATCAGGAGCCGCTACGCCGGATGAGCCCCTGTTGGAAGAGTTGCAGAAATATTTCCTTGTCGTGCCTTTTTCGGGCGTGCCAGTTGAAGCGACGCCGGTGCATGCAGAGACGCTGCGTCTCACCGCGGCTAATGGCGGATGCGCTGCCGTGATCTGTTACTGGGGCGTGCTGGAAAGGGCCCGCGTCAACGAAGCAACCAAGGGCGTTTCCTGGGTTCCCGTGGTCGGCTATTTTGTCCCGGACGAACGACAGCGTATGCGCATTCGACTGCGCGCAGCGCTCATTGATGTCGCCAGCGGCCACTGGATGATGCTGAACCCTCGGCCGTTCGAGAGCGATCGCCTCAGTGCCGGGTTCATTCGCGAGAGTTCTGACCAATACCAGGTCGAAAAGCTCAAGGATTCTGCATACAAGTCGCTTGTTCAGCAGATACTGATCTGCTCACGGTAAACATACCGGCCTGCAAGAACCCGGCATCCTCGCGGCGGGCTGGACGCGGCTGTGGAAAAACGGTAGAAAGCAGCCATGAAGATTCCCTCGGTCTGCGCCGCCGTGCCGTTGATGATCGGCTGCTTCACCGCGACTCTCGCCGCCGAAGAAACCGTCCTGCGCGACAAAACGCTCGTTGTCTGGGTCGCGCCGGCCAACCTCACGCAGCGCGGCGGCAGTGTGCTGACGATTGACGACCGGCAGTCGCATTTCGACGGCATCGTGTTCGGCGAACTCGCGCCCGCGCGCTGGATGGCGGGCAGTGACTTTCACCGCCGAACTGGGAGGAAGCAAGACGCATGGCCGGCCGAGACCGCCGACGCGAACACGGTCGTGCAAATCGCCATCGTCTATCGTGGCAACGAGGTGACGGTTTACCGCGATGGCAGGGAATACTCGCGCCACACCATCAAGGCGCCGCAGACGTTCGGGGCGGACAGCGTGGTTATCATCGGCCCGCGGCATCTCGAAGGCATGCAGGACTGTTTTGCCGGCGGGGTGGACGATGCGCGCATCTACAACCGCGCGCTGTCGGCGGAGCAAATCGCCGCGATGAAACCGAAGGTCGAGTCGGAGCCGAAGCCGTGGGCGTGGTGGACGTTTGGCGACTTGATGAGCGCGGACCGCGCGGGGCGATTCACCGCCACGCGGCTCGCAGGCGGCGCACGGGTAGAGAAGGGCAGGCTGCTGCTCGACGGCCAGCGCGCGGTGTTCTGCGCGGCTCAGACGGCCGGCGCGCTCGACGCGATCAGCCCGCCGCCGATGCCGCCCTCGATTGCGTCGAAGCCGAAGTTGCCCGACGACATTGCGGTCGTGCGCCGGTTTCGCAACCACTTGCTCACCGATCCGTATCGGCCGACGTATCACTTCGTCATCCCGGAGGACTACGCGGGGCCGTTTGATCCCAACGGCGCAATTTTCTGGCGCGGCCGTTACCATCTGTTTTACATCTACCAGGAGAACCGTGTGCATTGCTTCGGCCACGTCTCCAGTGTGGACCTTGTCCACTGGCGGCAACATCCGACGCCGCTTTATCCGACCGCCGACAGTCCCGACCGCGGCATGTTCAGCGGCAATTGCTTCATCAACAAACGCGGCGAGGCGACGATGCTTTTTCACGGCGTCGGCGCGGGCAACTGCATCGCCACCAGCAGCGACGACAACCTCGATCAGTGGACCAAGCTGCCGTCGAACCCGATCATCCCGAATCCGAAAGGCAACGAGCCTTACGCATCGTGGGACCCGTGCGGCTGGCTCGAAGGCGACACCTACTACGCCATCTTTGGCGGGCAGCCCGGCAAGAGTCCGCGGCCAGCGTCCACATTCCGGGCGACCGAACTCGACGGCTGGCGCCACGTTGGTCCGTTCCTGCATCACGAGATGCCCGATGTCGCCGCCAATGAAGACATTTCCTGTCCCGACTTCTTCAAGCTCGGTGGCAAGCGGGTGCTGGTCTGCATCGCGCACAACCGGGGCACGCGCTACTACGTCGGCGAGTGGAAGAACGAGCAGTTCCATCCCGAAGTCCACGAGCGGATGAGCTGGGTGGACAATCTTTACTTTGCCCCGGAATCGCTCGAAGCGCCCGACGGCCGGCGCATCATGTGGGCGTGGATATTCGACCAGCGCAACGGGGAAACGAAACGCGCCAGCGGCTGGTCCGGCGAGATGGCGTTGCCGCGCGAACTCACGCTCGCCGATGACAAACGTTTGCGGATGAAACCCGTGAAGGAACTGGAGCGCCTCCGCTACAACGAGCAGTCGTTGCAAAACATCGCCATTGCTGCTGACAAGGAAGTCTTTCTTCCGAAAATCACCGGCAACGCCATCGAGTTGGAGCTTCAGATTGAGCCGCAGGACGCGAAGCAGGTTGGCATCAAGATTTGCCGCTCCCCCGGCTGCGAGGAAGAAACGGTTGTTTTCTACGACGCCGCGGAACAGAAACTGAAACTCGATACGAACAAATCCGGTCTCGTCGAGGGTACGAAGAAGATCGAAGCCGCACCGTTCGGGCTCAAACCCGGCGAGGTGTTGACCTTGCGCGTCTTCGTGGACCGCTCGGTTGTGGAAGTGTTCGCCAACGAGCGCCAAGCCGCTGTGCGCCGCATTTATCCCTCGCGGCCCGACAGCGTGGGCGTGTCTTTGTTCGCGAACGGTGGTGAGGCGAAAGTGAGACAGATCACGGCCTGGCAAATGGCGCCAAGCAACCCCTGGTAATGTGCGGCCAGTGAAGAATGGGAGATGCCATGGAGTGCCGTTTGTCCGCGACGCGGCAGGCTGGACGCGGCAGGCGGAAAACGGTAGAAAGCAGTCATGAAGATTCCCTCGATTAGCACCGTCATGGCGCTGGTGATTGGCTACGCGGCAGGCACGATGGGAATGACGGTGGCGGGCGGAGAGGAGTGGCTCCAGTCGAGGTTCGACAGCCGGCATTCCGGCAACGTGCCGGAGCGAACGCTGCAAACACCGATGGGTTTGCTCGGCGCCGTGCCGCTGAGCGACGCGGTGCTCACGTCGCCCGTCGTTGCGGCGGGGCGCGCGTATGTGGTAGACGCGTCGGGGACGGCTTTTTGCATTGATGCGCGGACGTTCGAGATCGTCTGGCACTTTGCCACGCGCGGCGGCGCTGCGAACTGCAATAATGTTTCGTCGCCGGTGCTGGTGGATGGGCGGCTGCACTTCGGGACAACCGCGGGGTGGTATTACGTGCTCGACGCGGCGACGGGCAAATCGTTGTGCGAGATGGACTGCGGCGAGCCGATCTTCAGCGCGCCGGTGGCCAGCGGCGGACGGGTGTATTTCGCGACGCTCGGCTCGCAGTTCTACGCGGTGGAACCGGATGGCAAACTGTGCTGGAAGTGGGATTTTGTTGGCCAGGTGATGAAGTTTCCCGGCAACCGCTGGAGCGCGAACGACTGGTTGGTGCATAAGAAGGGCCGTGTGGACTGGCACGACCAGTTTTGTTGCCCGATAGACATCGCGGCGGACGGGCGGCGCGTGGTGGCGATGGCAGGCGGCAGGCTGCTGTGGCTGCGCGATGAAGGCGATCACGGCGCGGTGGAATCGCTCACGAAGGTTCCGGCGTTTGCCGGCGACGAGTATCCCGGTGTGTTTGGGTTGACGCTCGGCGAGGACGGCGCGGCTTACGTGCAGTGGCATCGCCGCGACAACTCCGGCCGAGTGGAAATCATGGCGTTCAAGGACGGCAAACCCCAGACCAATTACGTCCACGGCACACAGAATGCGATCTACTTGCCGGGTTTATTGAGTTTTTCGCCGGTGAGCTTGCGCGGCTCGGACGTGTATCGTTGCAAGCCCCAACAAGGGCTGGGGTTTTGCCGCCATAAGCCCGGCGAGGAAAAGCCCGAAGTGCTCGGCGACGACGGAGCCATCGCGCCGCCAGTGCTGCTGCGGGATTCGGCGGTGTATGGCGGTCTCGACGGGAAGTTGCACGTCGTCCCGCTCGACGGCAAAGGCCAAGCGTGGTCGTTCGCGACGGCGTTCGAGCGACCGATCAGCGCGCCCGTGGCGGTGGCCGACGGACGCGTCTATGTCGGCGGCGAGGACGGTTATCTTTATGTGCTCGGCCCCAATGGCCGCGCGCCGTTGCCAACGAAAGACCTCGGACTGCATCGCGTCCGCAGCCCGCTGTCGGGCAGGCTCGCCGGCGCGCAATACGACTGGTTCACCAACTACGGCGACCACGCCAACAGCAATGCCAACGACCAGCGGTTGAAGCTGCCGTTGCACGTCAAATGGGTGCGGCGTTACGAGGGCACCTTCAAACACATCCCGGTCTGCGGCGGCGGCCGGCTCTACACGCACACGGCCGAGGGCCAGCTCATTGCGGTGGAGCAGGAGACGGGACGGTTGTTGTGGCGGACCTGGTTTCCGCACGTTTATATGTCGTTCACCGCGCCGCTGTATTTCAACGAACGGCTTCTCCTGCCGCAAGCGGGGATGCGGCAATCGCGGTTGCGGTGCCTCGATGCGGCGACAGGCAGGCTGGTTTGGGAAGCGCCGTTTACCGGCTCGCCGAGTTGGAGCCGGCAGGGGCCGCCGGTGGTTTACAAAAACGCCGTCGTCTATGGCTTCGGTTCCGGCCATTACGCCGCGCAGGGCACGGCGAAGCCTTTCGTTTTCAAAGGCACGCCGGAACCGTCGCCCGACGGCGCGGAGGTCATGAGCTGGATTTACACGCACGACAATCCCTATTACCCGAAGGACAACCATCCGCTGGTGCGCGCGTGGGATTTGGAAACGGGCCGGGAACTCTGGACGAAGGATTTTTCCGACCTTGGCAGTGGCGGCAACGACTGCGGCGTCTGCCTGATGGACGGCACGGTTTATTACTCCACGTTCTTCGGCTACGCCGCGCAACACAACGGCCAGCCTGGCGCACATGGTGTCACCGCGGCGCTCGACCCGCTCACCGGCGCGGTCCGTTGGCAGACGACCAACCACTTTGTCACCGCGGGCTGTTCCATCTCCGGGAAGGATGCCCGGCTCTATCTCGGCGGCTACAACGCGCCGCACAACAAGACCAAGGACCGCTACGTCTGGTGCCTAGACGCGCGCGACGGCTCGCTCGTCTGGCAGTCCGAACCGGTCGCTTCCGCCGTCAACGTTATCAGCGTCGCGGACAAGTTCATTTTCACCAACGCCTCCGGGCGCGACGGCCATCTGCTCGACAAGGCCACCGGAAAAATCGTCAGCCGCTTCAACTACGGCTACGCCTGCACGCGCTTCACCGTCGGCGGCCCATTCGCCCTCGGCGCGAACATGGACCTGATTGACCTGACCGACGGCAACAAGCTCGCCTCCACCGGTCCGCCGTTGGAGCCGCGCGAGTGCGTTGGCGCCATCGTTTCCAACGGCCGGCTCTTCTACACCGCGCAATCCAGCGGCCTTCAAGCCTGTCAGGTCGGCGACGACGAAGCCGACAGCATCCCGCCACCGTGGCGGAAAAAAGAAAAATGAACTTACGAACTTTCTCACAGCTTGTCTTTTTGTTCCTCGCCACACTGGCGATGGCCGCGGGCGGGGAGCCGGTTTATCTGACGATCAAGGCCGTGAAGTCCGCGCCGTCGCGCTGCACGGCTCCGCCGACGTTGACCATATTGAGCCACGCCGACCGCTGGCATGAGCGCAAGGGTGATACTTGGAACGGCGAGAACGACTGGGAGGTGTTTTTCACGCTCACGGCTGACACAGCCAATTCTCCGCCGCGGCTGGCCATGAACTGTCCGGGGGTGAAGATTTCCCGCGTCATCGTCGGTCACACGGACGTGAAGTTCACCGCCAGCGGCGACGGGGTGGAATTCGACGCCGTACCGGATCGCAACAACGGCATTCTGATCAACAACAGCCTGCCCGACCCGTCCGGGAATGGACTGCCCATCGGCCTCTATCACAACTGGCGGATGCGCGCCAATCCGGACCCGGAGGGTCGTGTGCGCGGTTGCGGTCCGTATAATGGCCGGCCTTATCCCATGGCCGAGGCGCGGGCCGTCAACAACTACCTGCTGGCGGCGCGCGAAGCGTTCCGGCACATGGGCGGCATGGGACCGCGGGACACGCGCGCGTTCGACGGCAACATCGTGCTGCTGAGTTTCGAGGTCGCCTGTGGTCGCGCCCACCACGACTTTCCGCCCCACGTCCACATCATGCTCTATGTGCCCGGCTATACGCCCGGATCGCAGGTGACGCACTTCTACATGGACGAGCGTGGCCGCGTCGTGCGCAACAGCTTTGTGGAATTGGGCGTCAAGGATTCCAAACGCAACGGCAACTATGGCCCCGGCGACATCTGCCGCATGTTCGATCTCAAGGGCAACCTCGGAGTCGAATGCGCTGTCACGAAGGAAGGCGGCATCATGCTGCGCAAGAAGCCTGGCGCCGATGAATACCTCCTCACTGGCGACGAACAAGCCGGCGCGGCCGAAAAAGTCTGGGTCGTGCTCCAAGGGAGAAAGCTCGCCGCCTGCGCGTCGAACGACGATGCGGAACGCGGCGTCATGACTGCGACCGTGAAGTTGATGGAAGAAGGCAAGCCCGCCCGGACAGTCACACAAACGTTGCGCTACGACCCGTTCGCAGGTCGCGAACGGGAGCAACGCAAGCCATAGGTGCGTCGTTCCGACCCCAGTTGCGCGGTTTTGCCATTGTGCTGCGCCTGATGATCACTAGAATGCTGCAAGGGTTGTGCTGTTCGAACCAGACTTTTTGTCTTTGCAAGTCAATGGAAGATGAAATGAGCGTGCGTGTGAATCGTCGTG
>Ga0114951_10002775_pt1 | contig 19227 bp, 15 predicted proteins | sample AM7aDNAmetaG_FD_88677 | JGI IMG/M metagenome (GOLD analysis project Ga0114951, IMG submission 88677) | Freshwater microbial communities from Finland to study Microbial Dark Matter (Phase II) - AM7a DNA metaG | ecosystem: Environmental > Aquatic > Freshwater > Lake | place: Finland: Lake Alinen...
CCTATTGCGGCATCCTACTGAAAGACCGGCTTTTCTATAGGCATCCGCACTTTCACAGTTATGTTCTTTATCCGCCTGCCTTTGGGCGGATCGGAGAAAAAATAGCTGGAGCCCGGAAAAACAAGCTTAGCCGGGAAAATCAGCGTCACCAGCAGATCTTCATTGGTGTGCGTACTCGGGTTCGACGAAGCCTTTGGCTGCGGGTCCACGCCTGTAATCTCGCTGGTCACCGCCAGTTGTATCTGGCCCGGATTTTTGAACATCTTGGAAATCACGGAGCGCATCTTGGACTCAGCCATCCCCACATTGGAGGTTGTGCTGGAACTGCCGCCCGGGGGCCCCGCCACCAGAGAGCCTATCCGCGCCAGCTCATAAGCGCAATGGTGCACAAGAATGGTCTGGTATGCGAGATTTCCCAGCTCCATGATGAAAAAAAGCATCAGCATGAAAACAGGCAGAACCAGAAGGAGCTCCACGGTAACCTGAGCCGCTCTTTTTATTTTTAAAGAACAAGCCGCAAATCCCTGCCGGACATTTAAAACCCGTAGGGAAAACCGGAACAGTCCATCCAAGGACTCTTTAAAAGCCACAAAATCTCCAATGCTAAGACAGAAAGCCATCCGGCAGTTTAGAGGCACAGCAGTTCAGCAATTTAGACGCGCATTTGAATTGCTTTACATCTAAATTGCTTGGCCTCTCTACTTACCTCCAGACGGCTTTGCCTCTACTATTAATTGTTGCCGCCGCCAGAACCAAGAGATCCGGCCGCGCCGTTAATCATGCCCTGGATCTTGGTAAATAGCGCGGGCATATAATTCTTGAGAGCCATACCGGCTATGAGCACCACGCCCACGACTACAGCCAACATCAACAGGTATTCCACGGTGTTCTGGCCTTTCCTGTTTTTTGCCGCCTGATGGCTATAAGCCCTTGATACGGCTCCAACGCTCATGGTGAACAGTCTGTTCATTTTACTAGTCCTCCAAGTATTTATTTGTAATCAATTATATCTAAATTCACAAAGATTCCGGGCCCGGCTCTAATAATCAGTCTTCCTGGACGCCTTAGCCGCTCATAACTTACGCCCACTTCTTAGCTCTTACCAGGGGTCCTCCTGATACATCTTGAGTATTATGACCCCGCCGCTGGTGAACTGTTTGGACAGGTACCACTGCAGGGAGGTATACACCAGTGAGAAGGCAACTGTAAGAGCCACCGTCACCAGAAGGTACTCCACAGCGGTCTGCCCCCTGCGAAGGGTAGAGGGTGGGCATAGGGGAGAGGATAAAAAGCGCTTCAAATTGAATTTACGCTTCATAAGCTTCTCTGATATATCCCATGAACCCTACACGCGCAATTAGAACTGTACCTTAAACATGATTTGGTCGGACTTGCCAAGCGCGCCATAAGGCACCATGGCGTAATCGAAAGACATCCCGAAGCCCATGGCCTGCGCGCTATATATCCCTATTCCAAAAGTCCAGCCGCTGGTTTCGCTCAGACCCAGGGTATCAAGAGTCTTGTCATCATAATTCTTGCCGTAACTGTCCGCGTGGGTATAGCCGACGCGCATGCTTACGCGGCCGACCTGCAGCAACTCCTCCGGGAGATTAAATTCCATACCAAAGCCGGAAAGATTTTTACGGTCAGAATAGGCTTTTGATTCCACCAACGCCGTAAGAAACGGGTTTAAAGAGAAGGCTACACCGGTGCGCTGAACCTTCACAACCTGGTCTGCCTTGCCGGAGAAATTGGCCCCCGACCAGCCGAATGAGAGCTTGCGTCCCAGTTTTAGAACGAGGCCGGCGTCAAAAACAAGATTATTGTATTTGGTGGTATAGTTGTCTTCCATCACGCTCTTGGCGCTGACGCCAAGGAGCAGTTTTTCCAGAAAAAAACTTTTAGCCAGGGTGAGCGTGGCATAGCCGTTGCGCACTTTTACATCTTCACCATATTGCGGAATCCCCTCCTGGTTCCTGACATCGAACCCTTCCATTCCGTAATAGGCGACATTAACACCCACAACCGACTGGCCAATAGGGTGCACATATGCGATGGACTGGCCGGAATAGTCCTGAAACCAGCTCAGATGCGAAAAGCTGGCTTCACGCAGCTGCGAAGAAGCGACTCCGGCTGGATTTATAGTCATGGCCTCCGTTCCCTCCATAATAGAAACGCCGCAGTTGCCAAGCGCTTGCGCACGGGGGCTGCCGGTGGGAATCTTCATAAACACGGCTCCGGCCGTGCCCGCTTTCGCGTCCGAAGCGTAAAGCAGAGCGGAAGGGCCGGGTGTCAGGGTGGAGGCAAAAACGAACGCCGAAACCAAAAACATTTTTTTAAAAACCGCGCTTTTTATGACTTTCATAAAATCCTCTAGAGCTGATTCGTAAAGCGTGAAGCGCAAACCGGAAAGAGTCTAAGACAAATTCCCTCAAAATTAAACTCACGCCCCTTTACGACTTACGCTTTCCGCTTTACGCACATTACGGCACAAGTATCTTCTTGACTATCTGGAACGCGCCTTTTGCTCCGTCCCGGCCTTCAAGCCTGATTACCGCAAAGTACACTCCGGGAGCGACAGCATTGCCGGAGCTGTTTTTCTTGTCCCATGGAATAGTTTTGACTACCGCGCCGGCCACCAGACCGGAGCTGTAACTATACACCAGGTCTCCGACCAGATTGTAAATCTTTATGGTAAGTTCAGAATTAACATATATCGGGATATGGAACCAGCCGCTATTCCCGGTGTAGGGATTGGGGGCGAACCAGATATCCTGCGCCAGTTGCGCGTCGTCGCTGCTCTGGCCATTGACCACCGGGATATTGTCGATTATGGAGTCGGAGGCCAATCCAGCGTTGCCCGACACCGTTCCGTTCAGCATACTGACATTCTCGCTGCTGGTCGAGCCATACACTTTAAAAACATAGTTTCCGTCCGGCACTCTTGAAAGAGTGAGGTCCGTACCGTCCCAATACTCGGAAATCTGGGTTCTTGCCGGGCGCACTCCCACGAACATTTTCACGAGCTTGTCCGAAGGGCAGCTCACAGATGGTTTCACGCACGAAGCGAGGGAGGTGCCCGGTTTGTAAATTTTGGTTACGACCGTCATCGGCTCGGAAACCTGATATGAGACAATACCGGGCGATTCAAGGGTCTGAGGCGTTATGGCCATATCAAAGATCCTGAGCGGATCGACTTCTATTGTCTGTTGCACCGTGGCCACTGAGAGCAGCTTGTCGCCGATATCTCTGGCAACCACCCTCACGACATAACTGTTCCAAGGCACAAAGTCGGTGCTTGGGCAGGCCGCGGTATTGGTGCATCTCCCGTCCCAGTAATCTCTCTGATCTATGTCGCCGTCCCGGATCTCGCCGTTTATAACATCCGCGAAGACCTGCAGATTGCCTCCGGAAGGCGGGATTCCCAGTATCTGGATAGTGACCGAAGACTGGCGGGTGAGCATATACTCTATCTCGTAAGGCGGCAGTTTTACGGTGTCAGAAGAGTTGTACATTGTAGGGATGTTGGGAATCACCTCAAAAAGCGTGAACGCAATCTGCCCCCGGGAAACGTCCAGGTAGCCGTAAACCCTATCCGTGGCGTACATCACCTGAGCCGTGCCGGTGGAACTGGTCACCAGGGTGAATGGGTATCTGCCATCGGCCACCAGTTCTCCGTTATTATCCCGGCCGTCCCAGTATTCGGTTATCTTGAAGCGGCCCGGCCGTATGCCGGCGACAGTGTAGACCGGACTGGCGGACAGACCCGACACCGGGTCGCGGACATCCGGCGGCCAACTGGTGTAAGGATCTATGACAATATCCGGCTCGTAAACATTAAGCGATATAAACATCGTCTGCGACATCTCAAAACTGATATTCGCGGTATCGGAAGTCCCGCCTAAAAGCGGCGTCGTCTTGACGTCTATTATGCGGAACATGTCAACGGGGGTCCTGACAGTCGTCCTGGTGAATCTGGTTGTTATACATGAGGCCGGATCCTCGGCTATCAACTCAGCCTGGTAAACGCCAGCGGGAACATAGTTCCCCGAGTCGTCCTTGCCATCCCAGAGCTCGCGGTTGGAAAAATTAGCGGCTCTTGTCTCGCGGCTTATAAGGTGACGGATTGGTGTAACGCTGTTGTCCGGCAGGATATTCAGCGTGAACAGGGCGTCACGGGCCGGCGTATAGCGGAAATAAAACGGATCCAGGCCGGCCACTGATGGCGAAGACCCTATTACCGTAGAGGACGGGGATATAAGACTGACCACAAGGCCCCTTGCCACCGGTATTGCCCCCACCGACAGCCGCTTGTTTCGTATGACGCTCGCTCCCGACGGCAGCTCCGCCCAGATGGCGTATACATATTGGCCGTCACAAACCGGGTTGCCGCTGGCGTCGCGGCCGTCCCATATTGTCGAGACCGACTGACGCCCCGGCTGCTGCTCGGTTATAAGCCTGAGACGCGTTCCGCTGAAAGGCGGATCATGCGTGACATTATTGAGGTCGCTAAAAACCGTATCCGGCGTATAGATGCCGACATAAACCGTGGCGGACTCGGTGAGCATATACGATATGACAGCCTGGTCGGTAGAGCTGGCCCCCAACGGTTTTATGGCGATATCGGTTATTTGCAACGGATCATGGGAGATCGTGGCGTAGTAAGTGTAGGCATGGTCTATACCCGTCCAATTGTCCTGTGATTCGGCATTAATCTCGGCTCTATAGACGCCCGGAGGGGCCATCTTACCGGTATTGTCGCGGCCGTCCCAAAAATCACCGTTCGTCAGCGTGCCGTCAGGGACGCCCTCTCCGACTCTGGGAATATAGTTCAGCAACTGGCGCACAAACGGCAATTCGCCACCGACATTTTCGGCCGAATATATCGTAATAGTGGTGGTAGCGTCCTTGCTGAGCCGGTAAAGTATGTTATACGGCTGGGCCGCCACGCCCGTGATCTTCCCCACCACAGTGGGGGTAGACCGCACCGTGTGAATATTTATAACGTCCACCTGTATAGGTATCTGGTTCTGGCCGGGGAAGGCCGCAGTCTGTTCTATAGAAATATTTCCTACCGTAGCGCTGGTCTCATTGGTCTTTACCTTGGCCCGGAAGCCGAACTGGCCGTTGGTTTTGCCGAATATACCGTTTAAATTGTAGGAGCCGTCCCAGGCGGTACAAAAATAATGATCATCTCCCCCGATAGTCTGCTCCGCGGGGGTTCCCGTGAGCTGCTGGCAGGTGCCAATGTCAAACATGCTGACTGTTTTTATGGGCGGAGTAGAAGCCGGGTCAAGCGGGTTGCCGCCGCTGGTGAATTTGAAAATTTCAAAATTCAGCTCATTTATACCGAATGTGGTGGGAGTGCTGGCGACCACGCACTTTATCTTGGCGCACAGGGCCAGACAACCGCCGGGGTAACTACCCTGCGGCTTTTCAAACTCTATGCGGGAAGAATTTCTCCACACTTCATTGCCGGAGGTCACGAAAGACACCTTATTACCGATGCCGGCGTCTTTACAATAATTGAAGCCTCCGTCCCCGACATTAATGTCGGCCACAAAAAGCTGCTGAGCGCGGGCCGCCGGAACGAAAAAAATGCCGAACAGAACGGCTGTAAAAATCAGAAATATTTTGTTATTCATAAAAAGCCCTTTGGAGCCAAGATTCTAAAGATTCGGCACTTGGGCGCTAAAATCAAACATCAAGTTCTTAAAACTTGCGCGCGCTCCTATACCGCTTAATCCTTTCTCCCTGTTAATTCTGCCATTTTGCCGATACAAAATCAATGTCATTTAAAAACCGTTAAGACACCTGCTCCGATCCGAAATAGTATTAATCAGTTTTAAGCTTGTTTTCCGGGGGCAAACTCTCCGGGTCGCAAAGTTCTCGCCCCCCCCTTGCGCCCGGCATCAAGGTTGAATTTAGCGACAGAAAGCCTGGACTCCAGCGTAGCAGCTTTTTCTTCGGCCTCTTTTATCTTTTTCTCGAAGCCAGCCCTGACGCGCCTTTCCGCCATAAGTTCGGACAAAGTTTTCTCAGAAACTTCTCTGGCGGCGCAAAATTTACGTTCCATGACAACGAGCGCGTCTTTCAGATTGGCTTGTTCCACTACTGATTTTGTGAATTTTTCCCGCCACTCTTCGCTCCTGAGCTTAAAACCTTCCAACCGCGCGGAGAGGCCGGCCATTTCCATCCTGGTCCGCTCAAGAACCTCAGTCAACCGCGCAACTTCGCGGGCATGCCTGCTCTTCTGGGCCTCCAGCATCTTACCGGACTCCCCCAGACTTAGCGCCGCGGAAAGTTCTTCGCTGATGGCTTGTTCCCGGGCCTCCTGACAACACTGCTTAAGCTCGCCTAGTTGCGCGCGGGTCTCGCACAGCTGGGCTGACAGGTCGCGGATGTTGGACTCCTTTACTTCCAACAGACATTTCCAATCGCTTTCCGCCTTGGAAAAATTATTTTTGAGAAACTGAATAGTTTCGACCTGAGACTCCGAGAAATGCGCAGATGAAACAGAAACCTCGGGGGTGTACACTTTCCCCGACGCCTTCTTCCAGAGTTCGCCCAGCTGCCTGTCTATTTCTTTGCTTTCCATAAATTCAGATCTGGAATTAAATGGCAATGATTTCCGCTCACTTAATTCTCGCTGCCGGCCGCTCACGCCCTATCATCAGTCTACCAGCGCAGCGTTGCCCTGTCATGAAATAAATGTTAAGAAAAGGTTACAGGTGGGACAGGCGGGATGTATTGAAGACTTCAGATTCCGCAATCTTCAAATCTTTATACTCACTCTTTGATAGTATTTTTTTTCTCTTCCGCTTTCAACTTCTCAACTTCTCCGGCCAGAGCTATACCCCCGCGGCCGTGGGATTTCACCCAATAGAGGGCGTCATCGGCTTTTTCAAGCAGGGCTTCCATGGACGCGGCATCAGCGGGGAATGTGGATATACCCAGACTGACCGAAACACTTAGCTCCCTGGTCTTTGAAAAGGCCACCGGGATTTTTATTTCCCTAATCTCGGCGGCGAGACGCCTGCCCAGTTTTCCGGCCTCTTCGCCGGTGGCCTGGGGCAGCAGAATAAGAATCTCGTCACCCCCGTAGCGGCAGGGAAAATCTATCTTGCGCAAATTGGAAAGTATTACCCGGCCTATTTCCTTAAGCACCCGGTCGCCTATCTGGTGGCCGTAAGTGTCGTTAACTTCCTTAAAATAGTCCACATCCACCCAGATCATGGCGAGCGGCTGCTTAAAACGCTCGGCGCGATAGAATTCCTCCTGAAAGCGCTGGTTAAAATACCGCCGCAGCGGCAGCTTGGTCAGTTCGTCAAAAAGGGAAAGTTCCTCCACCTTATCGAAGAGCCGCACATTATCCAGCGCCAGGCCGATCTGCCCCGCGAAAGACTTCAGCATGGCAAGTTCTCCCTGCTCGATCTTCTGCTGGCTTAAAAGATTATCCACTATCAGCAGCCCTATGGTGACACCCTGCACGACCAGGGGCATATAAAGCACGCATTCTTTGTAGCGCTCCATGAACACGCCGGAGCTATGGCCCAACACGATGTCCGCAAAGCGGTGCGCACCGGCCTCCAGAGGTATTTCCTCGTAAGCGATACTCTTGATCTGACCGCGGATATCGGAGCTGAGCTCTCCTTTCAACTTCTCGGCTTTCTCGTCGATCAGGTAGAGTCGCACGCGGTCGAAGCCGAAATATGTTTGGATGCCCGTCAGGATATGTTTAAAACTCTCCCTGACCCTGAGCGAATTGGCGAAGATCTCTGTCAGTTCTGTAATCGCTCCCAAATTCTTGGCGTATTTTTTATTGAGCCCCACAAATTCCGCTTTATAATAACTGCGCATAAAATCGCCCAAATGTTCATGCGCGGCCCCGGCTTCAGCCGGAGAAAAACGCCTTTTACCGGAGGAACGCTCCAACTTGATGAGCCCCTGCAACGGGGCCTCGCGGCTGACAGATGAGGAGTATATCTCGATCAGGAACGGAACCAGCAGAAAATGACCGGCTTTGTTCCTGAAAACAACAGGCTTAAGCGAACCGAGAGCGGACGCCGCCGGCGAATCTGGCGACGGTCGGACGCTCTCCTCAGCTTCAAAAGATACGCCGCCAGCGCGGCGCATCATCAGACGCAGGAGTGAGTTTTTTTCATCATGATAGTAAAAAGATACGCGGTCAGCGGCGAAAAGTTTTGCCGCAGATTCCAGCAGCCCCTTTAAAAAAGCTTCCCGGCTTTCGTAGAAAACGGGCTTTTTTTCGCTAATACCGCTCAGGATTTTTTTCATCTTCATCATATAAAACCGAAGTAAGGCAATTCAGACGCAAAGCAGTCCAGAAGCATAGCAGTTTGGATGTAAAGCAATTTCGCTGAATTGCTGAACGGCTTTGCCTCTAGCGTAGTGCTACGCACTACGCTAGTACAGCGACAGCAGATAATCTATCTCACCCTGAGCTATTATAAGCTCGCGCATAAAATCTTCGCTCACATATGCCTGTCTTGAGATGCGCAGAGACGCGCGCCAAAGCGCGCGGTCAAGCAGCAACTCCGCCGTTGGATAGACTGTCGTGTTTGGAGTAAGCCCCGGTGCGGAAAATATTTCCCGCCATACGCCTTCATCACGGGCGGCCTCAAGCGTTTCCTCAAAGGCATGCTTCAGGCATGGGAAAACTCCAAACGCCGCTGCGAAAGAGCTGCTGTTGTCCTCGGAAAGAGCCCATTTCATAAATAACCCGGCCTCCTTCAGGTGCGCAGATCCCGACGAGGCCGCGAGGTTGTAACTAAAAATCGGATTTTTTTTCCTGGGGCCCGGCAGCCGGGCTGGTTTAAAAACGCTTTTCCGGCCCAACGACGCAGGCGCCCTGCTACCCAGCACAATGGCGGTCGAATCCTCGTAAAAAGGCCCGCCTTCGAAGGCAGCTTCACTAAATAGGGGCATATAACCCTTGAGCGCCGGCCCCAGGTAATCCTCAAGACCCTTCACCGCTTCGCCTTTGCTCAGCGTGCAGCGATTCATGTCTTCGGAAAACAGGTCGCCGCCCCGGTTCCAGACGCAGGATAAGGCGTTAAAAGAGTTAAGCCGGCCGACTCCGGCACCCTGCAGAACGGGATAAAAACCCCGCTTCTTGTTCCCCGCCGCCATCCGTTCGCAGGCCGCCAGAAAACTTTCCCAGTCAGGCAGGACGGCCTCCGGGCTCAACGAATGCTTTTTAAACTCTTCCGGCCTGTAAAACAGAGCCGGCGCCTCCATCCACCACGGAACGGAAAAAACGATATCGCTTTCTTCGGGGACACAGCCTTTTTTCAGGAAGTCGGGGCATCTGGCCGGGCTGAATGTATCCATGACCACCCCCGTTTCCGCAAGGAGGCCCAGTTTGGCGAACACCGCGGTCCAGGAATGAGGCAACTCTATTACATCTGCCGACTCACTGTTCTTAGAATCTCTCAGATGGGCAAAAAGGTTATGCCACATGGACCGGCGGGTGAGCACCCTGAAATCCACGTCAATATCGGGGTAATGCGCGCGAAAAGAATGCAGCAGGTTCTTAAAAGCCGCGAACTTACCCGTATTGGAATCGGCAAGAAGCCATATAAGCATAATAAAAAAAGTGGTCAGTGATTAGTGGTTAGTGAATACCGGGCGGATAGCGGATAGTACTTACCACTTCTCACTGTTCACTTATCACTAACCACCGGCCGTCGTATCCTGGCCTACGGCCAGGATACGACGGCCAGGTCGGGAGCTATGTCCAGCGATCCCCCGGTCGCCCTCGCAGCAAGCCGCCTGGCGCCGCAAAGCGCCACCATAGCGGCGTTATCGGTACAATAGCGTTTTTCAGCGAATCCTATTTCATATCCGAGTTTATCCGAGAGTTCCATAAACTTTCGCCTTAAACGCAGATTGGCGGCGACGCCTCCCCCGATTATCACGCGCCTTATGCCGGTATCCGCGCAAGCTCTGGCGGTCTTATGTACCAGTGTGTCAGAAACCGCCTCTTCAAAAGCAAGACATATCCTGCTCCGATCCGCCGGGGACGGGCGCAGTCTTTTTTCATAAAAATCATGGCCCAACATATCCCTGAGTTTGTAAGCCACGGCCGTCTTCAGACCGCTGAAAGAAAAATCAAAAGTATCTTCCATATAGGGTCTGGGGAAGTCAAAGCCTGACAGCCCGGACTTCAGAGCCTCCTTCTCCACCGAAGGCCCGCCAGGATACTCAAGCCCCAGCAGTTTGGCCACCTTGTCGAAAGCTTCTCCGGCGGCGTCGTCCCTCGTGCGCCCCATCACATTATACCTGCCGTATCCTTCAGCTGTCCAGAGCTCGGTGTGACCTCCTGAAACGATCAGGCCGATGCATGGGAATTTGATGCGCCTGGACGCAGTCCCGCCCTCATATTCATAAGCCAGAAAATGACCTTCCAAATGATTCACACCTAAAAGTTTGGAGCCGAGAAGCCTGGACGCGGCTTCTGCCGCGACCCTGGATACCAGAAGCGCGCCGGGCAGTCCCGGCCCTCTGGAGAAAACCACAGCGTCTATCTTAGGCCCGCTCAGCCGGCCGCCGGAGAAAAAAGGCCGCTTGTAACCTGCTTTAGAAAGAGCTGCGCCGAGCACCCAGGAAATCTTCTCCAGGTGCGCCCGGCTGGCCAACTCCGGAACGACGCCGCTGTATTTTCTGTGAAGATTTATCTGGGAGAAAACAATATTTGAGAGCAGGCGGTCGTCATCCAGCAGACAGACCGAGGTCTCATCGCACGTGGTCTCAAAAGCCAGTATTCTCATAAAAAAGTGCCATAAGCCATAAGGGCGGCGCGCCCGCCAAATAAGCTTTAGGCAACTCCTAAAAAAGCGTATGGCAGCCTTTCTGCATATGGCCTACGGCGTACGGCATATGGCGCTGCTAAATAGCATCTAGCGGCTATTTAGCAGCCCTGAGATTCCCCAAGACTTCCCTGGCTTTAAGAAGTTCAACCCCGCGGTCCAGCACTTCGTCGCGGACAAGAGTTTCCTTTTTCTTTTCCTGATTCTCTTTACTTCCCTTGTCTTCCTTGCCCGGATAAAAGAGCTCTTCGGATTGCTGGATGAGCTTTTTCTCTGCCTCCAGAGTGACCTTGACCTCAATGTCAGGAGTTATGCCGCCGGTGCCTTTTTTCTCATCCCTGTGTATGGAACGGCCCGAGGGGGTGTAATACCTGGCGATCGTAAGCCTTAACGCGGACTTGTCGGAAAGCGGGATCATGGACTGAACACTGGCCTTGCCATACGTGCGCTCACCGATGATGACGGCCCGCTTGTTGTCCTGCATGGCGCCCGACACGATCTCACTGGCAGAGGCGGAGTAACGATTTACCAGGATGGCCAGAGGCAGATCCGAGTAAGCCGCTTCGGCGGCGGCCCTGAATTCCTGATAATTCTCCGGCTTGCGCCCCTTGGTATAAACGATCATTTTGTTATTATCGAGAAAAAGCCTGGAAACGTCCACTGAGGCCGACAGCAGACCGCCCGGATTGTACCGAAGGTCCAAAATCAGGCCTTCCATACCCTGTTTTTTAAGATCCGCAATGGCTTTAGTGAAATCCGCGACAACGTGACCGGTAAACTCTATCATTTTTATATAACCGATCTTGCCGTCAAGCAACCGGTACTTGATATTCTCGGTCTTTATAAGCTCGCGGATGAGCGTAATATCCTTGTTTACCCATTCTGCGTCCTTAGCCTCCGGCTCACGGGCGATGGTGATCTTGACGGGGGTCCCGGGTACGCCGCGCAGCTTTTTTATGGCGTCATCGATGATCATATCCTTGGTGCTTTCACCTTCTATCTTAATGATCTTGTCTCCGGGATACATCTGGGCGCGATACGCCGGGGTGTTGGGGAGCGGCGTGACCACTGTCAGCCAGCCTTCACGCAGGTCCACGCGGATACCGATCCCGCCGAATTCCCCCTCAGTGTCTCTTTTGACCCCGGAATAAACATCAGGTTCCATGAACTGGGAAAAATCATCGAGTTCGCGGACCATCCCGGCTGCGGCGCCGTATATAAGCTTCTGGGAATCTATCTCGTCAACGTAGTTCTCTTTTATAAGCTCCATGACGTCAACAATAACTTTAAGCTGCTGGTAAGTCTGGTCGATCGCGAAATTGACATAAGGAAAAGCCAGACCGATAAAAGCAGAAATAAGGGTGATGAACGCTATTTTTTTGATATTTTTCATTGATGTCTCCAAACTCGTAAACCAGAGAATCGCGGCTAAGTTAGAGGGCTTGGGGCGCGGAGTAAATCAAATCTCCTTCCTGCACTACCTCTGCCTTTATCTCACAATTATACATTAAAGGACCCAAGGAATTCCTGACATACGGACCCGCTGGCATATTTTCACTTGGTGAGCCAGACCAATGGATCTATGGCGTCAGATCCGATCCGTATTTCGAAATAAACCGCGCTGTAATCCTTATTCGCCTCTCCGGAAACAGCCTGGGTGTCGTCTCCGGTGCGCCCCAGCGGCGAACTTGGCGTCACGGCTTCGTTCTTTGCGACTAAAATATTTTCCAGCAGGCCGTAAATTGTGAAAAAGCCCTGCTCATGATCCACTATCACCACATTCCCGTAAGTTCTGAAAGGCCCGGAATATATCACCTTGCCGCTCATAACCGGGAAAACATCGGCGGTTTTGGCGGCGCGTATTCTGATCCCCTCCCGTACTATCCAGGTCTTCAATAACGGGACCTCCTCCCTGCCGTAACGGCTTATGACCTTACCCTGCACCGGCCAGGGCAGCGAATGCCGCGGGATCGGCAGGTCCCTGGATCTCGCGGCCGTAGGCCTGTAGGGAGACTGCTTTTCAAGTTTGCTCACCAGCTTAGTCAGACCAAGGGCTGCGTTCTGCATATTTTCAACTTCTCTTGAAAGCCGGGCCTGCTTTTCCCTTGTCCTTTCCAGCTCCGTCCTCTTGCTCTCTACGATATGTTTGTGGGCCGAACGCTGCTTGTCCACCAGCTCTTTTTTGGCCTTGAGCTCAAGGTTCTGCCTGGTAAGGTCCTGTATAGCGCCTTTGACCTTAACAGTCTCACCTTTTATCCTGTTGATAAGGCTGTGTTTTTCGAGTATTGCCGACCTAAGCAGAAGCCCTCTGGAAATATCTTCCCGGCCGTAATAGGGATAATCAAACTGCTTATCCAGAGAATAGATTACGGTTTCTCCGTAAAGATCAGACTGCAGGTATCCATAAGCCTTGGAAAGCGATTCGTATTTTTCTCTGGAGTCGGAACTTTTGGCCCTTGAGCGACTGAGCTGGGACGTAAGTTCATTCTGGCGCGCAACGTTCAGTTTGTCCTCATTTTTAAGGCCGTCTATCTCTAAACTTATACGGTCTTCCTCTTCTCTGTATTTTTCAAGTTCTTTCTTTTTCTCATCCAACTGGACACGTATCTCCTCCAGACTCTTTTTTTTGGCCGCGATCTTATCCTGCGCAATGACCGGGCCCAGGCCCGAAAAAAATGCCAGGAATAAAGCGAAGGTCAGTTGTGCGTATTTTTCCATTGGAAGATTACCCAGGCGCAAACGCCGCCGGCGGCTATAATGGCCGACTGCGTCAGCCCTCCCGCCCAGAGCCACAGCGGGCTGAGGTATTTGACGGGATAAACAAGCGCGTAGGAAACGGCCACGGCACTAGCACTGGCGAAAATACCGGTAAAAAACCAGTTCCGGTCGCGCCGCAGGCTTTCCAGCACACCGGCGATCGTGTTGCGATAAAACACCGCCATGAGAGTCATGATCACAAGGGACACAAAAACAAGCGCCAGGGTGACCAGGATGTAATGTCCGTAAAAAAGAGCGTGAAGGATAGCTGTAGCCTCAAGCGGTTTGTATTTAATATCACCCACCCCGTTTATCTTCCAGGCTGCCTCAACCCAGGAACTAAGATTGCCCAGAGCGGACTCTTCCAGAGATATTTCAAAAGTATCAGGCAGCGGGTTAGCGCCCATATTCATCACCGCGCCCACAAGGTCAGGGTCCTCCTCGCGGAGCTTGCCCAGACTCTCGGCCCTGCTTATGAAGGAAACCTCGGCGGTACCGGGCAGGGTTTTGAAAGCCCTATCCATATCCCCCGGCTCCTGCTTTACCTTATCGTTCTTAACCACCACTATGCGAAAATCTTCTTTCAATATGAGGGCTATCTCGCGGACCTGAATACTTATAAAAAGGAGTGCTTCAACCATTAGCACACCGGTAAAAACTATCAAGAAGATTATCCGATAACCTTTCCTGTCTTTTTTATGCTCTTCGGCCTGGTGAGCATGCTGCGGCTTATGCTGTTGATGATGTTCTTCCATATAGCAACCTTTCTCCGGCTAACCAGTGACTCAGGGATTAGGGGATTATATAATTTATTGGGGACGCTGGGGAGTGTTATGGAGGATTAAGATCAAGCGTTAAGCCGCTTACACCGGCCCTTATCGCTTACACTTTACAGCGATTTATCTTTGAATTCTACAGCGGCCACAAAGGGAGATCTGGAGATCTCCCCCACCATATCCACCGGCAGACTACCGGTGACATCAAAAGCCGTGAACTTGGCGTTTCCGGCGTTTTGAGGCAGCCGGAATACATTTTCGGAAGCGAACCCGGTGCCGGCGCTGAGCTGCCGTATAAACTCGGAAACGAATACTCCGGAGAGCGTGCCGCCCGGCGCCCGCAGAGTGAAACGGATACGCGTTCTGAGCGGAATACCGGAAGATTTTTTTTCTATAGCCACCCGGCGCACCTGGGGATGCTTATAGATGCTTTCAAGTTTGGAGTATGGCACCCACCCCAGCAGGAAGGTTTTCTTTACACCGCCGGTAAAATAAGTTTTCTCCCCGGCGAACTTAAACCCCGTCCCGGAAAGGGCCTTTATCACGGCGGCATACTCATTCGTCCTTGGAAGCACCGTTATAAAAACATAATCACCTGCATTAAAACCGGAGAGGGCGTTTGGATTCAACGGATTTACATATGCGGAAAGCGGCCCTCCTTCATTGGCAAAAGTGACTTTGTAATACTGCCCCGGCGCGGGCTTTACAGCGGGAGCCGGAGCCGGCGCGGAGGCCTTAATTATTATGGGTAATTGTTCGGTCTTTAAGGTAATTACCGGCAGCGAGGTCGGCGCGTCTCGGAAATCGTTAACGTATTTCGGAGCATTCTTAGGATTGCGATAACCGTAAACGGTTTCAACGTAATCCTGGAAAGCCGGATCAAGGTAGGGATTCGTATCGGGAGAAGGGGGCAGAAAGCCGTCTTGTGCCGCTGCCCGTCCCGAAAACAGGAATAATAAGAGGAATAAAACGACGTACTTTTTAATTTTCATTCTTGCATCCAACATCTGCGCAGACGCCGGCAAAACAAAATAAAGAAGCGGGAATATTTTGCAATCCCGTTTCCCCTGGCACTCCGGATTCATAGGCCCGGAGGTGGATGCTCCTTCGCCTCTTCGAAGGATTACAAGTGGTATATACATATTACCTTCAATGATCGGAAACCACAAGGCACTTTAGACCCATGAAACCGTTGCAAAGAGGCCCACTCCCAAATAGGCCTAAAGACCTATGCTCCGACTGCCACACTGTCTTAGTGTCTCGCTGCCGCGCTGTCTTGACACGGAGGTTCCCGACCTGCTATAATTTATCTACCGGTAGGTAAGTTATGAAAAAACAACAAAAAGAAAAAATGACAAAAGGCGACAAGACCCGGCTTAAGATACTTGAAACCGCGGCCAGGATGATGTCCGAAAAAGGCCCGGACGCGGTCTCCATGAGGGAGATAGCCTCCCACCTGAAAATAACGAAACCTGTGCTCTACTACTATTTCAGGGATAAAGAAACACTTATACGCGCGGCCTTCCACGAAGGCACCAGACATTTCCGCGAGCTGGATACGCTGGTTCTGGACGAATCCATACCTCTTGAGAAAAAGATAACCATGATTTTAAGCAATCACCTTAACTTTATACGAAAACATCCCGATATGCCCAAATGCGCCCTCAAAATAATAGCCTCCCCCTCAGACGGGGTCCTCAGCGGCATGGCCCTGGAAATGAAAAATGAACACCGGAAAATGCTTAAACAGGTAATTTATGACGCGGCGCGGAAGGGAGAGGTGGCCAAAGAAGCCTCCAACGACATATCACACCTCTTAAGCGCCGCCATGACCCATTTCATTATAGAGGCGAAAGAGAACGGCCTGACCGCGCTTGATAAAGGCATGCCGGCGCGCTTCGCCAGAATAATCTGCGCCGGGGCCAGGGGCGCCAAAGCCGCCACTGCGGCTTTTTTACTTTCCGCCATGATGATTTCCGGGGCGCGGGCCGCTTCACTTGACCTCAGCCTGCGCGACGCGGTCGGCACCGCCCTGAAAAATAACGCAACGGTAGTGACCGCGGAAGAGACGCGCCTCATATATAAGGAAAGGGTAAAAGAATACTGGGGCACGGTCTACCCGCAACTTAGCGCCACCGGCCAGTACACCCGCAATATCGAATCCCCCTCGTTCTTCATCGGCGGCATCAAGATAAAATCCGGACTTAATAATGTCTACACTGCCGGACTGAACCTGGACCAGGTGCTTTGGGCCGGCGGCAAGGTCTACACGGGCATAAAGATGGCTAATATTTATTCGCGCGCCAGCGACGAACAGCTTAAGACCGCGCAAAAGGGCGTATCCAAAGCCGTAAAACAGGTCTATTACTCGGTACTGCTGGCAAAATCGCTGACCGGAATACAGAAAGAGTCGCTGGATCTGGCACGCCAGCATTTGGACACCATAGAGGCTCAGTATAAGCAAGGCATAGCCAGCGATCTGGCCGTGCTTCGCCAGAAGGTGGAGGTGTCCAACACGGCGCCCGCGCTAACCCAGGCTCAAAATCTTTACGAAGAGGGATTGGTAGAACTAAAAAACCTGCTGGGGCTGGACCCCGAAACGGATATTTCTCTGTCGGATGGGTTCACCTGCGGCGTCCAGGGTCCCGGAGAAATATCCTCGCTCTACAAAACCGCCCTCATGAACAGGCCAGAGTACAGGAACATGAAATATCAGCGCGACCTCTACATAGAAATGGTCACCATAGAAAGGGCCGGACATTTCCCGTACCTGAGCGCCTTCGCTTCGCGCCAGTTCCAGGGCCAGAGCGACTTCGGTTTCCCGGGCTCAAGTCAGCAAAACTGGAGCACAACTGCCGGACTCCAATTGTCCCTGCCGCTGTTCTCCGGAGGCTCGGTGAATTCCCGCACCCGGCAGGCCAAACTGCAGGCCGGCATAGCGGACACAAACCTGAAAGAGCTTGAAAGAAAAATAAAGATCGAGGTAAAAAAAGCCTGGCTAAGCATGAATGAGGCTTCTGAAAGGCGCGAGTCGCAGACCACGGCTGTGGAGCAGGCCCGCAAGGCGCTGGCCGCCACCGAAGTCAGATTCAGGAATGGCCTGGCCAGCCAGCTGGAACTCAACGACACTTCGCTGGCCCTGAACAGGTCGCAGACACTTTATATACAGGCCCTGCACGATACCTGCTCGGCCGAAGCGGAATTAAAGTGGACAACCGGGGAATAGGGAATGGAGAATTTATGAAAAATATTAAAACAATAAAACTACGCGTCGTTCACTGCTCACTTCTTCTGGCAGCAGCACTCATAACGGCAGGCTGCAGGAACAAGGACCTGGAAGCTTTCAACAACCTTGAAAAAGACAGGTTCCTGGTAAAAACCGAAAAGGCGCAGCTAAAAAATATCGAGGATTACCTGACGCTGGTCGGTTCGGTAAAAGCCATGGATGAGGCGGTGCTTTACCCGCGCGTGGCCGGCAAGCTTTTAAGGAACCTGCTCACCGAGGGCGACTCAGTAAAAAAAGACCAGACGGTGGCGCTGATTGAGCGCGACGAGCCCGGAGTTCTGTACGAGCCAGCCCCGGTACCCTCAACTCTTACCGGTGTGATAGGCCGCGTTTATCAGGACTCGGGGGCGAGCGTAACACCCCAGACCCCCATAGCGCTGGTCGTCAGCCAAGGGCAGGTGCGCGTGGTAGTGGATGTGCCGGAGCGCTATACGGCCAAAGTATTCATGAACCAGCGCGCGCTGATAAAAGTTGACGCTTTCCCCGACACGACATTCGAAGGCAGGGTTTACCGCGTAAGCCCCGTAGTTGATGCAAAAACCCGCAGCGCGGTAATAGAGATATTGGCCGACAATCTGAGCGGCCGCCTGAAATCCGGCATGTTCTCCGAGGTGCGCCTGGTGGTCGGCTCCCGGTCCGGCGCAGTAGCCGTGCCCTCAACCGCCATCATCAGCGAAAACAACAAGGCGTACGTTTTTGTCCCGCTCAACGATACCGCGGTGCGACGCGAAGTAAAGACCGGTATATCAAATGGCGACTACACACAGATATCCAGCGGCTTGAAAGCTGGGGATGAGCTTGTAGTCTTCGGTCTGTACGGCCTGAAGGATGGCAGCAAAATCAAGGCGCAGGATTAAGCGGCAATATGAAAATCACAGAACTTGCGATCAAACGCCCCATCTTTACAACCATGATGATAACGGCCCTGGTAGTGCTTGGCCTGTTCTCATACTTCCGCCTGGGCGTGGACCAGATGCCCAATGTGGAATTCCCTTACGTGGTGGTGCAGACCACCTTGCGCGGCGCCGGCCCGGAAGAGATAGAGTCTTCCATTACAAAACCGATAGAAGAATCCGTCAATACCATCTCCGGCATAGAGGACCTGACCTCCACCAGCTATGAAGGCTTGTCCATGGTGCTGATAAAATTCAAGCTTGAGAAAAACGGCGACGTGGCCGCTCAGGAAGTGCGTGATAAAATAAACGCGGTTCTGGCCCAGCTGCCGCAGGGCACCGACCAGCCGGTGGTGTCGAAGTTCGACATAGGCGCAATATCGGTAGTCAACATCGTCGTCTCCGGCAACCGTGACCTGCTGGAACTTACGCAATTCGCCAAGAAAAAAATAAAAGAAAATATAGAGACGGTCAGCGGCGTCGGTTCCATTACCATGGTGGGCGGCCGCGAGCGTGAGATACACATAGTTGTGAACCCGCTTAAGATGGCGTCACTCAATATATCAACCAAGCAGCTGAAAGACGCGATAACACAGCAGAACATAGAGATACCCGGCGGCAAGGTCGAACAGCCCAGTAAGGAATTCGTACTGCGCACGCTGGGCCGCATAAAGAACGTCAGG
>Ga0114951_10002776_pt1 | contig 19214 bp, 16 predicted proteins | sample AM7aDNAmetaG_FD_88677 | JGI IMG/M metagenome (GOLD analysis project Ga0114951, IMG submission 88677) | Freshwater microbial communities from Finland to study Microbial Dark Matter (Phase II) - AM7a DNA metaG | ecosystem: Environmental > Aquatic > Freshwater > Lake | place: Finland: Lake Alinen...
CACAAGATCGCCCTCCTTAACATAGGTATGGGCTACAATTCCACCAGTTTTAAACGATAATTTAACTTCCTCACTGGTGGCGACAATTCCGCCCGATCGCACCGGTAAGCTGATATTTTGGGTCAATACAGGTACCACCCTGACCTTCACCACCTCGGCTTTAACGGTTTCCTTCACTGCCGCTGGCTTGCAGCCTGCCAAAAAAGCAAGCAAGAGCAAGAAGGTGACAGGTGACAGGTGACGGGTGACCCTCGATGGAGTTGTCATTCCCGCGAAGGCGGGAACCCCGTCCCTTACCACGAAAAATTTATTATATCTTTTCATTTCAGATTTTATTTATCGCACAAACTTTTTCAAACTCAGCATAATCAGCCAGATACGTATATTTTGAGATGATCATATTTTCTTCAGCCTGGGTTAAGGTAGTGCGGGCATCAATAAACTCGATGAGGTTGGACTGACCCTCCTCATACCTCCTTTTGACCAGCCTGAATCCCTCGCGGGCCGTTTTAACCTGGCTCGTTGCGGTTTCGATTCCGGCGAGTGCTGTTTTTAGCTCGTTCATCGCATTGATCACCTGAAGTTCAATCTGTTTACGAACCTCCTCCGATTGCTGATCCAGCATCTCCTTTTGAAGTTTTGCCTGTTTTATTTTAGCCCGATTTTGAAATCCGGCGAATAAGTCCCAGGATAATATAGCTGAAGCCTGACCGAAATCGGAGTCCTTATTGATCTTGTATTTTTCGCCCTGGATCCCATAATCGGCTACTACCATAATATTCGGCAGTGCACCGGCCTGGTTCATTTTCACTTGCAATTCAGTAATGTTATCGTATAGTTTCAGCTTTTTTAATTCTTCGCGGTTAGCCAATGCCGATTCCTTATACATTGACGATTCAACACCGATACCGGGAAGAATATCTGGCTCGGCTAATATAATTGATTCTGTTAACGATCTGTTTAATAGAAAATTAAGATATGCTGATGAGATTTCCCTATTTTTTGCAGCCACCTGAACCTTTTGATCGAACTTGCTCATTTCGGTCTGGGCACGATAAAGATTGTCGATCGTAATTTTCCCATTATCCACCAGCTTTTGATTAACCCTGACGTTTTCCTCAAGAAGTTTACGGGTATCGTTGAGCATGGTTACAATTCCTTCGGCCATGGCAACATTGTAGTATGCTTTCCTGATTTCGGCGACAAGCTCCTGCTTATATTGCACCACTGAGACCTGTTCGGTGGAGGTTAACTCTTTTTTGATTTTTGAATTATAATAGATATCTGTATTAAAAACAGGCTGTATCATCCTGAGTTTGGTTTCCTGCTCCATGGGACGAAGGAACATGAACGATTGATTGTCGATCTGTGGAAATTTGTTGGCATGAAGGATCTGGTTGAGAGTTGCATACACAGGATTCAGCAGGTCACCGATCGGAAGGTCGATGGTCCGGCCACCTTCAGCCACTGAAAACCTGGCATTTAGGGTGATATTAGGGAAAAACAAACCTTTGGCCTCTTTCAGTGTTTCGAGGCTCCTTCGGTAACTTGTCTCCTTTTGTTTGAGCGCCAGGTTATTTTCGAGACCCATCCGGATATAATCATCAAGAGGGGACTGGGCCCAGCTGGCCTGGGCGAGAATTATCAGAATAAGGATCAGTTTTGTTTTCATTTTTATTTTCTGTTGTCACTCGTCACCTCTTATGGTAATCTATTTTTCATATTTCTGTGTATCTGTATAAAAAGCCTTTTCACCAGCTCTCGTTCGGATGTTGTGGCGGCAGCATAAAGTTCATCCGCGAAAGTAAAAACCTCTTTCATCCTTTCGTGATAACCATCACGAACCATCTTTCCAAGTTGGGTAAGATTAAGGTTAACCTCCTTATTATTTCGCGCATTCGTGCGGTTCACCAATTTCTTAGTCACTAATTTCCGTACAGTCTGGGATATCGCACCGCGGGTAACGCCCATAATATCCGCTAATTGAGTCATATTAACTTCAGGGTTTTCCCCTATCATGGAAACTGTTTGCAGCTCCGAGAGGTGGACAGTGCATCCGATCCCGAAATCGCGGGGCTGCCTTTCAATAATGGAGTATGCATGTAAAATGCTTTGAAAAAGGTTGACCAGCTCGTTGACTTCACTTCCCATTTAAAAATGTTTAGATGCTATACAAAAGTAGTAAAGTTTTAAAGTTGCCAACCTTAAAAAAAGTTGGCAACTTTAAGGAATGAAATCATTTTCAAATATTGCAAAGGGCATGGTCGCCCTGATATTTGTTGCCGCCATTCTTTTGCTATCGGACATTGACAACCGGACCGGAAACAAAAACGGCAATCACAAATCCTCATCACATAAAATTTTCAAGATGTGTATTATACATTTTGTCGACAGTCCAAACTCCGAGGATTGTGAACAGGGTGTACGTGATTATCTTAAGGATATCGGATGGCTAGAATCGAAAGATTTTACGCTAAATGTGTTTAAGGCTCAGGGAGATATATCAGCCTTGAACAGTATTGCCGGAACGGTTACTTCGCAATCCTGGGATATGATCATCGGATGTTCAACGCCAACTATTCAGGCACTTGCAAAGAAAAAAACCAGCAGTCCGATTGTGTTTACCAATGTGGGTGATCCCCTGATTGCCGGAATGGGTAAATCATTTTCAGATCATGTGGCTGGAATAACGGGCATATCAACCATGAGTGATTTTGAGGGCATGATAGACCTGGTTTCCAGGTTGCAACCTGAAGTTAAGCGAATCGGAACTGTATATGCACCCGCTGAGATTAACTCGGTTGCCTATAAAGAGGCACTGGAGAAAGCTGCACGAAAAAAAGGCATCGAACTCGTTTGCGCACCTGCCAGTACGACCTCAGAAATTAACGATGCTGCGATGTCTATCACCGCCAGGGGAGTTGGGGCTTTTTGCCAGATTTCTGACAATCTGACTGGGAGTTGCGTAACATCAATAATTAAAGCTGCAGAAAAGGGTGGAATTCCTCTTTACGGTTTCGTGACCAAGCTAAAGGATCAAGGCGCCATGGCTATTGTAGCGCGTGATTATCATCAGGCTGGCTATGATGCAGGGTCCATGATTAAGATGGTTCTCGATGGTAAATCTCCGGGAGAAATCCCCTTCAGGTTGGTCAGTAAAACCATTTATCAGGTAAATACCACTATAACAGATAAATACAAAGTAAGAATACCTAATGGTTTATCCGAAAATATCAAACTGACAAAATAAAACATGGAAAGTAAACTGGATATCCAGAAAACAGTCAGCGGCAAGAAATCTGTTCTCGTAATCAGTGGTCGGCTTGATGCCAACTCAACAGGGCATCTTGATGACACCATAAATGCGCTCATCCGTGAGGGGATTTATGATGTGGAACTTGACCTCGGACAGGTTGTTTACCTCAGTTCACTCGGCATCCGCGTCTTGGTGAGCCAATATAAGAATCTGAGCAAGATAGGTGGGGCGCTTAACCTGGCAGTGATGTCGGACCCCGTGCGTGAAGTTTTGAGAATGGTGGGGATGGCTGATATGTTTCAGCAAAAGACCGTGAAGGTAAAAGCTCCGGAACCTGCCTCTCCAACCGGAAGGATTGAAGAAGGATTCCGTTTTGAGCGTGAATCTTCAGGTAATGGACCCATGACGCTATTAGTACATGGCCATCCGGAGTTTACCGGCAAGCTGGTTTATACTGCTGAAGATAATCTGTTGATGACCAGCGAAAGGAAAACATTTGCATTGGGTCTTGGGGCCATAGGCACTGGTTTTGAGGATTGCAAATCGAGATATGGTGAATTCCTTTCTCTCGGCGAGGCAATCACTTATATGCCAGCCGATCAGACTTCGATTCCTGATTACGCGTTAAGCAGCGGGCAATATGTTCCTGAAATAAATGCCCTTTTTGCCATTAAGGTTAAGGGTGACTTCACTGACCGAATCATTTTTGAACCTGCCGGGGGTAGTTTATCCATCACTTTGCATACCCTGGTCGATGTTTTAATGCGGCTTACGGGTTATAAAAAGATGGCTTTGCTGATGGCAGCGGAAAGCGATGGGCTGATTGGCATGAGACTGCGAAAATCCCCGGTGGAGGATCCGTCCCTGCTTGAATTGCCAGGTTTGGCCAATAACCTGTTTTTTACGACCGAACCCGCCTATTCCCGTATGCTTACTTTATCGTTTGGATATTTCGAAAGTGGCAGCATTGAAAAAATCGCATGGTTAAGGCCGCTCGAATCTGGATCATCGACTATCGGGCATTTGCATACAGCCGTCTTTCCATACCAGCCTTTAAGGAAAACAAAACCGGATTATGGTGAAATAATCCATTCACTTTTCGGGACCTCCGAAGTGAGTGATATTTTGCACCTGATCAATGATACAAGGGAAATTAACGGCCTGGGCGATAGCCGGTTTAAAAACGGGATCTGCTGGATAGGGCAAATCGAATAAAAGAAAGGGATCACAAAAATGACACTACTCCTAGGATCCATTACCATCGGACTTATACTCGCCATGCTGGCGCTTGGCATCTTTATCAGTTTCCGGATTTTTGATTTTCCGGATATCACGGCCGAAGGTTCATTTACTTTCGGAGCCGCCATTTCTGCTGCCTTGATTATTGCCGGAGTTAACCCACTGCTGGCCACCCTCACTTCATTTATCGGAGGGGCGATGGCAGGAACGGTTACCGGAATTTTGCATACGCGTTTTAAAATTAATTCACTGCTGTCGGGGATACTGGTAATGACGGCTCTATATTCAGTGAATTTACATACGATGGGACGCAGCAACCTCCCGTTGCTCTCGGAAACAACCATTTTTACCTGGTTCGATAAGCTTGCCGTGAAACTTTCGGGTGAAGGAAAATTAACCATGGTCCTGGGCTGGGAAGTGCCTGCCAAGGATTTGTGGACACTATTTTTCTGCCTTATCCTGATTGTCCTGGTTAGTCTTTTACTCTGGTGGTTTTTCCGAACTCGCCTGGGTACCGCTATGCGCGCAACGGGTGATAATGCCCAAATGATCAGGGCCTTGGGCGTCAATACAAAGATGATGATCATTGCCGGCGTGGCTCTGTCAAACGGATTTATTGCAGTTGCCGGGTCATTATTAGCTCAATACCAAGGATTTGCTGATGTTCAGATGGGTATAGGAATGTTGGTGTGGGGTTTGGCAAGCGTGATTATCGGTGAAGCGCTGATCTCAGAGAATAGTCTGGGACTGGTGATTACCGGTGCCGTTATCGGCTCGGTGCTTTTCCGTCTCCTGGTTGCTATTGCACTTCGCTGGGGTATGAACCCTATCGATCTGAAACTGATAACTGCCCTCTTTGTTTTACTGGCGCTTATTTTGCCAGGCTTCATGAAGAACACGAAAAAAATCAGACTAACTAGCAAATAATCAGATGTTACAGGTTAACAATATATCTAAAGTATTTAACCCCGGCACCGTAAACGAGGTCAACGCGCTACAGGAAGTCAGCCTTACCCTGGAGGACGGTGGATTTGTTTGCGTTTTGGGAACGAACGGTTCAGGGAAATCCACATTACTGAATGCTGTGGCCGGTTCATTCATGGTTGATTCAGGTCAGATTCTTGTTGATGATGTCAATATCACTCGTTGGCCCGAACACCGGAGGGCGGATTTTATTGGCAGGGTTTTTCAGAACCCTTTTACCGGCACCGCACCAAATATGTCGATACAGGAAAATCTGGCTCTGGCAACGCGGAGAGGAAAATCAAGGGGTCTCGGTTGGGGATTGCCAAAAAACCTGATTGATGAATTCAAACTTCGTGTTACGCCTCTTCAGATGTCATTGGAAGAACGGTTGGGAAATCCCATCGGGAAATTATCGGGCGGCCAACGTCAGGCCCTTACCCTGCTGATGGCAACCTGGCTCAAGCCAAAGCTGCTATTGCTCGATGAACATACCGCCGCTTTAGACCCCAAAACAGCTGCCAAGGTAATCGAGCTGACCGAGGAGGTGATCAGGCGCGATAAAATCACAACACTCATGGTGACGCATTCCATGCAGCAGGCTGTAAACCTTGGCAATCGCGTGATCATGATGCACAAAGGACGAATTGCTTACGATTTTGGAGAGGAGGAAAAGCGCCGGATGAAAGTGAGCGACCTGCTTTCCCTGTTTGATGAATTGAGGAGGAAGGATCAGATAGATAACAGTGTGGCTGAACTGGTTGCCGCAAATTACATCTAGCTTATGAAAAATATCCTGAAACCTGCTTTTTTCCTGCTGGCTGTTGTCGCCATTCTCCTTCTTTCGGATCTTTCAAACCGCAAAGGAAATCAGCGAAGCGCAGAAATCAAGCGTGTTGCGATATTTAAGTTCAATTCAAACCTTATTCTCAATGAAACAGAAACGGGTTTGCTCCGCGAATTGAATACCCAAAAGATCTTTCCTCAAAGGCAAATGGAAATCACTCGATATTGCCCAGAGGGGGATTTGCCGACTGCAAATACCATTGCTCTCGAGATTCTGAACAAGAAATACGATATGGTGATTTCAATCAGTACACCGGGATTGCAGGTGATGGCCAATGCTAATAAAGCAGGTAAGATTACCCATGTATTTTGTGCTGTTACGGATCCTTTTGTTTCAGGAGTCGGGATAACCGGTCCGGGTAAGGATCAGCACCCGGCTCATCTCACCGGTATTGGTACTTTTCAGCCTGTTGAAAAGGCTTTCCGCATTGCCCGGGAAATGAAGCCAGATCTTAAAAAAGTCGGGGTTGTATGGTGCACTGGTGAAACCTGCTCGGAGGCATGCGTTAAAAAGGCCCGTGCCATTTGTGCGGAGCTGGGCATTGAGCTGGTCGAAACCGGCATTGAAACCTCTTCTCAGGTATATGAAGCTGCTGTTGCCATGACTGCCAGGGGAATCGAGGCACTGTGGATCGGTGGCGACAATGTGGTGGAAACCGGCATCGACATGTACATAAATGCGGGTATGAAGGCCGGCATTCCGGTATTTAACAATAGTCCGTATTCAACAATGCGAGGCACTCTTTTCGGCATTGGGGCCAATTATCAGAGTGTTGGAGCCCAGGCAGGTAAAATAGCCAGTGAGATCCTGAATGGCAAATCGGTGAAGGATTATGAAACCGTGAATGTTGTACCCGAAAAAATATATATCAACGAATCAGTTCTGAAAAAAGTAAAAGGAAACTGGACCTTGCCGAATGACCTTCGTGCCAGGGCGGATTCCATTATCGTGACGGGTGACAAGTGACGGGTGACCGAAGAACGAGATCGGGGGACGAAGAAGGAGACCGAGAGACGGAAGACAGAAGATCGGAAGAGTTGGCAGGTGGCAGTCCGCAGAAATGGCCCTCGGAGATTTGTCATCCCCGTGCAGGCGCAGCCGGACACGGGGACCCCGTCCCTTACTGCGGCATTCATCAGCAGGACGTTCACCCTTACCACCGAATCCCTGGATACCACTTACCCCAGATTTCTGCAAATACCCCATTACCCATAATTGTGGTATAAGCTTGCTCCCACTGCTGCATATACAAGTCCTTGGTATCAAGCGAAAAGGCCATGTAAGTTTCAGTATAAGATAAAACCAGTTCGTTACGTACCTCCGATGCCTGATACCCGGCTTGCTGAGCAAGATAGGGAATGGCGATATCATTAAGTACTGCGGCCTGGATGGTGCCGTCCATCAGCTTTTGAAAAACGATTTGTGGCGTAGGCCAACTCTGGATATTGGTAAATCCCTGATCCTTGAGTTCCTGTTCGGAGGCCCATCCCTCCGGTACTCCGATCGAAGTAAGGAGCTTTGCATCGGAAATTACACCCAGATGGGTAGTACTGTTTGATCTGACAAAAAAGCAATAGTTCTTTTTACAAACGGGGCCGATCCAATGGAACCGGTTTTCACGTGCCGCTGTTCTGGCTGTACTGAATATCATTGAGTTGGGGGCAAGCTGAACCTGTTGAATCGCATCGTTCCAGCTTTCCAGATTAAGCGATACTGACATTGGAATGAGCTGGCTAATCGCATTTACAATTTCCACCGAGCTACCGGTGAGGGTTCCGTCAGCCGCCTTGTAATTTTGCGGCGGATTTTCTTCCGTATAAATGGTAATCAATCCTGGTGCCTTCACTCCCGGCAAATAAAGTTTATATACATCCTGAACGAAGCCGGATTGCTTGAGCTGATCGAGCTTCTCCTGCCACGAAGCGATGATCTTTGGTGATACTCCCTTCGAAAAAGCAATAAACCCCTGAACGGAGGTATAGGTATATAGTTCCGATAACAGGCCGGTATCCTTTCCATTTGCGGCGGCAGTGGTGCGGATTGAATTGGAAATATCAAAAACAGAGCTAACAGTGCCGGCATAGAGGGCTGAAACTGCTTCGGTTAATGTATTATAAATCACCAGATTTTTAAATCCCTGGTCCTGCAGCATGGTTACTGTCGGGTAACCGGTTACTACCCCGATGGAGGTAAGTTTCATGGCATCATCGATTGAACTGATAGAATATCCTGATGATCGCAGCCCTACGAAACCTGTTGAAAACATGGTAATTGGCCCCACCCACTGGAACTGATCCTTACGGTCGGCAGTGAGCCCGGTGGTAAATAGAGCAACATTATCAGAATATTTGAGCAGAGAATAGGCAGTGGCCCAATCCGTAGTGACCTCAACCGACATGTTCTGTATAGCCATGAGATCTAATATTCTGGACGTAATATCTGTTGATATGCCTTTTAGCGTATTGTCCTCCACATAACTATAAGGACGAAGTTCTTCGCAAATGATCCTCAGGTTTTTACCGGTAACATCTTCTTTTTTACAAGAGCTGATCAGAAATCCAGAGAATATGGTTATCAGAATAAAGGCTGCTCTTTTCATGTTAAATCTTAATGGATAATGAGTTTCATTTTCTCTATCATTTCATGGTTCTTGCTGGCTTGATTATTTCGCTGTCCGGGATCGGTTTTTATATTATACAATTGAATTTCAGGCGAAAACCCAGTCTCAATATTCACGTCTTTCATCAGTGGAACCCCCGGATAGGCGGGTATCATTACCCATTCATTTTCCCGAACCAACGTTTTGCCGCTGCCATTATCCAGGACCAGGGAGGAACGGCCAAGTTGAGATTTTCCAAGCAACGCACCCAAAATACTTTGACTGTCGGCACCGGGATTTGGCTGACCGGTTAATTCGGCAAATGAGGCTGCCAGGTCAATCTGACAAACGAGCGCATCGGAGACACCGGGTGTTATATGCCCAGGCCAGCTAACCAGGAAGGGAATATGTGTTCCGGCCTCGAGCAGGCTGTATTTGCCACCCCGCATCGGGCCCCACGGAGTATGGGTTCCGTTGAGCACTGCCGCCTGGTCGGCATATCCATCGTCGAGCACCGGACCGTTATCGCTCGTAAAAATTACCAGCGTATTCTGATCCAGGCCAAGCTGTCCGAGTTTTTTAAGAAATTCACCCACCACCCAGTCGGCCTCAACAATAACATCCCCACGTGGTCCAAGGCCTGAAGATCCGACAAAGCGTGGCGATGGAACTCTTGGGCAGTGGGGCTCATGCAGGGCATAATAGAGGAAGAAGGGTTTTGACCGGTTATTTTCGATGAATTTCTCAGCCTTCAGCAGAAATGTGTCAACCATGAATTCGTCGGTCCATCTGGCTTTCGTGCCACCTTTCATAAAGCCGATCCTTGATATCCCATTGACAATTGTTCCGGCATGTCCTTGTGAAAGACCCATTTTCAGCCTTTCGGGAAACTCTTTCCCAGTGGGCTCCCCTGGAAAGTTTTGCTTATAGCTTACTTGGATAGGATCTGCAGGATCAAGGCCAACCACGGTCCCATTTTCGATAAACACTGTCGGACACCGATCGTTGGTGGCTGCCATAATATAGGCATAGTCAAAACCCGTCTGATTTGGACCCGGGCCAATTTGCCTGTTCCAGTCGACTTGTCCTGAACCCAATCCAAGGTGCCATTTACCCACTATCCCGGTGGTATATCCAGCGTTGTGAAGCATTCCGGGCATTGTGGTTTTTGCCGGGTCGATCAGCAATGGAGCATCGCCGGGTAAAACGCGGATCCGGTCGTTGCGCCAGGGATACTGGCCTGTAAGCAGTGCAAACCTGCTGGGTGTGCTGGTAGCGGAGGTGCAATATCCATGGTTAAAACGCAACCCCCCGGCTGCCATCCGATCAATATTCGGTGTCTTAATTTTTGTGGCACCATAGCATCCTAAATCACCATATCCAAGGTCGTCGGCAAGGATAACCACGATATTGGGCCTTTTCGGGGCCTGAGTTTTAACAATCTTTTCTTTTGGCGTGCAGCTGGTCTGAATTAATAACCCAGAAGCTGCGATACCAACAACCTGTGTAAAATGAATACGCATGTTAAACGCGTTTAATTCAAAACGATCTTAAAATTATGAGATTCAGAATTTTCCACTCTGATGAAATAAATACCGGGAGTAAACTTGCTCAGGTTGATGGTCCTGAGGGCAGGTCCGGGATCTGGAAAAAATTCCCGGTAGACCAGGGCACCGGTTAAATTCATTACTCTAACGGTGGTGTTTTCGGACTTTGCATTCAGTGCCAGATAAATCAGGCCTGTGGTAGGATTAGGGTAAACTTTTATATCCTGATCAACAGCTGTTTCATCCGTTGATGATGCCGTGGGAACCCAGTCGAGGGTAATCCCACTAAGATTTGAGTTGCCTGAGGGGGTAAGATGAACGGAATCGGGTCCCTTTAAAAAGGTATAGGTCTGATGTGTTTTTCCTGTGGTATAATCCTGAGCCCAGGCCATTTCCACCCACACCGTATAATTTCCGTCAGGCACCAGGGCTCCGCTCACTGCTGTTCCATTCCATGTGACTGTTAGTGGGCCATGGGCTGTGATGGTTGCCCCGGTAACGGCATCCACCACATTGCTGCCTGAATTTGTGGTCCAGAGGCTAAGATGGTCGAGGTTGCCATTTGATGCCCTTTTTAATTTTGTTTTCACAAATGCATTCGAACTGTTTTCTACCCAAACAGCCACCAGGTGCTTGGGTGAAAATCCACCTGTTGAGTTGGTAGTAAAGGTCAGGGTCATTGTCCCGGCTGTTTGTGCACCTGTTCTCAAGGGCAACAATAAAACCGAGAATATCAGTAACCATGTGAAGTTAATTCTCATAAGGTTTTTATTAGCTGAATTGTGTTTTTATTGGGTATCTGATTCCGGCAATTTCCCTGATCCTATCGAGCAATTGCATTTGCCGGAAAGTGCATTCAAGAGGCAGTAGTGGGCTTTCGAGTAACCCGGCATCCAGACATTCCATAACATGTTTTGCTTCCAGAAGGAGGCCAAAGCCTTTATCGAGGTGAAAGATAATATCTTCTGCGGTTGAGTCTTTTTTTGATATCGTCACCTTTACTGTTGACGGATCGATCCGCAGAACACGAATAAAACCCTTTTCACACCAGATCTCTGTCTGGGTATCGCTGCAGACCGCCAGGCTGGAGGTGAGCTGGGCAATTTCACCCTCAGGGTATTTGAAGGTCATGGCAATGCTCCGGTCGGCTCCTGTAGGAGCAAGATCAACCGTTGTTGTTATTTCCGAGGGGATTCCAAATACCTGCTCTGCCCAGAAGACAGGATAAATACCGATATCGAGCAGTGAACCACCGCCAAGCTCAAGATTAAATAACCGATGACCAGGATCATATGGAGCAAAAAAACAAAATTCCGAGCGCATCATACGGGCCTTTCCCAATTCGCCGGATTCAAGAACCTGCATCACTTTTTCAAAAGAAGCCTGAAAACGCGTCCAGAAAGCTTCCATTAGAAAGGCGTTGTTTTTTCGGGCGGCATCGATCATCTTTTTAGCTTGTGATGCGGTCAGGGCAAAAGCTTTTTCTACCAGAACGGCTTTGCCATGCTCCAGACAAAGGATGGCATGATCGTGATGGTGTGAATGCGGGGAGGCAACATATACACAATCAACTTTCGGATCGACCACCATCTCCTGATAGCTGCCATAGGCCTTTTCGAATCCGTATTTTTCGGCGAACGCAGTCGATTTATCCAGGCTCCGCGAAGCTGTTGCATACAAATTTGCATTGCCGAGAAGCTTCAGGTCGGAGCTGAATTTACCTGCGATTTTCCCGCAGCCCAGTATAGCCCAGTTGTATTTCTGTTTTGTCATTGAGCGAATTTCCTCTTCTCCCAGATTTGAAAATGGTTACGCTATTGGAAGCGAGAAATAAAAGGTACTCCCTTTTCCCAGTTCGCTCTCGACCCAGATTTTTCCTCCATGCTTCTCAGCAAATTCCTTGCACAAAATCAGTCCCAGGCCCGTTCCTTTCTCATTCCGGGTTCCTATGGTTGAAAAGCTCTCTTCAATCCTGAATAGTTTATTGATATCTGTTTTACTGATGCCAATTCCGTTATCGGTGAAGCTCAATAATAATTCATTTTTCTTTTGCTCGGCTGAAATTTCAATTTTACCGTTCGGCATACTGAATTTTATCGCATTGGAAATCAGATTTCTCAAAATAGTGCTTGCCATAGCCTTGTCGGCTAATGCAATGGCAGTCTTTGGTAGTTTTCGTGTAATGGTAATTGATTTTTGCTGAGCACTATCATCGAAAATATCTATCACCTCGTTTATCAGTGTCACCATTTCGATGTATTGAGGGGCAAACTCCATTCTTCCGGTTTGCGATCGCGACCATTCCAACAGGTTCATCAGAAGATTCATTGCCCGTTCAGCTGAACTCAAAATTATTTCACTGTATTGTTCAATTCCATCATAATCCTTTTCCTTGATACGCTCCTGAAGAAGGCTGCTGAAGCCGATTATACTGCTAAAAGGATTTTTAAGGTCGTGTGCGATGATCGAGAAAAACTTGTCTTTTGAGGCATTGAGCGTCCTCAGCTGTTCTTCATTTTTCATCAGCGCCAGTTCAGATCGTTTTCTTGCAGTGATATCATTTATACTCGCAATCATGCATCTTTCATTATCAAGATCAATGATATCTGCGGAAATCAGACCGGTTAAGGCCTGACCCGACTTGTTCCAGAAATTAGCTTCTTTGTCCAGAATCTTTCCGCTCTTATATATTTCGTGCAAGGTAGCATCACGATCAGCCTCAGTTCCCCATATATTTAATTCCAGGGTGGTTTTCCCCTGTAGCTCCTCAAAAGAGTATTCAAAAATCTTCAGAAATCCATTATTGACATCGATAATTTTGCCATCGGAAAACCTTGTTATCAGGATGGCATAAGGAGAGGAGTGGAATGCTTTGGAAAATTTCTCTTCTTGTTTTAATACATTGTTAGTTAGGTAGTTATTGAACATAAGCACCAGACCGAATGTTAGGAGTATGAATAAAACCTGGTAAGTGACCATCACAAAGTTCTCAAAGCCACCTGAATGAAGATAGTCATTTGACATTGGCTTGCCGAAGAGGCAGTTAGCAATCCTTATGAAGTTAATCGCGCAATAAGCGACATAGATGGAGCCAACAAAAAAGGTTAGTTTCCTCATGCTTTTTGGAACTTCATGAAGCATTAACCAGGCACATTGGAAAAATATGATAAAGGCGATTGCCGAGAGGTTTAAGGTCCTCATCTTCAGATCAACATGAACAACTGCGAACCAGAAATGAATAAAAACAAAAATCAATATCAATCCAACGTTAAATTTCCATCTGATTTCTTTACCCAGAAATTTTAAAAGTCCAATGTACCCCAATGCTATACCAATCATAGCTAAAGAGTTGGATACAACCATAGAAATCCAATCCGGAATGTGACCCCTCAGTGCAATCAGAAACATCGTCAGAGTTTGGAAAAGGAAGGTTATTACCCAATAAAAAGTACCCTTATAGCGGTTGTGGGTTTGCTTCCACAATAATAAGAGTACAAAGGTGCTCATGATATTGATTACCATGAAGCATACCAAAATCGTCCGCATGTCCAGAGAACCCATTCTTTGCCCTTTAAAATTTAATCAGTAATCATCCGCTCACCCAAATATAACCTATTTTTATAGGATATGAAATCTGCAACATTATTGTTATGCCCGATTTGGCTGATTTTGCTCTCGGCAAGCTGTTCACCGGTGAATCAGAAAAAGGGAGAAAATCCCTATAATCTGGATTTGGTTCAGACGAAAGAAGTTTATTCTGCCCTCGTTGCACAAAATCCAAACAACAGGATGGTAGATCTGGAAAAAGCCATTCCCGGGATTACTCTTGATATCCGTTATGCTACTGTGAACAACTTTACCGGAAAAGTCATCTATACTGAACCCAAAGCTTTTGCCAGGAAACCCGTCGCCGATGCCCTCAAGAAAGTCCAGGATTCGCTGGCGACACATCATCTTGCTCTGAAGATTTATGATGCCTACCGGCCATACGCTGCCTCATTAACATTTTATAAAGTGTATCCTGATACCAGTTTTGTTGCCGACCCCAAAAAAGGTTCACGGCACAATCGTGGTTGCGCTATCGATTTAACATTGATTGAATTACAATCTGGAAAGGAAATCCCGATGCCGAGCACTTTTGACGATTTTACTGCAAGGGCACATCCTGATTATCCCAATCTGCCTGACACTGTCCTGGCCAACCGGAAGTTCCTCTTTGGCATCATGGAGCATTTTGGTTTTAAGCATATTTTATCCGAATGGTGGCATTTCGATTACAACGGATGGTCAGGATATAAATTGATGGACCTGCCTTTCGAAGATCTTAAAAGAGATATTTAAATCAATAAAAATGGAAAAGATTACCGGCCTTATCACTGCTCCGCATACTCCGATTAAAGCCAATGGAGCGATTAATCCTGATGTGATTCCTGATTATTTAAGGTTTCTGCTGAATAATAATATTCGTGGAATATTCCTTAATGGCACTACTTCCGAGGGTTATCAGTTAACCAATGATGAGCGGAGAGTAATGGCTGAAGCATGGAACGATGCAGCTAAAGGGACAGATTTTAAAATATTCGTATTTGCGGGACATCTTTCTGTCAATGATGCTTCTTCGTTAGCTGCTCATGCTGCAAGTTTAGATCAGGTTTATGGTATCTCATTGACCGGGCCTTTCTACCAGAAACCAGCCACCCCGGAATTACTGGTTGACTGGTGTTCTGTTGTTGCCGCCTCAGCTCCTGACAAGCCATTTTATTATTATCATATTCCAGTTTTAACGGGTTTAACTACCCCGATGACCCAATTTCTTACCCTGGCAGGAGATAAAATTCCCAACCTGACAGGTGTAAAATTTACTCATAACGATCTCGAGGATTTCATGATGGCCAGTGAACTTGAGAATGGCAAGTACGACCTGTTGGCCGGGATCGATGAAATTGCTTTAGCCAACCGTGCCATTGGCGCCAAAGGATATATTGGCAGCACATATAACTTTATGGCGCCCTTGTTTTTTCAGATGTTTGATGCTTTCGATGCAGGAGATCGTGAAAAAGCCGTTTCGCTCCAGAAACTTGCAATCCAGATCATCCGTTTGATAGTTCCTTACGGTTACATCTCAGCGTGCAAGGCGATCATGCATGAACTGGGAATTCCAAACGGAGTTGTCAGGTTACCGCATCGCCAGATTTCCGAAGGTGAGAAAACCAAACTTCTGATTGACCTGAATTCCTTGAATTTCTTTGAATACGCCTGCAGGAAATCATGAGCAAAAGGCTCTTCACCGGAATACTGGTACTATTGGTAACCTTAAGCAACTCTCTATTGGCACAAAACAATCCAGTAATTACCTGGCATAAGGTGGCTCCCATTCCTCCTGCTGCCGGTGAACCCGTTCAATACGGTGTGGCTGGTGCCCTGGCAGGGTTCAGTCACAACAGGTTGATCGTTGCCGGCGGTTCTAATTTTGGCGATTCCGTTCCATGGCGTGGAGGTAAAAAGCATTACCATGATGAAATATTTATTCTCACTCCATCCCCGGGTGTGGGACAGTGGACGCAGGCAAAAACACGGTTGCCTCGCCCGGTGGCTTACTCTTCCTGTGTTTCATTTGCTAACCGTTTAATTTGCCTGGGTGGGGAAGATGCATCAGGTCCTGTAAGTCAGGTGATCAGTCTGGAACTGCTTTCCGGAGATATCAGGATAAAGCATCTAAAATCGCTACCCCAACCAGTTACGAGCGGAGGGGCGGCACTTATTGACAGCGTGGTTTATCTGGCAGGAGGAGCGGGGAAGGATGGTGCACTTGATGAATTTTATTCGGCTGATCTGAATCGTGAAGAATTAGAGTGGATAATCCTGCCAAACCTCCCGGTACCCCTGTCGAATGCTGCCGTGGTAAGTCAGAGCGATGGCGCTGAGACCTGTATTTTTGTTATTGGCGGCCGAAATAAAACAGGGATTACATCGAAATTCTATCCGGATATATGGAAGTACTCGCCATCAAAAATGAAGTGGGTTAAAGTTGGTGAATTGGTTACTCCTTCCGGTGAACCACGGGGATGGTCGGCTGGTACCGGTGCGGCGGTTGGGAAAAATAATATTTTCCTGTTTGGAGGTGATGCAGGGATTGTATTCAACCGGACCGAACGTTTGCTGGATGCCATTGCCAAAACCACGAATGAAGAGGAAAAGCAGGCATTGATCCGTGAAAAAAATTCAGGATTGGAGAATCATCCCGGGTTCTCCCGCGATGTGCTGTTGATTAATACCATTACGGGCAAAGTGATCCGTGTGGCTGAAACGCCCGGACCGGGCCAGGTTACCACAATTGCGGCTGTTTTTGGTGATTCCGTGTACATCCCATCCGGGGAAATACGCCCTGGAATCCGTACCCCCATCGTTACCAAAGCAATTATCGAAATAAAAGATCAGAACTGATATGAGTTTAAATTTCAGGGAACTATCGGAATTATATCGGAATGAGCTGCTAAACAACGTAATACCCTTCTGGGAAAAATATTCTCCTGATCGGGAAGCAGGAGGATTTTTCACATGCCTTGACCAACAGGGTAAGGTTTATGACACCGATAAGTTTATTTGGTTGCAGGGGCGCGAGGTGTGGATGTTTTCATCACTTTACAATAAGGTTGAGAAAAGACCGGAATGGTTAGGTATTGCAATGCATGGAGCCGATTTTTTAGAGAAATATGGTCGCGACGAACAAGGTAACTGGTATTTTTCATTGACCCGGGAAGGGAAGCCACTCGTTCAGCCCTATAATATTTTCTCGGATTGCTTTGCCAGCATGGCTTTTGGTCAGCTGAGCCTGGCTACTGGTGATGACAGGTATGCCCTGATCGCGAAAAGCACCTTCGAAAATATTCTTTCCAGAAAGGGAAATCCAAAGGGTAAATACAATAAATCGGTCCCCGGAATCAGGCCATTAAAAGGGTTTTCACTACCGATGATCCTCTGTAACCTTTCGCTGGAAATTGAGCAACTCCTATCGTCCGATGAGATTGATAAAACTATCAGGGAGTGCATTCATGAAGTGATGGAAGTATTTTATAATCCTCAAACCGGGCTGATTGCTGAAAATGTAACGTTGGAAGGAAACTTTTCTGACACTTTTGAGGGAAGGCTTATTAATCCCGGCCACTCAATTGAGGCCATGTGGTTTATTCTTGATCTTGCTAAACGGTTGAAAAACAGAGCGCTTGCAAATAAAGCGGTGGATATAGCCCTTCGCACCATGGAATTTGGATGGGATAAACAATACGGCGGGATTTTTTATTTCATGGACATCAAAGGCTTCCCTCCACAGCAATTGGAGTGGGATCAAAAGCTCTGGTGGGTGCATATTGAAACCCTGATAACCATGATAAAAGGGTATCAACTCACTGGTAACCAGGAATGCCTTCGTTGGTTTGAAATTGTGCACGACTATACCTGGTCGCACTTTCCGGATCCTGAATTCGGTGAATGGTTTGGATACCTGAACCGGCAGGGTCAACCGATCCTGACATTGAAAGGGGGTAAGTGGAAAGGGTGTTTCCATGTTCCTCGCGGACTTTATCAGGTATGGAAAACGCTCGATGACATTGAAACCGGACAAACCAAATTGATATAATGGATCTGGAAAAGCGAAGCAGGCGATATGCCTGGACGGTGGTTGGATTATTGTGGGGCGTGGCCTTGCTGAATTACCTCGACCGACAGATGCTGTCGACCATGAAAACTTCCATGATGGGCGATATCGGTGAATTGCAATCAGCCGAAAATTTTGGCCGGCTGATGGCTGTCTTCCTTTGGATATACGGATTAATGAGCCCGGTAGCTGGTTTGATCGCCGACCGGGTCAATCGGAAATGGTTGATAGTTGGCAGTTTAGCGGTTTGGTCGGGGGTAACATTATCAATGGGTTTTGCCGGTGACTACCATACATTGTACTTTTTGCGTGCCCTGATGGGTTTGAGTGAAGCCCTATATATTCCGGCAGGTTTGGCCCTGATAGCGGATTATCATAAGGGCACCACCCGGTCACTTGCGATTGGCATTCACATGTCGGGGATATATGTTGGCCAGGCTTTAGGAGGTTTCGGTGCTACTGTAGCCCATCATTTCAGCTGGCAAACCACATTCTGGTCATTTGGCCTGATCGGAATCACGTACAGTATTGTTCTGATATTATTTCTGCGAGAGAACAGTGATGCTTCTGTACGGCACAAAGCTGGTCCAGCCTTTAAGGTGGGAGGACTTTCTTCGGTGCGGAACAGTCTGGGTATGCTGCTGGGAACAATAAGTTTCTGGGTCATTCTCTTTTATTTTGCAGCCCCGAGCTTTCCGGGCTGGTCGATCAAGAACTGGCTCCCCTCCTTGTTTTCAGAAAAGCTGAATATTGGAATGGCACAGGCAGGCCCAATGGCTACTATTACCATTGCAATTTCCTCGCTGGCAGGCGTGATTTTTGGCGGATTGCTGGCCGACCGATGGATAAGGACTAATCTCAGAGGACGTATTTTTACGGGTGCTATCGGGCTGAGCCTTACTATACCAGCCCTGGTTTTGATCGGATTTGGAGGCGGGTTGGCGGCGATTATCTGCGGAGCCATTCTTTTCGGATTGGGCTTTGGCATGTTCGATACAAATAATATGCCTATTCTCTGCCAATTCGTTTCCCCGGCGCATCGTGCCGCCGGATATGGGCTTATGAACCTGACAGGAATACTTTCCGGGGCGGTGATCACTTCGTTCCTG
>Ga0114951_10002777_pt1 | contig 19207 bp, 15 predicted proteins | sample AM7aDNAmetaG_FD_88677 | JGI IMG/M metagenome (GOLD analysis project Ga0114951, IMG submission 88677) | Freshwater microbial communities from Finland to study Microbial Dark Matter (Phase II) - AM7a DNA metaG | ecosystem: Environmental > Aquatic > Freshwater > Lake | place: Finland: Lake Alinen...
ATTCGACTCCGGAGAAGGTCTTCCTTTCCGGTCAGGTTGACTTAACTAAGATGGCAGTATAACGGACTTGCTCTTTCACCTTAAGTCTGCTAAAAAATGGTCTTGACAGACTGGAGTAGTGTACAATTGGGGAAAGAGGGAAAAAGAAGTTTATAAAGTTTTTAAGGTTCTTAAGGTTCTTAAGGTCTAAAATCGTTGAAATATATTGTTTTCATTTATAGACCTTTACGACTCTTATGGAGATTAGAAAACCATTACCCTCATCCATACCTTCTCCCGGGGTAGAATAATGGAACAATAGATAATAGATAGAAGAAAAACAAGATGAATTATGAGAAGTTGAGCATAGCGAAATCCGCCAACACTTTGTGGCGGAGAAGCTGATAAAAAGGAGAAAAATGAATTCTAAAGAACGCGTACTCACTACTTTTGCGAATAGAACACCGGACCGGGTGCCGATAAACTACACGGCCAATCCGGGCATAAACGAGAGGCTTATAAAGCATTTTAAGGTCAAAGACGGAGATGAACTCATAAATGTGCTGGGCGTGGATTTTCGCGGGGTTGGAGTGACAAAATATCTTGGGCCAAAACTTCATAAGGATATACCTGAAAGAGGGGTGAAGGTAAACGACTGGGGTATGCATACACGCTGGATAGAACATGAGAGCGGAGGTTACCTTGATTTTTGTGATTTCCCGCTACAGAATGCCACGGAAGAAGAGGTGGCTAACTGGCCGATGCCGGATCCGGACAAATTTGATTTTTCCGGGGTACAAGAACATTGCAAAAAGAATAAAGAGTATGCTCTATATGTGGGCGGAGCCGGACTCGGCGACATTATTAATTCAAGCGGAATGGTACGGGGAATGGAACAGGTTTTAGTTGACCTTATGACGGATGAACCGGCGGGGCTGCTTCTGGCAAAGCGCAGGGTCGATATTAACCTCGAAATAACCAGACGGACCATTGAAGCCGCTAAGGGCGCTGTAGATTTTTTATGGATGGGGGAAGACCTGGGGACCCAGATTGCGCCGATGATAAGCCTGGAACTATATAGAAGAGCAATCAGGCCTTTTCATCAAAAAATAATAGACATGGCTAAAAGTTTTAAGCTTCCTGTGATGATTCATACCTGCGGTAGCAGTAGTTGGGCTTATGAAGATTTTATTGAGATGGGCATAAATGTGGTGGATACCCTCCAGCCGGAAGCGGCAAATATGTCCCCCGAGTATTTAAAGAAAAAATTCGGCGGGCGTCTTGCTTTCCACGGCTGTATAAGTACGGCCGGACCTGTGGCTTTTGGTAAGGTTGAAGATACCGTAAAATATTGTGAAAAAACGCTGGATATTATGATGCCGGGCGGCGGTTATTGTTTTGCGCCTACTCACGCTCTGCAGGATAATTCGCCGACAGAAAATGTGCTCGCGATGTATGAAACAGCAAAGAACTACGGCAAGTATAGATAGAGGATTGGATGTTTGGATGGTTAGAGGCTTGGCAAGAGTGAAAACATGAGGCCAGAGGCCGGAGGACTGAGGACGGAAAAGTGGATGGTTGTCCGCTTACAGCGAGATCTCGCCAAGCAAACTTGGCGGAGAGGGTTGGCAAGAGTAGAGAAGAATACAAGATAACAAGAGTACAAAGTACGAAGTATCCGCCATTAGGCGAGATCTCTCCAAAGAAGTTCTTTGGAGGACAAGGTACAAAGTGAAAGATAGAAGAGCGGAGGATTGGATGCAAGGCAGACAGCAAAAGAAAGAAGGTATTAGCCGTACATCCGTTAGCTGTTTGCTGTACATTTGGTCTTGTTATCTATACAAAGGAGATTAGATGCCTACTAATCAAAAAGATATTAAAATAGTACAGGACCTTGCCAGGCAATATATGGAAATTGCGACTAAGCCTATTCAGGAAGAAAGAAGGAAGCTCTGGAGCGACCATTTTAATAAAAAGAAAACGCGGCCGCCCATCCTATTGAATAACGGATTTTGGGAGGCCTGGTGTAAGGAGATGTTTTCTGATAAAAACATGGCGTGTGAAGATGAGTTTTTCAGGGGTTACGAACGGACATTTAAATTTCGGCTTTTATCAGAAGAAACCGGGCATGATGCCGTAAATGAGCCCTGGATAGAACTTGCCGGAACCCGGGAAGGGACCTGGGATAATCACTGGGGAGTTGAACGGCAGATGACGAAGTCTGCCCAGAAAGGCGGCGCATTTCATCTTGATGCTATTATAAAAGACTGGAAGGATATTGGAAAAATCAAAGCCCTGCACCATGCGATAGACGAAGAGGATACAAAAAGAAAATATAACAGACTTGCCGAAGCGATAGGTAAAATAATTCCGATAGATATAATAAGGGGCCCTGCGTATCTTGGCTTTATGGGGGATATTTCCACTGACCTGGCTAATATCCGGGGGCTTGAGCAGATGATGCTGGATATGTACGAGAGTCCGAAGGAACTGCATCAACTCCTGGCTTTTATGCGGGATGGGATACTGACGAATCAGCAGGAGGCGGAGGAGGCGGGGCATTTTACGCTGACCATGAGCGGTAACCAGGCAATGCCGTATTGCAATGAGCTTCCCTGGCGCAAACCCAATACGCCCTCAAAGAGAAAAGAGCTCTGGGGCTTTATGGCCTCTCAGGAATTGACGCTGGTCTCGCCGGAGTTTCATGACGAATTTATGCTCCGGTACCAGCAGCCGATAATGGAAAAATTTGCGATGACGCATTACGGGTGCTGTGAGGATCTTACAAAAAAAATAGATATGCTCCGGAAGGTAAAGAACTTGAGAAGCATTGCCGTGACGCCGGTTGCTAACTATCGTAAATGCGCCGAACAGATAAAAAAAGATTACATCTGTTCCTTCAGGCCCAATCCCACCGATATGGTCTGCACCTCCTGGGATGAAGACCGGATAAAAAGGATAATCACTGACGCAAAGGACGCCTTCAAGGAAAGTTACTGGCACATTACATTAAAAGATGTTGAGACTCTTCAAGGCGATGTTTCCAGATTGAAGAAGTGGGTGGGGATTGTAAGGAAGATAACGGAGGGGTAAGACGACAAGATGACAAGACTAATGAGAAATAGCACAAAATAAGAAAAAAAAGTATACAGGGGGAATAAATGCCGGTAGTAACACTTGAGAATAAGACTTTGAAGATGGAGTTTAATACCGTGAATGGCGCGCTTACCCGCCTCACTTCTAAAGTGACCGGGTGGGAATTACTTAACAGGCCGCAACTCGGACTTTCTTTCAGGATGATGGTGCCTCTCCCGGGAAAAAGAAATAATGATGTGATTGGAGAAAAACAGGCTGTCACTTCGTGCCTGGTCGCAAAGAATAAAAAGGAAATAACCTTTGTCTGGGACGGCGTTACCTCGGAGTTCGGAGGTTTTCATAAAATAAAGGTCACCATAAAGATAAAGCTCACCGACAAACAGGCAATATACTATTCAACCATCAAGAACGACTCCTCATATATGGTAGAGAACTTCTACTGCCCCTATATAGGGGATATTCAGCATCCGAAGAATGATGAGTGGACGAAATTTACTTTTCCGGGCTATTCCAGCGTAAATGACTGGAGTCTCTGGCCGGAATTTATCAATACAAAAGGGTATTTTGGCGTTGATTACCCTATTCAGATATGCGGTAACTTCCCTTACCAGGTCTTTATACTGCTTCGCACTCCGACCCAGGGGCTTTACATGGGGCCGGCCACCAACAGCTGTGATACACATGCCTGGCACGCGGAGCTAAGGCCGGGTTGGTCCAGTGAGATGGAAAAAAAAGTTCCTGAAACGCTTACCATGGCGGGGAAGGATGTTCATACCCGTTTCGGCGCGATACATATTCCCTACATAAACCCGGGAGAGACCAGAGAATTAACACCGATAGTACTTCAGGCTTACAAGGGCGGCTGGCATGTGGGCGCCGATATTTATAAAGAATGGCAGAGTAAATGGCTTAAAACATCAAAGAAAGCTTCCTGGGCTAAGGGTGTTCATTCCTGGCTGCAGCTGCATATCAATTCTCCGGAGGATGAACTCAGGATGAAGTTCAAGGACCTTCCGAAGGTTGGTGAAGAGTGCGCCAGGCACGGAATTGCGGCAATTCAGCTTGTCGGCTGGAACGATGGTGGACAGGACCAGGGCAACCCTTCCCATGACCCGGACCCCAGGCTCGGGACTTTTGAAGAACTGAAAGAGGCCATCGTAAAGATCCACGCCATGGGAGTAAAGGTTATATTGTTTGCGAAGTTCACCTGGGCGGACCAGGGGACCAAGGACTTTGTGAAGAAATACAAAAAACTCACAATAAAAGACCCCTACGGGAATCATTATTATCATCCTGGTTATCAATATCAGACCGCGACACAGTTGATGGATATCAATACCAAACGGCTTATTCCTATGTGTTTGCAGGATAAAGAATATCTGAAACTCTGTAACAAAGAATTTCAAAAGACATTGGACCTTGGCGCGGCGGGGATACTTTTTGATGAGTGTTTCCATCATCACAGTACACAGGCCTGCTTTGATATGAGCCACGGCCACAGGTATGGCGCTCCGGTTTACGCGAATGACAGGCAGCTCATTAAAAACTTTAGAAAGCTTTCTGATAAAGTAAATAAAGATTTCCTGTACGCGGGTGAGGCTATATATTTCTGGGAATTTGAAACATATGAGAATTCATATTTCAGATCCGGTGAAAGAGGACATACGCCCATATCACGGTATATTTTCCCGACAGCCAACATAATGACCGCCATTACGGGCTTTGAGGATCGGAATATGGTTAACCAGTGCTTGCTCTACAAATATGTGATAAGCCATGAGCCTTACAACTTCAAAGGACATCTTGATGACTATCCTGTCACCCTAGAATATGCAAAGAAGATGGATGTTCTACGGACGGAGCTTGCGGATTATTTCTGGCACGGCGAGTTCAGGGATACAGTGGGTGTTTCGGTCAAGGATGCCAAGGGCAAAGCGCACCACCCTTATACTTCGTTTATAAACCGGAAAACAAAAAAGTTGGGAGTGGCCATAGCCAACTACAATAATAAAAAAGCCGTTTCACTTAAAATAAAAGCGGATAACGGTCAGAGCTTCAAAAAATACAGGCTGGTAGACGGCGGGGAATGGAAAAATGCTTCCGGAAAGATAGTTGTGCCTGCAGAATCGGCCGTAGTTGTAATATGAGTTACAGTGGCATTTAGCCTACGGTAGGTTAGATAGCAAGTAAGTCGATACTATTTTGCCTAATTTCTGTTAGCGGGGGATTTTTTCGTCTTTTCCTGAGTTAAGGTCCGTTTACTTGAGAAGGGCTTAAATTGCAGTATTTTACAAGTTATTTGAAGTCCTTTTCCAACATTTAGAAGACTAAAAACAGGTCACTTTTAGATTTTAAGCGCAAAGCCTCAAAATACCCCCATATTTGTATTGAAAACATAGTCTTTTTCATGTAAAATACTATGTTACATACTATATTATCAGGCTGTCTTTAGCTTTCACAGCAGCCGGGATAGGCTCATAAAATAGTTTATAAAGAAGAGCTAATTGTTTGGGAGAATAAAATGTCAAAAGATATGTTCGGAAAAACAGGGTTAACCTTTGATGATGTCCTCCTTGTTCCTCAGAGGTCGGAGCTCTTGCATTCTGATGTAGATGTTTCGACCTATCTAACAAAACATATCAAGCTTAATATTCCGCTTGTTTCAGCGGCTATGGACACGGTGACCGAAGCCAGCCTGGCTATTGCTATAGCGCAGGAAGGCGGTATCGGCATTATCCATAAAAATTTAACCTGGAAAGAGCAGGCCGAACAGGTGGACAAAGTTAAGAGATTCATGAGCGGGATTATTCACCATCCTATCACACTTTCTCCGGCCCGGTCCATAAGAGAAGCTTCCGAAATAATGAAGCGCAAGGGCATTTCCGGCTTTCCTGTTACCGAGGACGGTTCGGGTAACGGCAAGCTGGTCGGAATACTGACAAGAAGGGATTTGAAGTTCATTAAGAAATTTGAAGGTACGGTCGGCGATCATATGACCAGGCAAAATCTTATTACCGCGCATGAAGGCGTTTCTTTGCAAAAGGCGCTCGAGATATTAAACAAAAATAAAGTGGAAAAACTGCCGCTGGTTGATAAAGCCGGAAATCTTAAAGGGTTGGTCACTATCCGGGATATAGAGAAACGGTTGGAATTTCCTATTTCCTGTAAGGATAAGCAGGGCCGGCTTTTGGTCGGCGCGGCTATCGGGGTGACAAAAGATTCGGAAGAAAGAGCGGACGAGCTGGTAAAAGCAGGTGTGGATGTAATCGCCATTGATACCGCTCACGGTCACTCCAGAAATGTTATGGAAACTTTAAAGAAGCTCAGGAGAAAATATCCCGCAATGGATTTTATTGCCGGCAATGTTGCGACGGCTGAGGCGGCTAAAGATTTGTGTAAAATTGGAGCGGATGCGGTGAAAGTGGGGATGGGACCCGGGTCTATTTGCACGACGAGGGTGATTGCCGGTATCGGTGTACCTCAGATTACGGCTATAAAAGAGTGCAGTGAAGTTGCAAAAAAATATAAGGTCCCAATTATTGCCGACGGCGGTATTAAATACTCGGGGGACATTCCTAAAGCCCTCGCAGTAGGTGCTTCCAGCGTCATGATAGGCAATCTGTTTGCCGGAACGGACGAAGCGCCCGGGGAAACCGTATTTTTGGAAGGCAGAAGATTTAAGATGTATCACGGCATGGGTTCTCTTGCCGCTATGAAAAAAGGCAGCAAAGACAGATATTTTCAGGATAATGTTGAAAATCAAAAATTAGTTCCTGAAGGGGTTGAGGGCAGAGTGCCTTACAGGGGTTCTATATCCGCAAGCGTTCTTCAGCTTATCGGGGGACTGCGCAGCGGGATGGGCTATTGCGGGGCGGCTTCTATCAAAGAACTTCAGGCGAAAGCCGAATTTATAAGGATAACACCTGCGGGATTACAGGAAAATCATCCCCATAATATAACAATTACAAGTGAGCCGCCTAACTACTGGATATAATAGTAGGGGAAAAAGGCTCCGCTACGGGCAGACTGGGTTTATCACGAAAGAAAGAGCAGACGGTTTTTTTACCGGGTGCGGGTATCTCAGGGATTTACTGGTCGCCGCGCGAACAAAGGAGGAAGTAAAATATGTTGAACAAAGAAGTAAAAACGAGTCTGATTGGAAAGTTCAGGAAGCACGAAAAAGACACCGGCTCTTCGGAAGTCCAGGTGGCTCTTATGACCGGCCGGATTAACTACCTGACTGAGCATTTGAAGATACATAAAAAAGACCATAGCAGCAGAAGAGGCCTTATTGTGCTGGTAGGCAAAAGACGCAGTTTACTCGATTATATTAAGAAAACAGATTTTGAAAAATACAAAAGTGTTATTGATAGTCTAAAGTTGAGAAAGTAAGACAAGCCGTTTTGAATAAAAAAAGAAATATGCAGGAAGTTGCAAGTGAAAGCGCCACTGGGGCGCGAAGCAACTCCTGAGTTAGCAGGTTTTTGCGCAATGGATGTTCAAAAACTAAGGAAAGGGTAAAATGGAAATAGTAATAAAGAGGACGCTAGGGGGCAGGGAGCTCTCTATAACTACAGGTAAGATTGCAAAATTAGCGGAGGGCTCTGTGACCGTCAGATATGGCGACACAATGGTGCTTTCGACCGTCTGTACTTCGGACACGACCAGGCCTGATCAAAATTTCTTTCCTTTGACCGTGGAATATCGCGAAAGATTTTATGCCGCCGGAAAAATACCCGGTGGATTCTTTAAAAGAGAAGGCCGGCCCCGGGAATTAGAAACACTTAATGCCAGGATAACTGACAGGTCTATAAGGCCTCTCTTTCCGTCTTCGCTTATTAACGAAGTGCAGATAATTAATACGGTGCTTTCGTATGACGCAGAAAATGAAGCCGATGTTCTGGCCCTTATCGGTTCTTCTTCCTCTTTGATGTGTACCAATATCCCGTTTCACGGGCCCGTGGCGCCGGTTAAAGTAGGAAAAGTCGGCGGCAGTCTGGTGGCCTTCCCGACGATGTCGCAGCTTAAAGAAAGCACGCTTGAGCTTTTTGTGGTCTATCTTAAAGCCGGTGTTATTATGATTGAGTGCGGCAGTAAAGAAGTTACCGAAGCCGAAGTTTTAGAGGCAATCAAATTCGGCCGTCCGATAGCCGACGAGATTATTTCTATGCAGGAAGAACTTGCCTCTAAGATTAAAAAAACCACCAAGACCTATATCTATATGCCCGTTACCGCTGAGCTGGAAAAAACTGTAAAGGAAATGGCAGGCGGAAAACTTGCTTCCATAGAAAAAGGCACCGATAAACTGGCAAGACAGGCGGAAGTTAAAAAAATAAAAGAAGAAACGCTTGCGGCACTTCTTTTAAAATTTTCGGCAGGCAAGAACGAGATCAACGGCTGCCTGGAAAAGCTAGAGGAAGAAAATGTCAGAAAGTCTATTCTCGAAAACAAAGTAAGGCCTGACGGCAGAGGAATGACGGATATCCGTCCTATAATCTGCGAAGTCGGTCTTTTGCCCCGGACGCATGGATCAGCGCTCTTTTCAAGAGGCCAGACCCAGGCGCTTGTGGTCACAACTCTCGGCACCAAAGACGATGTACAATATCTTGATGATTTAGCCGGCGAAGCGGAAAAGAAGTACATGCTCCACTATAATTTCCCGCCGTTTGCGACAGGCGAAGCCAAACCGGTTCGCGGGGTCGGCAGAAGAGAAGTAGGTCATGGCGCGCTGGCAGAAAAAGCCCTGGCTCCGGTAATTCCTACGCAGGAAAAGTTCCCTTATGTAGTCAATCTGGTTTCTGATATTGTCGAATCCAACGGTTCTTCGTCGATGGCTTCGGTATGCGGCGCCACATTGTCTTTAATGGATGCGGGTGTTCCGATTACGAGTCCGGTAGCGGGTATCTCTATAGGTTTGATCAAAGAACAAAGCGGCTGGGTTACGCTCACTGATATCGCGGGGATAGAAGATCATTACGGAGATATGGATTTTAAAGTAGCAGGCACTGCAAAAGGCATTACCGCTATCCAGCTGGACATGAAAGTCGAAGGTATTTCTGACGAGATAATAGAAAAATCTCTCTCCCAGGCAAAAGAAGCCAGAGCGATTATTCTTGAGAAAATGCTTTCCTCTATCAGTTCACCCAGAGCAGACCTTTCGAGCTTTGCGCCGAGAATAGTCACCCTGAAGATACACTTAGACAAAATTAAAGATTTGATCGGACCTGCGGGCAAGATAATAAAGAAGATTATCCTTGAGACCGGCGCCAAGATAGATGTGGATAACGACGGCACGGTGCATGTAGCTTCTGCCGACGGCGTAGCCCTTCAAGCGGCGATCGACCGTATCAAGGAAATATGCAGGGAAGCAGAACTGGGCGCCACTTATACGGGTCCGGTTAAAAAAGTTGCCGAGTTCGGGGCTTTTATAGAGATTTTCCCGGGCCAGGACGGTTTATGCCACATCTCTGAACTTGATTTGACCAGAGTCAAAAGAGTTGAGGATGTAGTAAGAGAGGGCGATATTGTGACGGTGAAAGTCATCGGCATCGATGAAAAAACCGGAAAAATCAAACTTTCGAGAAAAGCTTTAATGAGTGATAAGGGTCCTTCTGCTGGAAAGTAGAGCTTATGCATTCTAGAAGAGTATTAGCCTCCGGCCTGACTGCGCATGTAGAAGAACTTGCGCATGTCAGGTCGGTTTCTTTAGGCCTCCTGATAAAATCCGGTTCCCGTTACGAAACAAAAGGCGAGGAAGGCTCTTCTCATTTTATTGAGCATATGGTCTTTAAAGGCAACGAGAAGCTCTCCGCTTTTGATATCGCCGAAGGTTTTGACCTCCTGGGCGCTTCCATTGACGCCTTTACTTCCAGAGAATATACCTGTTTTTATGTAAGAATGGTTGATGAATATCTTCCCAAAGTTATGAAACTCCTTTCTGAGATTATTCTCAAACCTTCTTTTGCCGAAAAAGAAATTCTCCGGGAAAAAAGCGTTGTTCTTGAAGAAATCAAGATGTATCTGGATTCGCCGGACGAATTTACTTTTGATACTTTTATTGAAGGGCTTTATGGCGGGCATCCTCTGGGCCATCCTATTCTCGGTTACGAAGGCACGGTAAACAGTTTCAGTCAAAATAAAGTTGGAAATTATTATAAAAGATTTTATTCCCCGGAGAACGCCATAATTTCAGCGGCGGGCAATGTTAAGCAGGAAGAGTTCTACGCTCTGACGGAGAAATACTTTGGCTCCTGGAAAAAGAGTGGCAGCACTATTAAAACACTCCCTCCGGAGTATGATTTTAACGATAAAGAAATAGATCGGAAGCTCGAGCAGGTGCATGTCTGTCTCGGGACTGAAGGCTTATCCTTCAGGCATAAGGACAGATATAAGCTTCTCGTGATGAACGAAATACTCGGCGGCTCCATGTCTTCTCATCTCTTTCAGGAGGTTCGCGAAAAACGCGGTCTCTGCTATTCCATAAGTTCGCACGCCGATTCTTATTCCGACTCCGGTATTATTTTTGTCTATGCCGCAACAGACAGGGAAAAACTTGCGGAACTTCTGGAAGTCGTTAATATTGAGCTTTTAAAGATGAAAACCGGGATTAAAGACAAAGAACTCACCAAGATAAAACAGCAGATAAAAGGCAGTTATATTCTAAGTATGGAAAACACAACCAACCGTATGACCCGGCTTTTGAAACAGGAATTCTATAAAGAGAAGTTTTTGGATCTTGACGGGATTATGGCTGAGATAGAAAAGATAAAAAAAGAAGATTTGATGGAGTTTGCCGAAAGGCTTTTTGTGAAGGAGAGGATGAAGTTACTTACCGTGGGGCCACGATAAAGCAAATTCGAAGCACTAAATTCGAAATACGAAACAAAATCGTTGAACCTATATATTAACAATGATAATTAAAAAAAGGATAATGATGCTGGTTGAGGATTATAATCCGGAATGGGCAAAATGGTTTGAGTCTGTAAAAGATTTCCTTGCGGAGGGGCTGGGGAATTCCTTTCTAAGAATAGAGCATATAGGCAGTACTTCTGTAAGCGGAATGACTGCAAAACCCATAATTGACATTGATATCGTGATAAAGCCCGGCAGTTTTCCTGAAATACTTCAAAAACTTAGCATTCTGGGATATGTTCATCAAGGGAACCTTGGAATTCCCGGAAGAGAAGCCTTTGACCTTAAGGATGAGACCCGGAAAAACACCCTCCCTAAACATCACATGTATGTTTGTCAAAGCGACAGCGGGGAGTTAAAACGCCATCTTGCTTTTAAAAAGTATTTGGAGACGCATCCTAAGGCGGCTGAAAAACTTTCCCTTTATAAAAAAACGCTGGCAGCAAAATATAAAAATAACCTTCAAGCTTACATAAACGGAAAAGAAGAGATGGTAAGCCGGATGACAAGGGCTGCTATTTATGAAATAGAAAAATAGAGCAATGGAGCAATAGATAGAAGAAAAACAAGATGAATAATGAGAAGTTGAGCATTGCGAAATCCGCCAACGCTTTTTGGCGGAGAAGCGGAGGAAAAGGATATATTATGAATGCGAGAGAAAGATATATAAATACGATGAGTTTTAAGGCGGTTGACAGGATACCGAACTATGAGCTCGGAGTCTGGGGGCAGACCTATCAAAGGTGGCTGGACGAAGGGGCCAGGGAAGAAGATATCAAAGGTGACTGGTTCCGGGGTGAACCAAAAGCAGCGGAGCTGGACAGGCGGGAATATATTAAACTGAAGTTTGACCCTCTGCCGGGCCTTCATAAGGTAATAGAAGAGACGGAAAGGTACATTGTGTATATTGATAACTGGGGGCAGACCCGGAGGGGTTTAAAGGAAGGCGAAGTGCGCGGGACCAGGATGTCCATGGACACCTTTATGGATTTCTATGTAAAGACCCGGGTGGATTTTCTTGAATTTAAAAAACATTTTGATTCTAAACTTCCTGAAAGATATCCGGCGGACTGGGAAAAGAAAAAAATAGAATGGAAGAAGAGGGATTTTCCCCTTTATTTATGCGATAACTGCGGCTTTGCCGGCCTTTACTGGAATTTGCGGGAGATGATGGGGACGGAACGGCTTTCCTACGCTTTTTATGACCAGCCGGAACTTGTACACGAAATTTTGGATTTTTTTGTGGAATATTTTATGCAGGTCACAGAAAAAGCGCTCAACGAAGTTGAGATTGATACTTTTATTTGCAATGAAGATTTTGCCTGCAAGTCCGGACCTCTGCTTTCTCCCGCCACCTACAGGGAGTTTTTCCTGCCGCGGCATAAGCAAATGTTCAATTTTGTGAAAAGCAAAGGCGTGAAATTCATAGAACTTGACAGTGACGGAAATATTGAACCTTTGATTCCGCTTATTATCGAAGCGGGCGCAACCTGTATCTGGCCGCTCGAGGGTGCTGCCGGTATGGACCCGGTGAAAGTAAGGAAAGAATACGGAAAAGATGTTGCTCTTATAGGGGGAATTGATAAAAGAAAACTTTTTGGCAATAAAAGAATGATAGATGAAGAACTTGAAAAAAAGCTCCTGCCACTGAGAGAAGAGGGCGGTTACATACCTACCATTGATCACACTATATCTCCTGAAGTATCTTATGAAAATTTCAAGTATTATATCGAGCGGAAAAAGAAGCTATTGCAAACAATGTAGTTGCCCAATTCATTGGGCGCTTTAAAAATGCCTGATAAATCAGGCAACTACATTATAATGTGACCCGAAACTGAGGCATTACTTTGATAACGCCTTTTACAAATTGAAATAAACCCTTGGGTGTGTTATACTTTTTTAAATACTTAAACGGCTGAAAAGGAGATTTACATGCCTGAACTCAGAAAAGACCCGGTTTCGAACAGGTGGGTTATTATTTCTACCGACAGGTCGAAAAGGCCGAACGACTTTCTGGATCAACCTGTAGAAAAGAAAAAAAAGGGATTTTGTCCTTTCTGTTACGGCAGTGAGGATAAAACAGCTTCGGAGATTATTGCCATGAGGCCCGCCAACACAGGGCGAAACCAGCCGGGTTGGGAAGTTCGGGTGGTGCCCAATAAATTTCCGGTGCTCCGGGTTGAAGGTGACCTTAACCGGCGCGGCGACGGTATGTACGACATGATGGAAGGCATAGGGGCGCATGAAGTTATTATTGAAACGCCCGAACATGAAAAGTCTATGGCGGATTTTTCTTATGAGCAGGTGCAGAAAGTAATTTGGACTTATAAGATGCGATGTCTCGATCTCAAAAATGACCTCAGGTTTGAATATATTCTCTTATTCCGTAATCACGGAGACGCCGCGGGCGCGACACTTGAACATCCCCATTCCCAGTTGATAGCAACTCCCATTATTCCAAAAAGGGTCCTCGAAGAGCTGGAAGGTGCGCAACACCATTATGAATACAAAGAAAGATGTGTTTTTTGCGATATGATCAAGCAAGAAATGAAAGACGGGACCAGGGTCATTCTGGAAAACAGAAACTTTGTTTCCTTTGCGCCGTTTGCGCCCAGATTCCCTTTTGAAACATGGATTTTACCGAAAACACATAATGCGGACTTTATAAATATTAATGAAGAGCAGTCCTTTGATATGGCCCGTATTCTTAAAGATACACTCTTGAAAATAAAAAAAGCGTTGAACGATCCGCCTTATAATTACATCATCCACACTGCGCCCTTGAAAAAAGCTTATGGGGCTTCTACCCACTGGCATCTGGAGATCATCCCGAAGCTTACGAAGGTCGCCGGTTTTGAATGGGGCTCGGGCTTCTATATTAATCCGACCTCGCCGGAAGAAGCCGCCAAGTATCTTAAGGAAGTAGAAATTTGATAGAGCAGCTCCAGTTTTGGCGGTTTTTCGAAGGAGTTAACCTTTCGGAGCCGGTTTCCCGCAAAAAAAATGAAAAATATTAAAAAAACTCTTAAAGCAGACACACCTGTGTTACACTTCAAAAATATCGCTTTGATATATGACTATATAGAAGGAAAGAGAGCGGTTGATATAAAAGAACTTTTGATTTTGCGCGGCGAAAATGTTGTTATTCTCGGCCCCAACGGCTCCGGTAAGTCCTCCTTTATCAATCTTATTACCAGAAAGCGGTATCCCGAATTAAAAACCGTGCCGGTGGTCTTTGATATTTTCGGGCGGGAGGACTGGCATATTTTTGAGCTCAAGAGTCATATGGGTATTATTTCCCCGGAACTTCAATTTGCTTTCCTTTCTTCAGAGCTCGGCGATATTTCAGTCTTTGATAATATACTTTCCGGTTACTTTTCGAGTATAGGTATCTGGCGGGAGGAAGTTACGGATGCCATGAAGAAAAAAGCAGAAGAAACTCTGGGCTTTCTCGGTATTGCTCATTTGAAAAACCGCAGTATGAGCGCCATTTCCACGGGAGAAGCCCGGCTGGCCCTGATTGCCCGGGCGCTGGCGCATGAGCCGGATACGCTTCTTCTGGACGAGCCGACCAGCGGGCTTGATATAAAAGCTGCAGCCCGTTTGAGAAAGATACTTTCCGGGATAGCAAAAGCCGGGACCAGTATTATTCTCGTGACCCATGACCTGGAAGATATTATTCCGGAAATAAAACGCGTTGTGCTCTTTAAAGAAGGCAGAATATTTAAAGACGGAGAAATAGAAAACACCCTGACTACAAAAAACCTGTCAGAGCTTTATGGTGCGGATATTAAATTGATAAGAGAAAAAACAGGCTATAGAGCGGAAGTGAAGTAGGAAAAGGTGAGGGTTGGAAGGTTTGATGTTCGGATGGTCTGCAAGCACAGAAAGAATAGTAAAATAAGTAGGCGCTGTCCCTCTGAATGCATGAAGAAAGAATACGACAAAGCTATCAATGATTATAATAAAGCCATCGAGTTATTTCGGGGTAAAGATTATTTATTCAGAAGGCGCGGGGATGCTTACAAGGCAAAAGGAAATAAAGAAAAAGCCGACCAAGACTACGAGAAAGAAAAAGAATTAAAAGACAAAGAGTAGTGTTTTATTAGTGATGGAAAAAAAAGAAACAATTTCGGTAAAAGGTTGGGAAGGTTCATTACCCTGGGATCAGGGGTGTATTTTCGCTCGCAGAAAAAAAATGCTTTATTATCCGCCTTTTTTCTCCTATTTTAATATTTTTCTGTATAAAACATTCCGGGTAATATATAATAAATGAACAGATGTTTAGAAATAATTGATAGTAATAATGCAAACAGGGGCGGATATGGAATTGAAAGAATCTGAAGTATTGGAATTTAAAAAATCAACTTCTGAACTTAAAGAAGCTGTTATTTCCATTTCTTCCATTTTGAATAAGCATAAGAAAGGTGAACTATTTTTTGGTGTTAGAAATGACGGTGAAGTTATAGGGCAGGTGATCGGGTCTTCAACTTTACGGGATATTTCTCGGGCAATTTCTGATCATATAGAACCAAAGATATATCCTTCAATAGATACAGTTAAGATTAAAGGTAAATCCTGTATAAAGATTGAGTTTCAAGGCGAAGATATTCCATATCATGCTTATGGCCGCGTTTATATTAGAGTTGCGGATGAAGATAAGCAACTGAGCGCAAACGAGATGAGAAAGGTAATTATAAAAAAGAGTGCCGATAAATTTAAATGGGAAGTCCAAATTTCCAATAGCTCTTTTAAGGATATTAACACTGGAACAGTAAAGGACTATGTCAAGAGAGCAAATCTTGCTGGCAGAATAAGCTTTAAGTATGACAATGTCCCGAATGTATTGAAAAAGCTAGGACTGATAAAAAATAGTAAACTTTCAAATGCGGCGCAAGTGCTCTTTTGCAAGAACAATTCTCTGGAGGTTCAAGTCGCAGTATTTGCCGGCGTTGACAAGATAACATTCCTTGATATTAATCAATACAAAGACAACATTTTCAACCTTCTTAAAAAATCAGAGGATTACATAAAAGAAAAAATGAATTGGCGTGCGAAAACTGTTGGACTTGAACGGCAGGAAATCCCGGAGGTTCCGGTAGATGCTATTAGAGAAGTACTTGTTAATTCTTTATGCCATAGGGACTACCTTGCACCTGAAAGTAATAAGATAGCAATATTTAAGAACCGTATAGAGATCTGGAATCCGGGAGATTTTCCCGAAGGGCTAACTCCGCAGGACTATATTAAAAAGGAAGAACAATCCGTTTTAAGAAATCCGCTTATAGCGGATATTTTGTATAAGTCCAGAGAAGTCGAGAAATGGGGTTCTGGTTTGAAAAAGATTTATAGCTTGTGCAAAGAAGCTGGAGTTAAGGTAGACTTCAAAATACTTAAAACGGGATTCATGGTGGTGTTTTACAGAATGGTAAATAGAAATATGGATAATTCTTTTGGGAATGGTATTCAGAAGACGCACAAGAAACGCACAAGAAACACACAGGAAACGCACAAGAAACACACAGGAAATGTACAAATAATAATTGATGCTATAAGAATGAATTCAGAAATAACCAGAAAGCAGATTTCACGGGAAACCAGAATGACGGAAAGTTCTATTATCCATTATCTTAGAAAACTTCAAAAAGAAGGAATAGTGAAACATGTTGGACCGACGAAAAGTGGACGCTGGAAGGTTTTGAAAAGTCTATTGTAACAGGGATAGCAAAGGCAAATCAAATAATGCCGGCCAAAATATCTTTTTGAGGTTTCTACCGAGTATACGCATTTTGACGCATTTGGCAAGGCCGGCAAGCACAGAAAGAAGAGAAAAAGAACGGAAATAGAGTTGGCAAATTACAGATAGGAGGAAGTAATATGTTAAAGCAAAAAAAACAACCCTGGTATGGAATACTTTTGGGATTCACGGTGCTTATGACTTTGTCGGCGGTTGTCACACTGATTCCGGATGTGGCGGCAAGCAAAATATGCAAGCTCGGATACAAAGCCCATTGCACCTTTACACCCTGGAGCACCGGTATCTCGCTTTTCCTTGCCTTGCTTTCCTGCAAGGTACGGGCGGAGTATTTTTTAAAAGAAGAAAAATGAATAACAGAATATCCATAACTACGGACTATAGGGATGACGGAGGGCCGATAGAGCCCAAGCTCCGGCTTATTGCAGAAGCCGGCTTTAAGTATATTCACTGGTGCGAGCACTGGGTTAAAGATATTCTTTATGAAGATTTTTATATTGAAGGGCTCAAAAAACTTTTAAAGAAACACGGGCTAAAACTTCTTGATACGCATAATGCCGCCCTTGATCATCTCTGCGAGCCGGCTACCGAAAAAGAGCCGGAGCGAAAAAGAGGGGTGAGGCTTCTTAAAAACCGGATTCATTTTACAGGAAAACTCGGCGGGGATTGTGTTGTTGTCCACCCGCCTTTAAATACTCCGGATAAAACGGTGTTTTTAAAACGGTGGCAACAACTCGGTAAAAGCATTGACGAGGTTCTGCCTTTATGCGAAAAAATGAAAGTCAAAATTGCAATTGAAAATACCCATAACATTACACCCCTGGCGGTTGCGCAGCTGGAAAAACTTTTTAAAAGACTTTCTCCGGAGTTTTTCGGGTTTTGTTTTGATTCGGGACATGCGAATATAGCCGGGACATTAAATATGCTTGAGGATTACGGAGAAAGAACCATTGCTCTGCATCTTCATGATAATCACGGAAAAACCGATGAACATGCTTTGCCGGGGGAAGGGACTGTTGATTGGGACAGGATTATGAGAGCTTTGAAAAAAAACAAATATGCCAAGCCGGTTAATTATGAACTTATGCTCCGTGATCCGAAACTCGACGCCGGGGAGTTTTTGAAAAAAGCGTATAAAACCGCAAGGAAGCTTGCAGAAAAAGCCATTTAACCAAAACCTCTTTCCTGATAAAGTGAAATAAAAATTTTTAAGCCTGTATATAATTGAAAAGAAGCGGATAATATGGTAAAATCCTTTTAAAATCAAATGTTTATAGGGATGAAAAAAATGGATTACAGCAAAACAATAAATCTGCCGAATACCTCTTTTCCTATGAAAGCCGGTTTGCCGCAAAGAGAGCCGGCAATACTTGAAATCTGGGAAAAAGAAAAACTTTATGACAAAGTCCGGGCCGCGCGAACCGGCAGTGACAAATTTGTCCTGCATGACGGACCGCCTTATGCAAACGGGGATATTCATGTCGGGACCGTGCTTAATAAAGTTTTAAAAGATATGGTTATTAAATATAAGACGATGCGGGGTTTTGACTCGCCGTATGTGCCGGGCTGGGATTGCCACGGAATGCCCATAGAACATAAAGTGACCGAGAAACACAGGATTGAAAATACCAAAGAAGGCCTGCTTAAATTTAGAAAGGCCTGCCGGGAATATGCATTAAAATATGTAGGTATACAAAAAGAGCAGTTTAAGCGTCTGGGTATTCTCGGTGAATGGGAAGAGCCCTATCTGTCTTTAGACCATAATTATGAAGCCGCTATCGTGGATACTTTTGCGCGGCTGGTAAAAGAAGGCTACATATATAAAGGCCTCAGGCCGGTTCTCTGGTGTATGAATCACCGTACGGCTCTGGCTGACGCCGAAGTCGAGTATGCCGACGAAACCTCTCCGACAGTCTATGTCAAGTTTTTATTAAAAGATTCTATAAAACATCTTTGTCCCGGGACCGAAGGCAGTAAGGTCAGCCTTCTGATCTGGACGAAAACTCCCTGGACCCTGCCCTCCAACCTGGCTATCTGTCTGCATCCGGAAATAGACTACGCGGTTGTAAAAACGGGCGGCGAATATCTTATTCTGGCTGCAAATCTTATTGAGACAATAAAGACGAAAACCGGACTGCTTGATATGACGGTAGTAAAGACCGGAATTAAAGGCGCGCTCCTCGAAAAATTGAAATACCTGCATCCGTTTATGGGGTGGGAAGGGCTCGTCATCCTGGGCGAACATGTTACCGACCAGGACGGGACCGGCTGTGTCCATACCGCGCCGGGCCACGGGGAAGAAGACTTTTTCATCTGTAAAAAATACGGCATAAAACCGTTAAGCCCCATTGATGATGCCGGCAGGTTTACCTCCGAGGTAAAACTTTTTGAAGGTAAAAAAGTTTTTGAGGCCGATCCGCTGGTTATTGAGCTTCTGAAAGAAAAGGGAGTGCTCCTTTTTGAAGA
>Ga0114951_10002778_pt1 | contig 19207 bp, 27 predicted proteins | sample AM7aDNAmetaG_FD_88677 | JGI IMG/M metagenome (GOLD analysis project Ga0114951, IMG submission 88677) | Freshwater microbial communities from Finland to study Microbial Dark Matter (Phase II) - AM7a DNA metaG | ecosystem: Environmental > Aquatic > Freshwater > Lake | place: Finland: Lake Alinen...
AAAGATGAAATTAAATTTTGGGCAAATTCACCAGAAGAAGTACAACAATTAATAGATGCAAATAAATTTGGATTATAACCTAAGAAAACTGTTCCAAAAATTTTTATATATAACAATAAAAAATATTTTTAATGGTAAATAAAAATAAAGATACTGGTTTTTATTATCCTTCAGAAGCAGGTCCACAAGGTCATATTCCTAAAGCTATGGCACAAGGTGAAGAACAAAGAATAAAAACATATAAAGAATTTAGTGGTGAAGGAGAATATAGAAAAGGTTCTAATAAATTTGGAAAATTAGTTCAAGATATTATGATGTTTCTACGTTTACCAGAATATAATGATCATAGAAATGATAACGATGGATTAAAATTTAAAATAAGTGATTTTGAAAAAAAATCAAATATAAACATTGAAGAAATTAAAAAATTATTAAATAGTCAACATAAATTAATCAGTTTCGATATCATTTTAAATGATGAATATATTGTATTCAAAAATTTTAAAAATACGAAAAAAAACCGCTTCGTTTGGGGCGAAAGTAAAATTAATTTATGAAAAAATATACATTTGATTTAATATTAACTGCTATCGGATTTATAATTTTAGCAGGTTTCGCAGCTTACTTTTCAGTTTTTGGTTTAACTAAATTATTTGTCACTCCTGCTATGTTTTTTTTAGCCGGCGCAATAGAATATTCCAAATTGATTGTAGTAAGTATCATCTATAGACATTGGAAAAAAATTAAAAAATTTTGGTGGGCTTGGTATCTTGTCTTAGCAACAGTCGTTGTTATGTTCCTGACATCAATGGGTATATATGGATTTCTTACATCATCCTATCAAACATCAGCAAATAAAATTGAAAAAAGAGATGGCCAAATAAAATTATCAGAAAATAAAAAAACATTGTTTAATAATCAACTTGTAAGAATAAATAATGCAATAGAAAGTGATAACAATAGAATAAATACTCTTTCTGGAATACGTGAACAACAAGAAAAAAGAGCGTCAAGCCTTTATGATCAAAAATATTTATCAAGCGCCAAAAGAACAGAAATACAAATTAATAATGCTGATGATCAAATAAAATCTTTAAATGAAGATATCACACTTAAAACAAAATCAGCAAACTCTATAAATGATTCAATTTCTTTTTATGACCAGAAAATTTTAGAAGCTAAAACATCTGATGTGTCAAATGAAATTGGTCCTTGGAAATTTGTAGCAGAATTAACTGGTGTTCCAATGAATAAAGTGGTTAATATCCTTACGCTTATTATTATATTCGTTTTTGACCCTATGGCAATTGCATTGTTAATTGTTTTTAATTACCTTCTTTCAATCAATGGTAAAAAAGAAGAAGAAATAATTGCTAAACCTGAAAAAGAAAATGAAAAAATTTCTGAACCAGAAATTGCTAAAGAAACAGTTGTTGAACCAGAACACGAAGAAGAAATTTTTGAACAGGATTTTATTAAAGGAAAAGAAGAAAAACGAGAAAAATCAGTATTTATTCCTAAAATAAAAATTCCTGAAATTAAAGAATCTGAAATTGTAGAAGAACCTATTTTAAAAGAACCTGTCGTATCAGAAACAGAAACTATTGAATATGTAGAACCAGCATCAGAAGTGTTGCCAGATGTAGCAGAAACCTTGATAGAGCCAACAATTGAACCTATAACTGATGCGGAAGCAATTATTGAAGAATCAATAAATGAAATTGATAACATAGAAATACCTGTTGAATCAACAATAAATATTCTGGATGAAGAACAAAAAATAGAAGAACCAATTATTGAAGTTGTAGAACCAATAATAGAACCAATAGAAGAAGATATAGAAAAAATTGAAGAACCAATTATTGAACAAATTATTGAAGAACCAATTATTGAAAAACCAATTTTTGAAGAGCCAATAACAGAAGAACCAATAACAGAAGAACCAATAATAGAAGAACCAATAATAGAAGAACCAATAATAGAAGAACCAATAATAGAAGAACCGATTATTGAAGAACCAAAAATTAAACCTGTCAAAAGAGAAATAATATCACCTGCTGTTAAAGAATTTTTAGAAGATGAAAATATTCAACAAATTGGTTCAATAAGAAGTCGTATTAATAATGTTGCAAAATTTATACCAGACTAATGAAAAAATATACAATATTAAAAAATTGGCACTATGCGTTTTTATTTTTTGGACGTTTCCTTGGTTGGCACTATAATAAAAAAAATTATTCACTAAATTTTAAATTTTCAAAAGAATGCTGGTGGAAAATACCAAGAAATATTGATGATTATGATATTAATAAACTGTGTGGTCTTTCTTTCGGATTTCCTTATACTAAAAATAGTGTGAGATTAGGATGGACTCCTAATTTTGATAATGATGGATCTATATTTTTATATGCCTATATTCATGATAATTATAAATTCATTTATAAAAAATTTATATCTGAATTTTTTGTAGAAATAGAATATTTGTGCCAGTTATATTTAGATGAAAATAAATATGTTCTTACAATAAATAATGAAACAATAGAAATTGAACATGAAAAATTAAATAAAATACAAAAAGAAGAATATCCATATTTCGGTGGTGATAATAAAGCAATCAATAAAATGATAATTTATACAGAAGTTAAAAAATTATAATCGTGAATGATAATAGATAAAAAAATTAAAATAATTGTAGATCCAAAAAGAGATAGAACATATTATAAATTAGGTTATTATGATAAAAAAATAAATAAAGATCCTTTTGAATTAATAATCAAAATTGAAGATTTGATAAAAACATCAAAATTAAAAATTCATGTTAAATGTGATGTTTGTGGATTAGAAAAATTATCACAATATGATATGTATTTAAAAAATATATCACACGGTGGATTTTGTGCTTGTTTAAATTGTTCTCAAATAAAAATAAAATTAACAAATTTAGAAAGATATGGTGATGAAAATTATAATAATAGAAAAAAATCTAAAAAAACTTGCATCGAATATTATGGAGTTGATAATCCAGGCAAAAGTGCAGAAATAAAGAAAAAAGCTGTAAGCACTGTTAGAAATAAAGAAGGTGGTTATGAGAAAGTTTGGGAAAAAGGCAGAAACACCATGAAAAATGTTTATGGTCATGAACATGCTTTACAAAATGAAGAATTTTTCGAAAAAATGTTAAAAACAAATTTAGAAAGATATGGCGATGAAAAATATAACAATAGAGAAAAATCTAAAAAAACTTGTATTGAAATTTATGGCGTTGACAATCCAATGTCAGTGAAAAGTATAAGAACAAAAATGATAAAAACAAAGCAAAACCTTGGATTATATGTTAAAGATTCTGACAGAGATGATTTTTCTATTTATAAACTAAAAGTAACAGCTTTAACAAAGAAAAATAAAAAGATATTATTAGAAAATTGGAATGGATTAGATTATTATGATAACGAATATATTAAAGATAATTTTAAATTTAAACACATGGATAAAAGATATCCTACTGTTGATCATATTATGTCTACCAAATATGGATTTGAAAATAATATAACACCAGAAGAAATTGCAAAATTGGAAAATTTGTGCATGACAAAAAGAAGCATAAATTCAGCAAAAGGTGCAAAATAAATTTCCTTTATTTCTATTAAAAATCATTTGATGATCCTTTTGCTGAATTTATCCATCGTTTTGTAATACATAAATTTTCAATAGCACTAATTTTTTCAGCATCTATCTTATTTTCAAATCCATATTTAACAGACATTATATGATCTATTGTTGGATAATTTTTTTGATTATAATATGTTTTTAAATTGTCTTTAATATACTCACCATCATAATAATCATATCCATCCCAATTTTCAAATAGGGCTTTTTTATTTTTGTTCGTTAAAGATTTTATATGTGATTTATAATTTATAAAATCGTCTTTATCAGAATATATTATCCACAAACCAAGTTTTTGCTTAGTTTTTATCATTTTATTTTTTATTTCATCATTTTGCATAATATTTTCGACACCATATTTTTTCATTACGGTGTTTATCATTTTGTTTTTTATTTCTTCATTTTGTAAAGGATATTTTACATTATATTTTTTTAACATTCCATCAGTTTTAATATAATCTAATTCAAAAACATTTTTTACTCCATATCTTTCTAAATTTGTATTACTTATTTTATTTTTCATTTCAATATTTAACAAAGAAGTAATTTCTCCATAGTTTTTTAAAAATGTGTTTTTTATTTTTTCTTTGATATTATCATTCTGTGTAGCAAAATCAAAACCAAATTTTTCCTGGTTTGTTTTTTTCATTTTTTCTTTAAACTCCGGAATATTTAATGCATGTATATTTCCATATTTATCAAGCATTTTTTTGTTTCTTTTTTCTTTAATTGTTTCTGACTGAAAAACATTTTCGACTCCATATTTTTCTTTATTTGTTATTTTTCTTTTAATGTCGTTGCACTTATTACAATAATATTTTTCTGTTCTGTTTTTTGTGTATCTATTATATGTAGAATATTTCATCTTTTTATTTTCACCACAAGAATCACATTTAACTTCAATTAAAATATTACTTTTTTTGGTTAAATCATCAATTTTAACCTCAATAATTTGTCCACCTTTAACTTCATAACCTTTATTTATATAATGTTTAACATATCGATTATTCATTTTAAGAAATACTGTTGTTGATAATATCATATTGTTTTTTTATTTGTATATATTAAATTTTTAGTTTCCAAAAATAATTCCAGAATTGTGATTGTTATTTTTAATATATACATAAAAATAATTTTTTATTATGGCAATGACAATTGATCAATTAGTAGATATTGTGCAAGCGGATCTAACATTTACAGGCCTTTTTCCCAAGGTAATACCGGATCTTGAAATAATAAGACTTATAAGGGAAGAAGCATTAGAATGGTTTTATAAAAATTATCAATATTCACAAATTAAAGTTTTTTATTTTTTGGAAAAAAGTTTAATGACCACTGAAGTTTATCATAGAAACCAATATTTTATTTTACCTCCAGAAGTTGAAAATATTATTCGAATTGTTAAAATTTCTGATCCATCTTTATTTAGAATGGGAATTCAAGCACCACATCTTTCTATCAACTTAGGGGTAACTAATCAACCGTTCTTAACTTCGTTTATAACCACTGCGGGAGAACTCGGTGTATATAGATCAGCTATTAGCAACTTTGCCGATCAGATAAATAAGATGACCGCAAACACCTTAAGATTTCAATTTAATCATATTAACAAGAGGTTGGAATTTTTAACTACTGTAGATACTGATATGATGTTAGAATGTTCTATTAGAATTGAGGAAGAAGAATTATTTGATCATGTGTATTTCAAACAATATATGTTTGGTTTAGCACAAATGAGAATGGGTCAAGCGGTTGGAAGATTTAATTTTACAATGCCTGGAAATTTTCAATATAATGCATCAGATATGATTTCACAGGGTAAAGAAAAAATTGATGCAGTTTTAGAAAAGGTTAAGAGTGAATCACAAGTTGCATGGTTCGTTATGGATAGATAAATAATATTTTTTTATGATAATAGATAAAAATGCAAATATTAAAATAAACGCAGCAAATTATAAACATTATAAGCAATTTTTTGATAATATAAAATGTGGAGATTTAATAAATGTTTCTATTGAGCAATTAAATTTAGGTACAGATACAAAAATAAATGTTAAGTGTGATATTTGTGGAAATGAGAAACAATTATCTTATAAAATGTATCTTAAAAATTTTTCTAAATATCAAAAATATTCATGTTGTAGAAAATGCGCACAATTTAAATTTGAAAAAACAAGTTTAGAAAAATACGGTACTGATAATCCATCTAAATCAGAATTAATAAAAAATAGAATTGTAGAATCAAATAATAATAATTTTGGGGCAGATTATACTTTTCAATCTGATGAAATTAAAATAAAGATTAAGAAAACAAATATAGAAAGATATGGTTGTGAATATTCACAACAGAATAAAGAGATATTAGAAAAATCAAATTCTACTAATTTAAAAAAATATGGCACAAAGAGAGCTTCAGAAAACGTAGAAATTAAAAACAAAATATCACAAGGTTTAAAAAAATTTTGGAATAGTAATTTAATTAATAATTTTAATATTATTTCTATATTTGGAAATTCTTATGAAATGATGTGTGATTGTGGTGAAAAACATACATTTTTTATTGAAAAATCTTTATTAAATAACAGAAAGCAACTTCGCACAAAATTGTGCACCTTGTGCAATAAAATAAATACTGGTTCTGGTTATCAGAAGGAACTATTAGAATTTATTAAAACGATATATTTCAAAACTATATTAAATAATAGTAAGATATTAAACAATTACGAAATTGATATTTTTTTACCAGATTTAAACATAGGATTTGAATTTAACGGTTTATATTGGCATTCAAATATATTTTTGAAAAAAGATTATCATTATAAAAAATATATAGAAGCAAAAGAAAAGAATATTTTATTATTTCAAATATGGGAAGATGAATGGTTATCAGATAAAGATAATATTATTAGTAAAATAAAAAACATTGTTGATAATAAAAACATTATTGATAAAAATATTTTAAATATGAATAACATGAAACCTTATAATTCTAATATTTTAAAAGATTATATTGTTGTTGATTTTATAAAACCAGTAAAATATTTTGTTAAAAATAAAAAAAGATTTAATAAATTAGAGAAATACGATTTTATAGTTTATGATGCAGGGAGAACAATTTTTAAAAAAATAGTCAATAATGAAGAATTATAAATTACATACAGAAAAAACTTTCAGAGATAAACTTCGTTTAGCTTTCAACGATTTTTTTGATGGTGATGAAAAGGTTAATATTAATGAGCCATATGTAGAAATTTTCACAACATATAACAACAATGGTTTAGCCGAAGCAAACTATGAAATATTTTTTAATGTTGTAGATTTTAAAGAATCGTCACGTAAATTACCAAAGGTTGATTATATTGTTGAGTTGCTTAAAAACAATCCAAAATCTTGGTGCCATGACAAATATTCTATTTTTGTAGCAAGGAATTCAATTAAAATGGATTATTTGTCATGGAAAGAAATTTTACCACATATTAGTAAAAAAGATTATGAAGTAAGTACAGATTCAAAAAAATTTGGATTATAGAAACTATCGTTATAGAAACTATCGTTATAGATGAGAAAGAAGATGAAAGATTATACAGATTTCACTATTGAAGAAAAAGAGCAATGGCAAGATTTCAAAAGAGAAATTTTTGATACTTTTAATAATTTTTTCAAAGGTGATGAAAAAGAAGATAAGCATAAACCTTATGTTTATGTACAAATTATTTATAATGGAAAAATGCCATATCCTAAATTTGAAGTTGCGTTCAATGTTGAAGGTTTTGTAAATCCATCTAATGATGTTAAATATAAAATATCAGACAAAGTTTATTTTATATTTAATGTTTTTGCTAAGTTATTTCCACATATGGTTTATTATAAAAATCTTTGGAAATATAATTGTTTATTTTCTTATAGTAATGTAATAAATTTAGATTATCCGGTGTGGCAAAAAATATTACCACACATTACAGAAGATGAATATATCGCACAAAAATTTGGATTATAAATTTATATATACAATAAAAATAATATTATTTAGATGATAGCTAATTTTAGTTCATGGAAAAATTTATCTGAAAATACTGATAGTACAGATATAAGGCAGCAACAGCACAAATATTTAAACAATCCATTAAACGACAAATCCAAAATACAAGCAGCGTCATATATTCATAAAAAAGTTAGTAATATTTTGGATGGATTTTTTAAGGATGATTCTTGGTTACCAGTAAATAATTTATTTAAGTTATTGAATGATGAAGGTATAGATTTTGATTTTTATCAACCGTCACAATATTTTAATTTTCCTTATAAAAACGATGGTTTACCAAGAAAAGAATGGTATTTGGTTTTTAATTTTATCAATGATAAAAAAAGACCGACAGAAATGTACGGTAGAGTTATAGCGGCAAGTGCAGATGAAAATTTTGATCGTTATGATTTAACTTTTACTGTAAATTAAATTGACTATGAAAATTTTGAAAGTTAAAGAATTAAATGAAGCCTCAATAAATTCCAATGATGGAATATTATTAGTGATCGATGTACAATCTGAGTTTAATGCCTGGATGCCAGATAATTACATAAAAAAAGTTTCTGAATATTGTAAAAACTTTGAGAATGTTTATCAAATTTGGGATTCTAATAAACCAAAGAAGCCTACATATAAATTTCCAAATCAAAAAGGATTAATAGAAAAAAAGTATGGTATTAAAAAATACTATTCAAAATATAAGGGTGGATTTAATGAATGGATTTCTCTTATTTTTGAAAAGAATATTGCTGAACAAATTTTAAATTTGGTGAAAAAAAATTCTCTTGAAGAAGGCAATAGATTTAAATTAAAAACTGGTAATGAATTTTTAGTTTATATTGGTAACAACCACAAATGGTTTTTTGTAAATGAATATTTATATGATTTATTTCTTAAATTGAAGGGAAAAAGTGTTATAGTTGTAGGTGGAGCTGATAAAGAATGTTTGCGTGATGTTTATGTTGCAGCAAAATCTTTTAATGTCAATGTTATTTACAATCATGAATATATTTACAGTGCAGAAACTGCTGGAAAGCAAAGTTCTAAAAAGACACGAAAATTTAATTAAAATTTTTAAAAAAGTTGCCCGACATTTTACACGCCAAAGTTTAATTGATTTTCAAATTATTAAAAAAATAACTTGATAATATATTGCAGAAACCAGTAAATATCAATTGCTGATTTTATCTTTTTGTTATATTTTTTTGTTTATTTTTTTTATATATACGATTGAAAAAAAAATCAGGAAACTAATGAATCTTCTTTACATCGACTTAATTAAAATTTTTGAGCAATATGGCATCGTCGTCGGTATATTAATATTATTTGTGTTTGTGTCTTTTTTGTTGGTTAAGAATTCAACTAGAAGAATTAAAGATCAAGAAGAAAAAATTGATACACTATATGGAAGAATAGATGAATTAATGGGAAAACTAACTCATAATAATGATGATGGTCACGAATTAACTGGTAAATTTTTAGATTATGCTGAAAATGCCAATAAAATTCAAATTTTGTTATATCATATTTTAAGAAATTTTAATACAGACAGAGTATCTATTTATGAATTTCACAATGGCGGAAAAAACTTACAAGGAATAGAATTTAAAAAATGTAGTAATACATATGAAGCTGTTGAATTAGAAATCAAACCAATAATTAAAGAAATGCAAAATTTACCACTAAGTATGAATCCAATGTGGAGTAAACTTTTGGCAACAAAAGAAGATATATCTATTTCAGATGTTCATGCTTTAGATGATAAATTTTTAAGAGATTATTTAGAAGCACAATCTATCAAATCTTATTATTCAAGATTGTTAGCAGATTACGATAAAAGTCCAATAGGATTTATAACATTAGAATATTATAAAAATACTAGAGAGTTGACACAAAAAGAGTCAGATGATTTTGATGATATATCTATAAAAATTTCAACATTAATTAATTTAAAATGACAGCATTGTTTATAAATTCTATTCAATTAATTTTATTTTTAATTTTAGTTGTTATTGGTATTTATTATCATATTAAAATTAAAAGATTTAAAAGAACAACAGGTGATCTATTAACAATTTTAGATAATCATATTGATATTTTAGATGAATTAAATAAAAAGAAAGATGTTTCAATTTTAAAGAATATGATAGAATTATATTCTAATATGCAAATCATATTAAAAATATCCAATGCTAATTATATAAGTTTATTTAAATATGATTATTCTAAACGTTATATTATGAGTCATTTTTTATTTTCTATGCTTGAAAACGGAAATATAGAATATGCGACAGATAATGATAAATTACCAATCACGTCAGATTTATTAAAATTAAATATTTTTAAAACAGATGATAAAGAATTATATTATACATATATAAAAGATGTAAATGGAATAACACAGGATATAAAAGATAAGCAAATTAAAAAATGTTATTATCAAAATATTTTTAATGATAGTGAAAAGCCATTTGCTTTCATTATCATATCATATAAGGATGAAAATTATAATATTTTAGATGGTGATAAAGAAGAAATTTTAAGAATTTTACAAAAAATCAAATCTTTAATTTAATATATATAATCTAAAAACTTATGGATGATCTTTATAAAAAATTAAGAACAAAAGAATTAGTAGATAACAAAAAAGATTTTCAAGAACTTATTTTTATGAGACAAATTAGAGTTAATGGTAAAATTATTGATAATCCAAATCATAAACTTGATATAGATTCGCAAAATATCATTAAAATAGGCATATTGGAAGTTAAAATTTAATTTTTTATTACAAAAAAAAAGTTTATATTTGTGCAAATAAAAACACAGATATGAACAACAAAGAAAATTGTTATAATTCAGATGAATTTAAGAAGTGGATGTCAGAACATCCTGAAGTAGTTAATTTTGACTACTATAAAAAGCATTTTAAAGAATTTAAAGATTCTAAATTGCCTCCCGTAAATGCAGAAAATCGATTTATTTTATTTGACCCACAGTTAGGAACTCCAAGAATATTTTGGATTGAATAAATTATCAAACCAAATTGTGCTATCAAGAACAACGTAAAAAGAATTAAATCGTAAAATCGTAAAATAGATGTCTAAAAAATTAGAAGATGGTTGGCAAATAGGATTTCCTGTTGCAGGATGTTTTATACTTTTTTTAATTGGAGCAGTTTTAAAAGGTTGCGAAATAATAAATTGGTCATGGTGGATAATTACAGCACCCCTTATATTTATTGGTGTAGTGACTATTTATATGATATTTCAACTTATATTGGGATTTAACGGCAGAGTTGCAAAAAACATAGAAAAATATGAAGTAAAATTAAAATTGGTAAATGTCATACATTCTAGAAAGTTTGGATAAATTACAAATGCTTATAGATTTAAAAAGTAAAGATCCTCAAACACTTCGTAATGTCACAGCAAATCTTAATATATTTGAAAATAAATTTAAAAAAATGACCAAAGAAGAACTAAAAAATTATATAGAAGAAATAAAAAATCAACCGAAGAAAAAATTAATTGAAGATAGAATATCAAAACTGAAAAAATTATTTAAAGGATGAAATATTTTAAAAAAATAGTTGAAGGTAAAGATATAAAAACTGTGCCTTATATTTTTTCAAATAAAGAAAAAGAACTACGCTATATTAAAAATTGCGATGATATTTTTGGTTGTGTGCCTTGTGATGTTGAATGGGCAATCGGTTCCAAATTATATAAGGAAAAAATTTTAAACGACGGCATTTCTAATTTTGGTGATCCAATAGAATGGCAAAAAGAAGAAAGAAAAGATAGAAAAATAGATTAATTATTTGGTTTTCTAATCATGATCTTGTGTTCAGAATTTTTATCTTTATTTTCTTTAAATCCTAATCCTTCATACCATTGATTCAATTTCTTTTTAGAGTTACGATATGATCCTGCAGGTACAAGGCTAACAACAAAATTATTATCATCAGCAAACTTAAATATCTTCATCATAGCTTGGTATCCAGCAACACCTCCAGTAGCATTCTTATTGACTTCAATATCTTTTAAAACGAATCCTTCTTCTTTACCAGATATATATTCTAATCTTACTTGAACTGGAAGTTCGCTTTCAATTTGTTCTGCAAAATTTTGAATTTTCAATTCGTTTTCATTCTCTAATGTTTCAAAAATTTTGAATTTAATTATCATAAGATTAATAAGTAAATTTTTCCATAATTTCATATGGTTTATTAAGTGCTAAAAGTGCAATTTCTACTTCTTTTAAGCATTCTGTAATTCCGCCACCAGTTATTACAATATTGTTATATTTTTTAAGAACGTTCATCAAATCTGGAATATAGATACAATCATCAGATATTTCCATCAAATCTCTTACATCATTCCTAGTATAGTTTGTTTCTTCCATAAAGGTGTTCCACATTTCTTCATCCAGATCTCTACTATCATTTATGTTGTGTTTTATCATAAATTTAACAAAATCTACAATAGCATCTTCTTCTAATCCAAAATCCATGCAATATCTGAAAAACGCATATCCTTTATCATAAAATATTGCTTGTTCAATTACAGTTCTTTTTAATCCTAAATCTTCTAACCACCACATATATTCATCTTTTGATATATCGCCGACTGTGTCCTTTCCATTGTACAAAAAAACTATAATATTGTCATTATTTGCTTTATTTAAAAATTTTACCCATTCAGATAATGAAAAGCCAATACTCTTTTCATATTCTGATTGAATATCAATATTAATAATTGTTTTGTTTTTATAATTTTCAAAAAGAAGCAAAAATTTCATATTTTATATATTAAAAATAAAATTAAATATTTGGATCATTTTCTGTTGTATCACCAACACTAATTAATGATTTAATTTGACTTAACATTTTAGAATCAAAAGTATATTTACCTTGAATATTTCTTATGTATCCTAATGTTGTCAAAGTCGATAATTGACTTTGATTAATTTGAAGTTGTTGTGTAGAATCAGTAGAATAAATAATCACTTTATCTTGCAATGTTGGTTCGGTGTGTTGATTACTATTTTGAGGTTGTACATTTGCGCCATCCATTGGATATGGTGGATACGGGTGTGGTTGAGGATAAGGATATGGATTAGGATATGGATTTGGTTGAGGATAGGGTGGCTGATTATTTCTATTCATGGCATTAAGAATAGCAGCAATGTCCAATTCTTTATTGCTTGGTGCGCCAGATGGTCTTGATGTTTCTGCCCACAAATATCCTAAAATAACTGGTAAACCAGATGTAAAATAAATTGCCAAATCCCTAAGATCCGCTTTCATATAAATACCAAAGACTGCTAAAGATACCCAAACAAAAAACACAATATATGTTAATGTCAGTCTTTTATTTTCTGAAATGAAATTATTTTTCTTTTGTTTATTTTGATTATTAAATGTTGCACCTAAATTATTTCGAGACATAAAACCATTTTTTAAGTATATATTAAAAAATCAGGTTTCAGTAATATTTGAAAATGACATTTCTTTATTTATTCTAATTATCCTATCAAATTTGTTTGTTCCTAATGAAGTATCAGTAAAATAAACTTTTGGATCTATAATAATAATATTCAAATTAAATTCTTTGGTGAAATTTTTTAAAATATCTAATGCCAATTCAACATTTTCTGGTTGCATAGATGAAAAAACTTCATCTAAAAATAGAATATTTAATTTCCTAAATTTTAAAATGAGTTTTAAATATGATAATGCTAATGATATATTAATTTTTTTAGCTTCGCCCATAGATAGAGATTCTACATGAATTTCATTAAACATTCGTTCATATATTTTCACTTCAAAATTCTCATCTATTTTTACGTTGTAAATAGATTTAAAATCATCTAGGATGTCTTTTAAGTAAACATTGATAGGTTTTATTATATTTTTAATAATACTCTTTCTAACGCCTTTATTTGAAAAAACATTTTTTAATTGTTCATGAATAATAATTTTGTTGTTAATGTTTTCTATTTTTTTATCATTTTCATGATTTTTTATTTTATATTCTTCAATATTTTTTAATAATTCATCAGCGATGGAAATATCAGATCCGGTTTTTTTAATTTGTTCAATTTGCTTAGATAAACTTTTAACATCAAATTCTATTCTATGAATTTTATCTAATGTTGATGATTTATCTTTATATAAATTGTCCTTTTGATTTAAATTTTGTGTTATTTTAAGAATAAGTTTTGATTTATCAAAATCTTTTTGAATTAGAATAGAATTTATTTTTTCTTGTTCTAATAAAATATCAGAAAGATCATGAACATGTTTTTCATCTTTTAAATCTGTTCCGCAAGTTGGACAATTTCCAGAATTATAAATTTCTATTTTTCTATTTAAATTTTTTAATTCTATTTTATTTTCTGTTATAGAATCAAAAATAATAGTTTTTTGATTTTCAAGATCACGGTTTAATGTCTCTATTGATGTTATTTTTTCAATAAGTATTTTTAAATTTGATTTATATTTTTTATAAGGATCTCTTTTTGATTCAATTTCTTGTTTAATCAATTCGATTTCTTTTTCTTTATCAACTATTCCTTCTTTTTTAATGTTTGCTAATGTTTGCTTATAATTATTGATTGTTTTATTATTTACATCAATAATATTTTTTATTTTTATAATATCATTATCAAAAATTTTTATCATTTCATTAGTCAATGATAAATATTTATCTAAATCTTGTAAATTAAAAAGTTTATTTATAATTTGTCTTTTTTCTTGTGGAGATAAATCAATAAAATTTGCAAAATCTGATACTGTCATAGAAATAAAATTTTTATAAGTATCAAAATCAAAACCTAATATTTTTTCTTTTTCAATTTTAAAATTTTTTGTTTCGTCTTGGCTATCCACCAAAACTTTCATTATAGCCTTAGGTTCTAATTCTCTTGTTATTTTAATGTTTTGTGAATTATTATTCAAAAATTCAATTGATGTGAACAGTTCTTTATTAATCCAATTTGGTAAAATACTCATTGGCACTTTTTTACCATTTTTACCTCTTACTACACCAAAAAGAGCAAAATCAAAAGATTGCTGAAAACTACTTTTTCCATGACCATTTCCTCCGTTAATTAATATTAATTCACCTCCAGTTGTTTTGAATTCAACTGTTTGTAAGCCATTTCCAAAAGATTTAAAGTTTTTTAATGAAATTGATTTAATAATCATATATAATATATGAATATATTTGGGAAAAGTTTTATTTTATCGAATTAAAAAATATGAACATTTTCATAAATGAAATTCTCCCATTCAGAAAGAATCTGTTCAAATATTTCATCATTATCTTCCAATTCGTAAATTGAAAAATAAACTAAATTTTCAGTTGAGTTTGCTGAATAATCCATAGTTGCATTATATTTTGTTTCCATTTTTTCAAGAAATTCATCTTGCACATTTTCATCAATGTTATCAAATTCTTGTATTGTGCAACGTATTTCTTTTTTATAAAATTTATCAGTTTTATCATTTTTAATAGCAAATGTAAAACTATTTATGCTTTCGTTAAATTTTAAAAGATGTTTCATTTTTCATTATTTTTTTAGTTTAATTTTTCAAATCTCCATTTAAAATAATAATAATCATTATTTTGTATATTATATGTTTTGCCTTTAATATTTACCATTAAAAAAGGTTTATTATCACTTGTTCGATTATAACCTAAAACTTCAACAATTTGATCTTTTCTCATTTCATATAACTTACCCATATAATCTTTTAATCTATTATCTTGCTTTAAATTTTTATATAAACCTTTATCTGGAATAAACCATTTTTCTAATTTTTTATGTAAATAATTACTAATTTTTAAACGATATTCATTATCGAATCTTAATTTTAATCTTGGATCATAGAAAATTTCACTTTCAAGTTTTGGATTTTGTAAACCATTAAAATCTTTATATGCACCAAAAAATTCCTGACCATCATAATCAAATGATATAAAAATATCAAGTTTTAGTTTATTATTTTCAAAAATTCTTAAAATTTTTAAATTTTTATACAAATCAATATCTTCTAAAAATAAATCAGGTTGTTTATAAATTGAGTCAGTTGTTGAACGAAAACCTTTCATTACCTGATTCAAATTAGCTACTAATCCGGATTGGCGAGCATAAAAATCTACATATGGACTATCTTGATAGTTATATGTGGATGTTTTAGGATCAACAGCAAATGAATATGATCCACCATTTTGGCTCATCGGTTCAATACCGAATTGGTATTGCATGAACTCTGAGCCTTCTTTTAATAAGTCCGCATTATTTAAAAATGAATAAGTAGAGTATTTAAAAATTTTCAAAGATTTTTGTTTAATTTTAAGTTATATATAAAAAATCAAAATCATTTTTTATATATAATATTGTTTTGGAATACAATCTTTTTTATATATAAACAAAAAAAGTTTTATTATGTCAGAAAATAAAGAACTTAAGAACACTAAAAAAGAAGTTCAATCTAAAAAAATTGAAAAAAAAGAAGATTTAACTGAGGTTTATACCTATGTTCCTACAGAAAATGAAAAATTAATTATGGATAAACCATCAGAGCCTTTAAAACATTCGAAATTAGAAGAAGAAATAAAACCAATCTTAAAAACGAATAAAGAGTTATATGAATCGTATATAAAAGAATTGAAAAAATTTTGCTTAACATTAAATGGTGAAATTATTTATGATTCAAGTATTGATAAAAGTAAAATATCACCATTGGTATTCGAAGAAGATTTTTTTATTCTTTATGGTAAAAAATATTCTTATAATGGATTGAAAGTACAAAAATTAATAAAAAATTAATGGGTAATATTTATAGTAGAGATGAGTTTAAAAAACTTAATGAACTTATAGGTGGAGATCAAGGTGGACCACATGGTTCAAGAGGATTTGCCAATGATACAAAAATGAAAGATTCATTACTTGGAAAATTAATTAAAGGAATTTTCACACCACTTGGTAAATTAATTAAAAAAGGTGTAGATAATTTTGTTATTAGCAAACTAGCATCACAATTAATTAATGAATTGCTGAGAGGTGTATTTTTGTTTTGTATTGATAAAAAAATTGATTTGACTACAGGTAAAATAGTTACTGGTGAAGGTCAAATTGAAACTACTGGAACTACTACTGCTAGTTCTTCTACAGGTTCTACGACAAGTTCTACTACAGATTCTACTGTTGAAAATGATAGAGATATAGAAGAAATAAATGATTGTAAAACACCAGAAGAAGTTCAAAAAATTAAAGATGAATGGACTGAGCAACTAAACAAAAATAATGGCGGATATAATTATTTATTAACAAGCGCCATAGGCAATCTAAGAGCTGCTAAAAGAAAATATTCAGAAGAAAAAAACGAAAAAGAAAAAGAAAAAATAAAAATAGAAATAGATGATTGGACAAATAAAATAAAATTGCGTTCAATTGATGTTAAAAAAGCTAAAGATATGATTGCTTTATGTGATAAACGTTTATTAGAAATGACTGGCAAAAATTATGAATATGATGGTGTTGGAGATCAAGATCACATAAATAAACTCAAATCTTATATTAAAGGTTTTAATCCGATTGAATCATATAAAAGTGAAACTATAAATAATTTTATAGATTATCCAACAGTTAATAAATTTAAATCTGTTGATGTTAATAAAATCTATAATTCTACTATAGATATTTTAATTGCTATGAGAAGTTTTTTGGTTAAAAATTCTAAACAATATGACAATTTAAATGATGAATCTAAAAAAAAGATTTTAAATACTACAAAAGAATATCTTGTAATATGTGCTATTAGAGATGATTTAAAACCAGTAAAAAATGAATCTACCTTATATGAAGTTACAAAAATCTATACTGGGAATGTTAAGCAAAAAACAGGATCTGAAAGATTAGATAGAGCACCAGAGGCTGGTGTTGTTGGTTTTAAAAGAAAAGCCGCATTAAATACTGGTGTTTCACCTACTGTTGGTGATGTTTTAACAACCAGAGACAAAAAAAAGATAAAAGGAGAAGGTGAAGAAGTACCAGATGTGGAAAATATTAAAATTAAGAATGTTAATTTGGCTGAAATAGCAAAGACTTTTAAAAATATGGGAAAAGTTAATGTTTCAGGCAAAGAAACAATTCCTGATGGTAGGGTTGGAGCATCAAAATATGTTAATCCATATAATTTAAAAATGATTGTACTTACAGCTAATCATTGGATCAATAAACAAAATAAAGAAGGTTCTGCGGTTACAGACAATAATTTTAAATTTAAATGGGAAAGAGAAATCACCAGAGTTAATTCGACATTTGAAGATTTGTTAGATGTTCCAAGTGTTGATATTTTAACACAAAAATTCGAAACGCTTGATACTACAAAAGTTGGAAAAAAAGAAGAAGCAAATATAAAAAATATTCAAGAAACAACAGAAATAGCAAAATTTCAAAGTAATTTTTCTTTAGAAGATGAAAATCCTATATTATCTAAAATATCGAATAATAGTTGTTATTTATTTAGTTTTAAATTTAATAATGAGTTATTAATTGTTCCTGCACAAGCAATAGAAACAAACACAAAATATAATTTGTTTAATTTAACAAAAGGTGTTGCATATTCAAATAGCTTAAAAGATGATCCAAAATTTGCTAAAATTTTTCAAACAAAAACTATAAACAATACACCATCTGGCTTAAATATAAGATCTATTAAGACTTGGTTCTCAATGAGATCTACTAGTTCATTGAATAAAAAAACCGACGGTCAACCCTTCAACATACTTGTTTTTAATGAATTTACAATGAATGATGGAAAAGTTCAGTTGTGTATATATGATAAAACTGGAAATAATACAACACTTACAGATGATTTTATTAAGAATTATAAATCTGATAAATATTTGATTAATCTTTATCTATATTCAATTTTAGAATTTTTAGAATTAACAGATAATGATAAAAGATTTATGTTACTTGGTGAAAAAGAATCTCAATTAATTAAAAACAATAAAGATAAAATAGAAAAATTAACGTTAATAAAATGAAAATAAATTATTTTGAATATATCGCAGAATCAGAACAAAACAATACGGATATAAATGTTGTTTTTGAGTCAGAAAAAAAACAACTAGACATTAAGACTGTTGAGTTTTTTAAAAATTTAAAACTTATACTTGATAGTACAATTAATACTAATGTTGATGTGGATGGTGCCAAAAATATAACACAAACTGGATCAACTACTGCTACACCAAATGTTGTAAATTTAAATGTAGACAAACCAGAAGAACAAAAAAACATAGAAACAAAGATAGATAATCCAAATAATAATCGTTGGTCACAACCTTCAAGTACAATTAGTAAAAATAATTTAACAATATGAAACATTTAACTTATTTTAAACAATTTGAGGAAGTTGCAACAAACATGAAAGGTTATCAACAAGAATTGGCAAAGCAGACAACTCAATCATCTGCAAAAAAACCAGTTGCAAAAAAA
>Ga0114951_10002779_pt1 | contig 19201 bp, 21 predicted proteins | sample AM7aDNAmetaG_FD_88677 | JGI IMG/M metagenome (GOLD analysis project Ga0114951, IMG submission 88677) | Freshwater microbial communities from Finland to study Microbial Dark Matter (Phase II) - AM7a DNA metaG | ecosystem: Environmental > Aquatic > Freshwater > Lake | place: Finland: Lake Alinen...
CCCAGGTGCTTCATGGCCCAGATATTGGCCCTGAAATTGACCGCCGACGGGTAGATGCTGTGGTTTGCTCCATGGCGGGGCAGCGTTGCGACCTCCATGCCGTCAAGTGTCCCCGTGGTGACAAGTCCCGACGGTGCGCCATAGGGCGTATGCACTTTCTGCGTGGCGGCGTTTTCCAGAAGCCCCGGATTGCCGAATCCCGTGCCGCCGATGATGCCGATTTTGATCATGCAGAGCTCCTTGTTTTACTCGAAAAGCGTTGAAAACAGTTGCTCAACAATAGCAGAAGGCCTGAGAGCGGGCAAGCATTAAATAGGCAAATTAAACAGGGGTCAAGAGGCTGCGGCAGGCGCCGGGCAGGGCTTAGGGTCTATCCCATGAGAGGTTTGTCTGAGCGCATTCCAAGTCGGGCGCAGTGCCTAAAAAAAGGTGCCGGGACCCTGGTGAGACCGGCTTTTAATGTAGGACCCGCTTGCGCTCGGTGCTCAGATATTTCACCATGGTGATGCTGGTGCCCTTTTCGTTGAAAATAAGCTCATCCATCAGGTAGTTGACGATGAATATACCGCGCTTGTCGGGTAGTGTGGTTGCGGCTTCTGCAAACTCACCGGCAAGGGTTGAGCAGTCAAACCCCGCTCCTTCATCTTCCACCGTTATGGCCAGTTTTTCACTGTCGAACACGGCCCGGAGCAGTATTTTTTTGGTCTCATCCATAAGATTACCGTGGGCAAAGGCGTTGTGGAGCAGCTCGTCCAGGCAGATGGATATATTGCTCAGAAACATTTCGTCTTCTATGCCCCGCCACTGGCATTCCCGCACGATATAAAGGGCTGCGGAAGCAAGCAGGTGCGAGTAGTTCGGTATCTCTATTTCCGTGATATTCCTGATGCCCTCTTGCAAACGGTGCGTGCCCAGGGAAAATTCGCGCAGGCGCAAGCCGCGTTTTATCACATTTTCAATTTCTTTGATCGTGAAGGGCTTGGTGATAAAGTTGTAGGCGCCATGACTCAACGCGCTCACCACGTTATTAACATCACCATGGCCGGAAATGACCGCCACAGGAATATGTGCATTGATCTGACGGATTTTTTTTATAAGCTCAAATCCATCCATGTTCGGCATCATGAGGTCGGTGATGACAAGGTCGATTTGGCTGGTTCTGATTTTCTCCAATCCTGCAGTGCCGTCGGAAGCGGTAATTGGATTGAGGTGCAAACCGCTAAGCATACTGGCAAGCATGGCAAGCATCGCTTCATCGTCATCGACTATCAGCACATTGACCTGTTTCATAACCCACCCCATTTTGTGATTGCGTAGTGTTGAAATTTGCTTTATTAGTTTTATATAATACCCATATAAATATAATCAAGCAAATAAGATAAAAAATCGGGCTGTTTATGCTGCCCTGGAAGGATTATTATTTAAAAGGTGTGTTGCAGGTTGCATTTTTTTACGATATTGGATAATAGTTTTTAAAAATTAATAATTACTTGTCTGATTCAACCTCTAGCAGGAGTACACCTCATGGCCGAATCCCCCTATGCCATGATGCGCAGCAGGGAGCGCATCAAGACAAACCTTAAGGCGCAGTACTTCGTCAAAAACAGGGAGGATCAACCCCTTGAATGCCAGATCATTGATTTGAGCACTGCTGGCGCGGCGGTAGTATTTCCGCGAAGTGAAAATATTGCCTGCGGAGATATTATTGCAATTAATATTTTTTTACCCAATACGATTTTGCATGTTTCAGTTCACGCCGAAGCCAGATGGATTCGGCGTCGAGCCAAAGACTTGATTTGCGGCACTCAATTTCAGGAGCTGCTCAGCGAGAGAATGTTGCAGCAACTCATTAAGAAAAGCGACTGAAATTTGCAATTCACCTGCCCATAGGAGACTGCCCCGTTTTTCAACACCCTTTCAAACCGGTACATGGCTGGAAATTTTGCCGCCTGTGCATGGAAAAAGCAATTGACAAAACAGGCGAATTCAATTATTTTACTCTTTTATGCTTTAATGCAAATAACCGATTTGTTCCCCAGTAGCTCAGTCGGTAGAGCGGGTGGCTGTTAATCCCGCCATCGGCGGGATTCGAGTCCGCGCTGGGGAGCCAATGATAGATATAAATGAATAGTTTTGTTCCCCAGTAGCTCAGTCGGTAGAGCGGGTGGCTGTTAACCACCATGTCCGTGGTTCGAGTCCGCGCTGGGGAGCCAACCCTGGACAGAGCTGGGCACCTTTTTATGGGTGCCCAGCTCTGTGTTTTTTAGCGCCTGCAAGAGACCTGAGTTTACCCCCTCGATCCGCACCTCCCCACCCATAAAGACCACTTTCTTTACGAACAGCTTGAGGTACTTCTTGCCGATGGGGGAGTTGCTGTCCAGCAGGCTCCTGGACAGCTTGGAGCAGAACTCCCGTATCTGCGGCTTTTCTATTTGCGAAAGGGGGAATGCCTGTTGCCGCTTGAGGTTGGCAGTCTGGTTCAGCAGCGTCTGTCTTTTTGTTTTGAGTATGTTCAGCCGCTCCTGAAGTGTGCTGTCCAACGAAATTGCACCCTTTTCCACTGCTTCGTAAAGCCGGTTGATACCTATGTTGGCTTCATCGAGCTCAGCCGTGAGCTTCCGTGTTTGTTCCTTTTGGGTTGCACCATTACCCCGGAGCGTTTTGTTTACCTCGTTCAAAAGGATCGTGACCCGTTCTGGGGTAACAATCCTCTTTGCAAGCACCTCCATTACAAGCTGATCCATCTTCTCCATGCGCACGTTGTTTGTCGTGCAGGCACCAGTGCCGTTGTTGATTTTGCGGGTACATTTGTAATAACGGAAACGTCCGCTTTTACCTGTTGCTAATGTCATTGGCGACCCGCACCCTCCGCAGCGCAGGAACCCAGTGAGAAGTGTTGGCGAGAACATGGCACTTGACGTTTTAGCCTTAGCCGCATGCTCGGTGCGGATTGCTTGGGCAAGGTTGAAGGTTTCTATATCGATGATCGGTTCTATTGAGACCGTGATCCACTCGCTTTCAGGCTTTAGCCTGTGAGTCTTTGCCTCCATCTTATTGAAGGTATACTCACCGAGGTACACCCTGTTGGAAAGCGCCTTGTTGAGGACGGTTTTTTTCCACGGCTTGCCCCGCATGGTGATTCCATGGTCGTTGAGAAACCCGGCCAGCTTCTTCATACCAAAGCCTTTGCCTTCGCTCCCGTTTATATACAGATCGTAAATCTTTTTAACGACACCTGCTTCCGCTTCATTAACGGCAAGGCGCTTTTTCTTACCATTTCTGCCAGGTTCATCAATTTGTACAACCTCGTAGCCATAAGGGGACACGGAACCATTAAAGCATGCTCTGCGAGCATTTTCCTTCATTGCCCGCAGTGTGTGCTTTGAGTTTTCTGTGCTCTGATATTCATCGAAGAGACTGAACAGACGCCTGGCCATTTGGCCTGCTGAATCGTTGTTGGTTTCTTGCGTTATAGAAAGTATGACTACGCCATACTTTTTGAGCTGGCGTTCCGTGAGGCCAAACTCGATGGCATCCCGGTAGAATCTGGAAAGGCTATGGACGATTATTGCATCGAAGGGCGGCGGGGAGGTGCATGCGTCGTTTAGCATCTGCTGGAACTGCGGCCTTCTTCTGTCGTCCGTCGCCGACGCACCCTCCTCCACGTACTCCGTGAGCACGATGTAGTGCCGGGCCTTACACCACTCCCGCATCTGCCGAAGCTGATCCGGAATTGACAAGTCCTTGCGGTGTTGTTGGGCCGTAGAGACCCTAGCATATAAAACTACAACCACTACTTACACCCTTTTTGTGTGCTAACGCTCGGGAGGAGTTCTGGCAAAAGCTCGCCTATGTGCAACCGTATCAGCTGCACCTCCTCCGGTGTGACCGGCAGGCTGTACAAGTCGCCATCAAAGACCACAGACAGCTCTGGGGCCTTCTGTCTCTCAGGTCGATCATTAAGGTTCGTTTTTCGTCTTTTCATAAAAACATGGCTAGCCTTACTTACGCAAGATTTGCATTGTAAAGACTTGGCAGTCCTTCCGCCATCAACCTTGGGCTTGGCATTTAGTCCTGCACTCTGGAAAATATTAACCGGTGATAGGTGTATATTCTTTTCTTGACCTTGATCACATACACACGTGTTGTCACCTCCCGTTCAGCCAAGCCTTGCGCCGTCAGCATGCAACGATAAGGGCCAAGGGAATCTATGACTGAGTTTTTTGGCACCGTGAATGCGTAGGGCTGGTCGCCGACCAGGAGTTCTACGGTGATCCTCGTTTGAAGCCCAAGCTTGACGGCTTTTTGGGGCGTGACATCTTGGTACACTACGGACTTTTTGTTTTTGTATTCAACGCATGCCGAATCAATCTTTTTAATTTTGCCCTGCAGTTCATTGCCGTAGGTCCGAACGCCGTCAGTGAATTGGCCATTCACGAACTTGAGCCACATAGCAGGCCTACTTTCATTGATCTCCGCTAGCTTTCGGTTGAATTTTTCCAATGAAAACATTGTTACCCCCTTTCCTTATTATGAGGCGTGATGATTAATCTTAAATGGTGCCGAGCCCGTGGTGTTTTTACCATCTCATCCACTGCTGCCACCAAAAGCTCTTTACGGCTCACGCAAGATTTTACAGTTAATCCCTTGTTGCGAAGTCTCCAAACACTATCAATTATCTTGCGTCCTTTAGGACGTTTTAGGCCAAGGTCACGGAGCAGTAGAGATGCGAAATTATTACCCGCTTCGATTTCTTCATCACTTAAGCCAAACCCACAAGGGTATTTCCCCTCTAAAGAGTACACTGCTGTAATTTTGAACGGCAGGTCATAAGACTCGTCCATATAAATATTTATTGTCTCAAGCTTGCGTCCGGCACAACTCGCAATCTCGATTGGTAATTTGGGCTTCAGTATTCGTATTTTTTTTAATCCGTGGTGCTTTTTTAAATACTCGGAGATCCGGTGGCATTCTCCCCTGAGTGGCATTTGCGTAATCAGTTCTGCAGCAGCCCGTGCTTCATCGTCAGTGCGAGACGGATCATAATTTTTTATGGCAAGCGCTAAAGGGGTAGGTGGTTTATCTCTTAACACCCTTATCTCCATTGCTACTTTGCCGTAATCCAAGACATTATCATCACGGTCAACATGCAGAATTCCATCTGCTCTGACAACCACGAGATCATTAAGTGTTGCGGCTTTTACTATTGCTAACATTTTCAAATCCTTTCTTTGTTTTTATTGTTGTGTCGGCCTATATTACATGTTACCGCTGTCTTGCCGCTTCTGGCTCCCTTGCTGACCCCCCGTCGGCGTTGCCGACGGGGGGGGGTCACAGAGTGCCGGGTTCCAGAGCGCCAAGTCACCGGAGCGCCGGAAGTCGTCGTGTGGCCGTGAGAGCCGACCGCTACGGCGCTAAAGGCGGCAGCGGTCGTTCTTGGACACGGTGGCGGCTCCTAGCGCTTCCTGCTGTTCGTGGCAGGTGGAGGGGCGGTTACCGGTTGTTGTTGCCGTGGCCCCCGTTCCCGTTTCCTGTTCGTTTCTGCCCCAGCGCCCGTGTCTACGCTTGCCTGCGGCGTCTACCCCGTCTACAAGCCACTTTTTTGCGGCCCCGTCGGGAAAGGCCTTTGTGGGCTGTGGACGTGTAGAGGGCGTAGACAACTCTTTGTTGTTCCTGTCGGCGTTTTGCTGTGTGCCGTTGTGCTCCTTCCGAGTTTCCCCTACAAAAAACAAAAAAAAACTGTCTACTGTCTACATGTACCCTAAAACCCCATCCTTACGTGCTCTAGTGCGTAGACAGCCCCAAGTCTACGGTAGACAGTCCCGTTGCCTTTGTGCCTACACTGAGTCCTGGTCGGTCTGGTCGATCAGGGCGATGTCGAAGGCCCAAAACTTTTCCACGAGGCCATGGGCTCTTACGCTGTGCCGATCCGAGATGAAAGCCGGGTGAGTTTTTAACTCAGCCCGGAGTTGCTCAATAGCCCCGACGTTAAACCGCTGCTCAGACATCAGCTGAACCACCATCGGCAGCTTGAGCAAGTACACATCTTTTTCCTTAATATTGCCCTTCTTTAAATAGGTGTAGTAACCGATGCCGTCGGGGAATACTTCCTCCAGGCACTCGAAGAAGTAATTCGCCATATCACCGCCGAGCTGCCTGCAGCTTTTTTGTTTTTCGAGGGCGAGCAATTGCACGTAGGCCTCGAAGCCCTCGTAGTCGCCGATGACATGCCGGACCATTTCGTAAAATGCAACGATGATGGCATGATTTTCTGCAATACGTGCCGACACCAGCTTAACCAGCCGCGCCTTGGCCTGCTCGTAGGCGGCAAGCCACCCCTCTTCGATGCTTGGGCGGTGTTTCATGATCTCGACAAAGAAATGCGCCAACTCCCCCGATGGTATATTTCGCAGGGTGCGGTACGCCTCAGTTGTGTCGTCGTTAATATCTTTTTTCAAAAACTCTAATGATATGACACGTTCTTTTTGCGCAAGCGTAGTAAATGGTTCAAAATTTTGGACAAACAATAGTGCTCCCAGGAACGGAATTTCTTGGGTTTGAATATCATTAGACTTGATGGCCCGTGTTTGGATTGGATTGTTATTGTATAAGGGCAAGATAATCGAAGCGTCAAAGCGCACGTCTCTATTTTTATTAGCTTCAGCCAGGCCAATGAAATGACCACTATGCTGAGCAATTGTTCTGAGTTCGCCCTTTGCCGTGTTCGTTTTGAACATAGGGAGTCCCTCGCCTTCCAATGCCTGGAGGCTGTTTAGCAGAATTGAAAAATGTGACTTGCCAGCCGAAGGATCGCCGTAGAAACTCATGAACGGAAAAAAACCAAGCTTCGCCTTGATCTGGTTTACGAACCAGCCCGCAATCATCCAGCAGGTTGCAACGAGCGCTTTTATGTGCCATGCGCCAACCAACAACTTGCAAGTATTATCGACGGCACTGGTGCAATTTGCTGCCAGCATAATTTCAGTATAGGGGGCGGGGCGTACCAACTGCGCCTGGTCAGCATAAAACAGCCCTTTGTTGTCCGGAAAAATGCACTCGCCGTTTCGCCCGATTGCGAAATGCCTGTAAACATAAAATTCCGATGTTGGATCGTAGCCCTTGATGGTCAGCTGCCGCACCTCAGGAGCTCCGCATCCAGTAATTAGTTCATTGAATTCAAGGGTTGCTGGGAGATCACCACGCCAGCTGCACCCACCTTTATCTGTCATAGCCCTGCGAAGCGCTTCCGGCGTTACAAGTTCATTGGCAGACAGGGAGAAATTTTTGCACAAACCATCAAAACGCCGCACAGTGACCCGATAAGTATGGCTGGGTTCTTCGATGTCATGGTTATTAAGATTGACATGGTCTACAGCCAGAATAAAAGTTGAAACCCTCCTATATTTTTTTACCTCCTCGCCGCTCCTGCTTTCTTTTACCTCGACCATATAATATTGGTTGCACCACGGGATGAGCCTTAGTCGGCGGCCAAACTTCTGAAAATACAACTCGTCATAATCATGCGGGCTTGCAGCCCTGTCCAGATTGATGGAGTCCTGCACCCTCGCTCTTTCAATCTCAGCATTGAGCCAGTCCTGGCGCAGGTCGTTTTTCTCTCTGTATTTTTCCCCAATGGCATATTTTTCAAACAAATGGTGGATGTTGAGCACAGAAACCAGCGCCAGCAGCAGCGTCTTAAGGACTTTCCACATTGCCTCTGACCGCTTGCCTCTCGGTGCTCCAGTCACTATCAAGCTGTACACATCTTCAGCGACGGGCAATTCCTCCGCTGTGTCGAACCAAGGGCCTTTCTCCGCTGTAGAGGCGGGGTCCGTTATTATTATCGTTGTCGGCGTTTCCATCGCTGCTGGTGTTGGTGCCGACGCCGCTGCCGCTGCCGTTGCAGATTCCGGTGTATATAATGCGAGCAACCAGGCAGGTGCAGGGCTGACGGGGCGGTCGTCGATGACTTCATAAATTTTGCCCGTCACCGGGTGGATACTGCCAGGGGAAACGATCTGGCCACCGATGCCACGCACGTCGAACCCTGCCGCTTTCAGGCTCTTGTTGCCGTAATCCTTCCCGTCGCTGGGGTACGCATACAAATAGTGTTCTCCACCACTGCCTGTTTTGTGAGTGCGTGTAGGCGGCAGAATGTACCCATTTGTCTGAAGCCACCTTTCGACGGCTGCCTTATCGTCAACATCGACGACGAGGATGCCGTTGATAGGGCCTGTAGGAATTCCTGCGTTACGACCCACAAAATCAGCAGGGTCGAAGGCCCGTGCCTTCATGCAGTAGCGCTGCCATCCTTTTTCAACAGGTTTTTTTCCGCCCAATGGAATAAGGGATGGATATTCCGGTTTCAGTTTTGCTAGTTCGTTAGGATCAATTCCAGCCATTTCTTTTCTCCTTTATATAATATTAATAAAAATTTTATATGAGCCATTTTCATAAAAACTATCATGTCAAGAATTTTTTGAAATTCAGCCTACAGGCTACAAAACACATGTCCAAGAGTCAAATCGGACACCATAAATAATGTTAAATTATTAAAAATAGTATTTTATAAAATGATAATAATAAAAAAAATTATTAAATTCCGATATTGAAAAAGGTGCTCCGTGGGTATGTCGCCCCCCACTTTTCCGTTTTTTAGGGCGTTTTGGAGCCGATAAGGCAATAAATAACAAAAAATTTTTCTTTTTTTTTTTAGTGGATTGTATGGCAGCAGTATAAAATTGATTAAACGAGGGGCGGGGGATTAGATGGAGGGTATAGCATTATGCGGGATTGGGTATGTAAGATGATCGGCGCTTGTATGAAATACTATAAAAAATTGCATTTTAGATAGAAGTATAAAAATATTTTTTACTACTCATGAGGTTTCTACCTGGCAATTTTTTTTTAACTTTTTTTTTAACTTTTTCTGCCAGCCCTGCTACTTTGCTACCTCGTCTTGGCAGATGCTGTGGCTTTCCACGGTAGGGTTGTAGTAATATCTGAAGGCGATGCGACAACCGTCATGAATGAACAAAGGCAAGAAGATCAGATTCTATGAGGCCATAGAAGGTCAAAGCTTCCTGATCTTTTCTATGTCACCGGCCCTTTTTATTTTCCAGGCCGCTTCCGGCTCGCAATCTATTTCTAGCCAGCCTTCCGATTTGATCTCCTTCAGGGCAGAGAGACTGATGTAGCCCCACTCAGCGTTTTGAAAGTCGTTGTTCAGGATTGCGTACCCCCAGAACAGATCTTCGCCGTCGAATTCTGCTATATACCAGTCACAACCGCCAATAAAAAAGTGCAAGTGGATCAGCTTACCCTCTAGGGGCACTTCTTCTGTTTCGTAAAGCCGGGGTATTTTATCAAGCCGCTCCTTTGATGGTTCGTTCCACATGCTTTTGGCCTTCCTTGCAGTCTGAGTTCGTAGGGCTACTTATATGACTACCAATACTGCCGGAGCCCAAGAAAGGACAAAGGAAAGCCTGCCTTGGGTTATTCGGAACTATTGCTTTGCCTTCCGGCGATCCTGGCGGCCCTTCAAGGTGCAAGGCTTGCACTTCTTGACCTGGAACATGTCAGAATTTTTGACCCACCTGGGATTGCCGCACTTGCAGATGATTTTGTTTTTGTAGATGCTGGTGTCCACCTTTTCGTCTTCGCCGGTGTAAGAAGGCTGACTGGCAAAATGGGCTGGTGACGTATTAGATTTAGATTCCTCGGTTGCCGCAGGTTTCTTGTTCGAGTCCTGAGCATCACCTAGGTATGGTCGTTCATACAGCCGCCCGGACATCATCACATAGCTTTTCTCCAGCCGGGGCAGATCAAACCGGGTGCATCCATCGCCCAAGGGTATTACCCGGATCTCATGACCATTTTTTGTGACCAGCTGTTCTTCGCTGAGGTTTATTGATCCCTGGTGGAGCATTTCACGAATGACCTCACGGGGTTCCTTGTTGTCTTTGCTATCTTCAGCCATTTTCATTCCTCCTTGCTTTAATTAATGCTAAAGTGATTACGTCATGCCACGGAAAATTCTCAACGGCATTTGTTCCTATTGCTATAAGCTCTTCAATTTTTTCAATGGGCATATTGGCAAGTTCATCATAGACATAATCCATGCAAACCAGAATATCCCGGATATCCATGCAGTAGATTATCTGTTTGGGGTCTATGTAATGTTCCTCTAGCTTCTCTATAAACTCTTCCAGCTCTTTGTCTTCCATTATCGAGCCCCTTTCTTTTTCATGTCCCGTACGTCCCGAGGCAGCTTTGGGAAGCCCTTAGACCCAAAAGCCTTCATATACAGGGGTTCCCTGGGTAATGTCTGAAATGACTTTAGAACCCCCATGACAGTCTTTGGGAACCATGTCTTGCCGGTTTTTGAAGGTATCTTCTTTGTGTTCAGCGTGGCCGCAATGGTTTGGTAGGATTTTCCTTTCTGACGTAATGAAGCCATGAGCTGAACTGTTTTTAATTCTTCAGGATCAGGCTGCAGGTCTCCCTTAATAAGATCAAAACCATAAGGGACTGCGCCTATAAGCTTCAGGTTTCTTTTCATGTACTGCATGGAGTGTTTGGTTCGTTCAGAAATAATATCTGATTCCCATTGTGCCAGGCTGGATACTATGTTCATGACCATCCGGCCATTAGCGGTGGAGGTATCAAAGTTGTCTTGTATGCTCGTAAATGCTACATGGTTTTTTTCGAAGACATCTTCTAACATATGGGCGAACTGCTTAACTGATCTGGCAAGTCGGTCAAGTTTAAAGACAATTACAACATCACACTCTTTGCGAGTGCAGTTTGTAATCAGCCGTTGGACTCCTGGCCGCTGCAAATTTTTCCCGCTGAACCCTTCATCACGGATTACCCCAATAAGATTAAAATCCTTAGCCACGCAGTAGGCCCGGATTTTCTCCTCCTGGGCATCTAGGGAGACCCCGTTAATTGCTTGTTCCGAAGTGCTAACCCTAAGATACCCCGTGGCTCTGATTTGATTCTCCATAAATAAAAAGCCCTTCCGAAGATAAAACTTACGGAAAGGCTTTCTGTCTCTCTATGATGAATCGTTTAACTGGTAATTTTACAGGGTGGCATACCAATAAGATACTTGTATCCCTTGGGGACTTTAAAACATTTTAAATAGCTTTTAAGTACTTTTTTGTCCTGTGTCATTATCCTGTAGTGGCTGTCATTGGGAATTACAATAACGGCATCTTGTTCTGTAAACCCAAAGAGTTTTAAAATTTTATCCTTGTTCCTTATAACCCCCATAGTACCCAGAAGCCGGTACTTTTTGTCATGGAGGGTTATCCGGCCACGGTCGCAGCCGTAGAAGGCCAGCAGCACCGTCTGAATGTCAGGAGTGCAAAAGAACTTTGGTGCTTCCCTGATCCAAAATTTATAGTGACCATCATGTTCAGGAATAGTATCAGGGCTGTGGATTTCCCCGAACAGGCACCTTTTATAGAGATAGAAATATCCAATCTGTTTCTGATTCATATTGCTATTAGCAGAAGTATGAACATCCAATACTATAGCCACCACTGCTAAATACTGCGCTGTCTTTCGTGAAACTCAGCTCAGGGTAATACCAACTGGTTTGAGGCGCTATTTCTGGTTCGATCCAGATAGTCTTTAGCCCTGGATAATTAATACAACATCGGAACCGCTTCTTATTGCATAGAGCTTGAAGCATGTTGACCGCTTCAGCCTCTGGGGTGCCAAGGGGAATTTCAATGGTGGCATAAACTGCGGGCATAAGGCGCTGGACTGCACACCGGGGAAATAGCGGCAGTTTAGTGGCCAGATTGTACTCCTCATGATCTGCGGCTACAGAGCGCCTGATGTTCTCTAGGTCTGCCCCGATGCCTTCCAGATACTTCAAGGGCACCTTGCGGCGTAGATCATCCCATTCTTGCCGGTGAAGCTGGAATTTATCAAGCTTTGCATATCCAGACCTTTGCTTAAGAGCCACAAGCTCAGGGTATGGCCGGAGCCGATCAGGAATTGCAGCTGAAAGCTCTTTAATATATTTCCTGGTATTATGAAAACGCTGGAAATCTTTGATTTCATTAATCTCCAGTACAGAGAAAAACGGGATTACTCTTTGGGCGCTCATTGTGCTGTAAAATTTTGCAAGTTGGCAATAGTCATCTTTGTTTCCGTGCCGTCCGCCTGGTTGATGCTTACCGTGGCTTCCAGGTCTTGTTCCATAAACCCACATATCCCGGTAAGTATGCTGCCAGCAAACCCGGCAAGCGTTTTCTGTATAAGAGGGGTCATACTATCAATATTTATCCTCCAGGTTTTTGATGAATCCCTGGGATAGCGCCTGATACGTATCCAGCCCCCTTTTATAAGCGCCGATATGATTTTTTCCCGTGCCTTGCCCTCTATGCCTACCGGCTCCCCGTACTGCCGGTACTCAGCATATATTTCATCCTTTGATAACCCAAACCGGGCAGGATCTCGTATAATCTCTGCGATATGGCTTGTCTGGACTGTAATAATCTCACCCTCAGGAGAGATGAAAAAGGCTGTTGTGACCATATATGAATTCGCCATCGCTCCTGTGGGGGGTTCGTCACTTATATTAAAATTCCGGGCACTAAATTTGAAGAATCCATTAATTAAACCCGATAGCCGATTTCATACAGTTAATATCCTTCAGCTTTGCTTCACTGCTGAGTTCATTTATTAACGCTGTATGGAATCGCTGCGCCTGGGGAAGTAAAATAAAGTTGTTGCGCACTATTTTAAAGTCCCCAGGGGCCAGATGTTTAAGATTCTTAATCCTCTGTTCGCCCAACCGATCAAGAGGCTCATTCACCAGGGGCATAAGCATCTTGTTATAAAAGATGACATTTCCTTCTGGTTGCAAATAATTAAACCCCACCTTATGACAGAACCGCCGCATGGATGCAGAATCAAGATCGGCATATCTGTTGGTGGTACAGATCAATATTCCTCTGAATTTTTCCATCCTCGTCAGAAACTCGTTTACATGAGAAACCTCCCAAGATCGTACGGCTTTTTCCCGAGAAAATATAAATGAATCAGCTTCATCAACTACAAGAAGAGCCTCTTCATCCTCAGCCTCTTTGAAGGCATCTGCAATGAGCCGCTCCGTCATTCCTACATATGGATGCAAAAAGTCACTGGCCCTTTTGAATATGGGCTCTCGGTCTAATTGACTCGCAATAAATCGGGCAAGCTCTGATTTCCCTGTTCCTGGTGGGCCATAGAACAGAAGATTTATCCCGGCAACAAGAGGTGTATTTTTAGATGCCCGGATATGCTGATCAAACATTTCAAGGTTTGCTATAAGGCCGGATATGTCCCCGTCAATGTTCAGCCCCTCCAAGCTGTACTCAGCCTCAACCTCGTTTTCTTTCGCAGCAGTCGTTTCCGTACCCTTAATGAGTATATGGTGGGACTCTACTCCGAGCTTTACGGCGCTGTAGAATCCTTCCAAAGACCCACATGGTGTTTCACAGGCCTTCTTTACTGCCATATCAATAATACCTGCATTAACATCATACCGCTTTGATACCTCCCGTATCTGCTCATCAGAAAGACAGCCTTTACTTTCATACCTGTCCAGTATCGTTTCCCACAGCATCGCCCTTTGCTTCCGGTTGAACGGTTTAAACTGGATGCTGAAGGCAAACCTCCGCAGTACCGATTCTTCAACATGATCTATCCTGTTTGTTACCCAGATCATCCGCACCTTGGGATTTTCCAGCAGATGGTTCAGCCAGCCCTTATCTGGGGACTCGCCACGTTCAAAAAAAGCATGCTTTGTGTTCAGAAGGTTATCTGCTTCGTCAATGATTACTAAAGAACCATCACCGGTGTTTGTCATGTTCAAACAGGCGATGATACCGGCCCATCTGTCGCTGATTTTGTTGCTCTGTACGGTTTCATAAGTGGGCACCCCAAGTTCTTTACCGATGCCTCGGGCATAGGATGTTTTGCCGGTACCTGGACTGCCATATAAGAGTATATGGGTTGCTGAATTCTGCTGAGTTTTTAAAAGCCTGAGGACGTGTTCCGTGCATTGAGGATTTACAAAGCTGTGGCAGGATAAAGGAATAACATCAGATTCCACCTTTTTGAACAATGCCTCGGGGCAGTAATCCTTTGACACCCCGCATAGGTACTTAAAGAGGCCATCATCCATTTCAATATCATTGGTATCCACGGTGCAAAGTCGGCATTTGCAAAGAGTACCGTTCAACATGTCTATAAGTTCATGCTTGCGTACTCCCAGTATTTTAGCCAGCAGGTTTCTGTTTGCGTATTTGACGCAGTGAAGATCGGCCTTCATAAGCCGGGCAAAGTCGTCATTGGCAGAAATGATAAAGGCAAACAGGCAAAAATCGACTTCCAGGGGCTGCAGATTAAAGAGCTGTTGGATCGACTGGAGTTTCAGTTCTAGTTCCGAGGGCTGTTCAGATGACAGTTTTTCGATGCGTCCCTTTAAGGCATCTTTAACAAATGAAATTACTGCCGGTACGTCGGCATGCTTAATGTGCTGAAAAACCTCGGAGCATACAAAAGTATCAGGCCTGATGCCGGACAGCTTATTTTTCCACCGCTCGATGTCCTGAGTTGAAAGCTTGTCCGCCATGAAAAGGCACAGCTCTTGTACATCCCTACCCAGTATCCAGTTAAGCACATCATAACAAGTAATTTCTATAAGGCATGCCGGTGATATGCATCGTATAAGAAAGTCGGCAGCTTTGCAGATGATGAACTTTTCTGACGGGTCCAATTCCGCACCCAACTGGGAAAGCTCCGGCTTTGCTTTTGGCTGATTTAATCGTTTGTAAAACTGCCGCTTGTCCATACATACCTGGGGTTAAGGAGTGATTTTGTAATGCTGGGGCTGGGGCGAGATCGTTCTGCAAAAGAAAAACTTATGAGCAAATGTTCTGTCTCTCATAAAATCCGAGCTGAATGCCCGGTGGCACTGTGCAAGGAATCCGCTGAGGTCTGGGATGCCTTGGGCCTTGATCGATCACAGTGCAGGTGTGTATGTCAATATGATTATAAAGATCTTACCTGAAGGAGGGTAATTTATGATCAAAACAAAATCCATTCACTCACCGATAGCCCCCGACGATGGCCTGAGGATACTTGCGTCCCGGTTCCGGGGCAGGGGGCTATCAAAAGATCGTTATGATGTATGGATGGCGAATCTCGGGCCATCTGAACAGCTACTGCGGTCATTCCTGAATAAAGAAATTACCTGGAAGCAGTACTGTCAGGGCTATAAGGATGAAATATTCAGCTCCCCTGACCTGGACGGCAAGAATAAAACCATCAAGAACCATGGCCAGAAGTTCACCCTGCGTCTGCTCGGGGTGCTATCAAAAAGGCAGAATGTAACGATCTTGTGCCACTGTGCAGAAGATGAGACTCATTGCCACCGGCACATACTGGAGGCGATAATAAAAAAGCTTCAGTAAATAGCAGCTATTATAGAAAAAAAGCCGGGCAGTCCAAAGTGGGCAGCCCGGCTTCTTATTTTATTGTTGATTTTGTTTTTGCTTGAACTTATTTATCGCTCAATTTTTAACTCGGATTAATTCCTAACTGCACCTATGCAGCAAACCCGAATCATATAATCCCAACAGCTTTCATCAAAACAATGATTGGGACTTCGCTATCAGTAACCCAAGATCGGTTGATGTCTCCTCGCTGTGACATGGGGACCAGTTTTCCCCCATCGTAAACCCAAGACCGGTTGATATCCCCTCTCTGCGACATAGGCACCAGTTTCCCCCCACCGTAAACCCAAGACCGGTTGATATCATTTCGCAGCGACATGGGAACTATTTTCTCACAATCGTAAATCCAAGATCGGTTTATGTCCCCTCGCTGCGACATAGGAACTAGTTTTTGCCCATCGTAAATCCAAGACCGGGTGATGTCTCCTCGCTGCGACATAGGAACTAGTTTTTCCCCATCGTAAATCCAAGATCGGTTGATATCTCCTCGCTGCGACATTGGAACTATTTTAATTGGTCTGGAAGTAGTCTCGTTTTTTATTTGTGAGCCCTGTTCATCATCGCTTCCTCGGGATTTTTCCCAAATTTTGAAGAGACCGCCTAACCCAACTGCACTCAAAAGAGTCCCAAGGATTGCATGAGTTAATGTTTTTCTAAGTTGTGGAAAGAATACAACAGCTATCAAAAGTGCTGCCACAGGCACGACAATGGGGCCGATCCAAGTAATCATCAGCGTAAAAGTCAATATGGCTATGGCAAAAAAAGATAAAACAAAAAATGTCGCCTTGCTTTTTTTGATATATTTTATAAGCAGCAAAAACGGGGGGAATTTTTTTATTTCATATGCATGCTTTAATATCGGTGCAAGAGAATGGAATTTCCTCCTGGAAGCAAATATAAAAATCAATAAAATAAAAATTAATACAATTTGGATGCTGATTAATATAGTGGTTTTGAATTTCTCGTTGTGTTTTTGTATTCCATCATCTTCCTTCTTGGTTTCTTGCTTATTTTCTATGGTGTTAGCAATATTCTGCCGCTCTGGTTTTGCTGCTTCATTTTGATCACCAGCGCTTACAGATTGACCTTGTATTTTTTGAGGAGATCCTACTTTTAATGATTGATTTGCAAGATCTTTTGTATTGAAGGCAAGCGCCCTATCAATATCCGCAATAAGGCTATTTATACGCTTTGTAAAATTTTCATAATATGGATATCTTTTCCATTTGTTCTGTACTTCACTTTTCAATGACTGAAGTCTGGAAATTTCTCCATCGGTTGCCATTTTATTGAAGGCCTTTGCAGTAAGCACCTCCGTTTCAGTTTTAAAGGCAATAAATTGAGCCACTTCAGGTTGTAATTTTTTAAGTATATTGATTTGATTTTGGAAATTTCGGTTTGCTGTACTTATGTCTAACTTAATAGTCGGTGGAAAAAAGCTGGAAGAATTTGCCTCCCGTTCAAGTCTTGCGAATTCTTTATAAAATTGCTCAAACTTCTGAATCTCGGCATCGGTTAAAAATTCAACTTTATCTCCAGATAGTGCTAGCGCATTGGAACTTAAATTTTTAGTGGTCACTAATACCTTAGTTGCTTCACGGTGTAAAAAAATTGCCCTTACAAAATCTTTAATAGTCTGAGCTTCGTACCCTTTATGTTTCGCTGCAAGGAAAGTAGGTTCGGCCTTATAACAATTATTATAAGCGCTTTCAAGTAACCCGAAATCATCCTTTGTCCAGGATTCAAATGATTTTCCGAAATTTAAATTGGGCAGTATTTTATAAAAATTTTCAGACTGAAGATCATAGCCCCGATATGTTGCATTAAACAGATTTTTAAGTTCGTTGCATGGAGGGATACTGATCGGTTTGGTAATAGACTGGCCTTGCTCTGCTGCATACGTCCCGGAAATCTGAAGACAAATAAAACCTAATAATATTGCAGCTAATAAAACATGCTTGTAGAAATATTTCATATTTTATTTCTCAAAAGTGAATTAGCATGATCATTTGATGATATCCGCAAAGCCAGTTGTAATTTTTTTGAATACGGCCTTTAGCCTATTATTCTTTTCAATCAAGTTATTTATTGATTCTTGATTTTTGTAATACAGATCGATAATTTTCCTGCCTATGATCGAGTTTCTGAGTGTGTTGTCTCTAAAAGCCCTATAGACATTGGCATCTTCTATGCTGAGATTTTTAGCGAATGGGCATTTTGGGTCTGTAGGGTCTGCGGAGTCGGCTATGATGTAATTTTGTTTTTCTATATTTTGTTTCTGCCCATTAGCCACGAAGCTAAACTTTACTGTGAAAGAGCCATGGTGTTCGTAGATATGTTTTGCTTTTATGGACAATTGTTCATCGTAATCTTTAAGTATTGTCCCATCCCCGAAATCCCACTGAAAGTCTGTACACTCCGAGTTGCACCCAACAGTGTCATTTGTAAAATTTACTGTAAGCGGAGCTTCCCCGCTTAAAACGTCAGCACTAAAATCAACATCAAAAGTAGATAACGTAGACGTAGTTGTTGTGGTCAATGCCGGTACTGTAGTAGTAGAGGTAGTTAACTGAATTGTTGTAGTCGTAGTGCTTACTGCTATACTAGTCGTCGTGGTTGTTGGTCTTGTCGTAGTCGTGGTAGGCAAGGTAGTAGTTGTCGATGCAATTGTTGTGGTAACAACAGAAGTGGTTGTAGTTGTTGGTCTTGTGGTTGTTGTTGTCGGCTGTGTTGTAGTCGTAGACACCGATGAAGTAGTTGTCACAACAGAAGTGGTCGTAGTCGTTGGCCTTGTAGTTGTAGTGGTTATAACAGTTGTTGTGGTTGTGGGTCTTGTCGTTGTAGTAGTCGGTTGGGAAGTTGTTGAAGTGCTTGCTGCTGTCGTTGTCGTTGTTACAACCGAACCATAAAGGGCTTTGACCCCATTGATATCGTCTGTACTAAGAGTCCTTCGTGTAACTCCTTTTGTAGGTTCTTGCATTACAGCCCCTGAAACTGTGCAGTTTGCAAGTCCTAATCCGTGGCCTATGGCATGAAGAAAAGCCGTTTCAAGGTCATATTGGGAAGCAGTAGGGGTTCCGGTTGTCCAACTGGCAACTTCATTAAGAGATATTTCTACAGCATTGCCGCTACCCGCCCATACAACAGCCTCGCCCCACTGTGCATCATCTATCCACAGGTATTGGAATGAAATAATAAAATAGGTAGCTGGCATTGGGTTATCCCAATAACAGCCGTTGCATTCGGTTAAAGTGGACGAGATATTAGCTCCAGAAGCTTTCCATTTGTTAATGGCGCTTTGCATGGCTGTTGTTGCTCCGGTAGGCCAAGGCCAGGATGGATTCCCGTCCATATACAAGGAACCTATCTTGTCGTACTGCATTGGGATTGGCATTCCGGCAGTCCACTTGTACGGATTTAGGTTATACGCCGAAGCATTAATTGTGGAAATTGTCAGAAGAATAGTAATTATAAGGATTTTTGTTTTCATAAAAGCGCTCCTTTTGCGGCTATTATTAAAAACTTCTAGAATTCTCTTCTGTCTCTCATAATGTACACCCTAGGAGTCTGTCGGACTTAAAATTGACATCCAAGTGAACAGCTAAAATCCGTGGGACAAGCTGATCAAATTTCGACCAATAGTTTTGTCGGTGTTTTTATTTTATCTGTTTGCAACTCCA
>Ga0114951_10002781_pt1 | contig 19195 bp, 20 predicted proteins | sample AM7aDNAmetaG_FD_88677 | JGI IMG/M metagenome (GOLD analysis project Ga0114951, IMG submission 88677) | Freshwater microbial communities from Finland to study Microbial Dark Matter (Phase II) - AM7a DNA metaG | ecosystem: Environmental > Aquatic > Freshwater > Lake | place: Finland: Lake Alinen...
TGTCAACCACTTTAGACCCTTCACGAATTTTGACAATCTGGCCATAGTCTATGCATGTATTTGCATAATATTTGGCAAAACATTTTTCATATTCTTCATATCCATCAGAGAATATTACGATTTAATAATCAGGAAAAGGCAAATCAAGACGCGAAAACATTTTTTCTGTCATTGCCTCACATGTTTGAAAAGTTCGTTTACCCACTGCAAACGAAACCAGGAAATATGATTCTCTCATAATACTGGTAAAGATCCATGCATCGCCTGTGAAATTTGTTTCTGAGCTTGCGCAGATAATTTTCTTTTGTTTTTTTTAACAAATGTCCAGAATTCATCACATTCGATGGTACTCAATCCGACATTCTGAATCAGAAATTCATTCATTTGTTTAGCATGTTCGGCAATATCCGTTAATAAATTCCCAATTGTATCGCGATGATGACCTGTTATTCTTTCAATACTCCGTATCCCATTTTTTTCCACAAAATGTTTGCAAATATTGACAATCTCATTTTCCTTGAGCTTTTTGTTGAATAACGGGGTACCTTTCGTCTCCATGAAAAATTTTCTACAATAATTGCAATAGTACCGTTGGTGTCCTGTCCTTGCATCGGATCCCCGTTTGATGATATCTTTTCCCTCTTCCTTCCGAAAATAATCACAGTTGGGATTTTGGCAAACAACTTCAATTAAGCCTCTTGGTCGAGCCATGGTGTGTCCTACAAGTATTCTGCTTATAAGATTAATAAAGTATGCAATAATGGGACAGTACCCGATATTCCGGGTATGGTCTTTCACACCAACAAAGGACGTGAAGGTGATGCACATCACCGGGGTTGGAACGATAAGGGTACTACAATGAATTGTACAGGTTTTCAATTGAGTAATCGATGAATCCTGGGGGTCGGCAGCAGAAGCGGTGCATTGGGACCAAACGTGGGACTGTGTACTTGATGGCCGTGAACCGCCATTTTCCTGCTGGCTCTCATTGAGATCAGAGAAGTCCTTACAGAAAGAATGTACCTAAAAGGGTGACCATCCGGGAAATAAAGGACCTTTTTTCTTAAGTTACGACCCGGTCCAGGAAAAAAAACATTTAGCATCACTCCCGTCCGGCGCCAGGAAACTGGGAGGGATAGGTGAAATGGACTGCACCTCTCATGTATCCGGGAAGATACCCGCACCAACCACGAGATCCCCTCCTGCCAGTTCGGTATACCCAAGTTTCAGCCGGATGGAGTAATTTGTTGCAGGGTCTGCAAAGAAATAGTACGTGAAACCTCCGCCCCGTGCAGCATGTTCAATGAGCCCCTGTACCGGGTATGACCCATACCGGTCACGGTCAGACAACCGGTTTACACCGATGAGGCCAGGCAGGTACGGGTTCGCGAGCTGGGTCCCGTTCCGGTCAAATGCAAAGATAAACATGTCCTGGTCTAAGAATGACCCTTTTGGACTATTGAATAAATAGATGCTGGCATTCCTGCCGTTTTTCTCAACATGGGCTGCAGCTTCCCTGACCCGGGTCACGAGTTCTGTCCGTCGTTCCTCTGAGAACCTGACCGGTATGTCCGGGAGGTATGTCCCCGTACCTACGACCCAGCCGGGGCCTGCGGGTTCGATATATGAGACTTTAAATTCTGGTTTTCCGGCATCGGCAGGATTATTGTAGACATAATAGAAGAACCCCCCACCCTTCCCGGCGATCCTGATCTTTTCCTCCCCGATCGAAACACCATTGATATCCGTTAGATTTCGCTCATTTGCCCCGATCTGGCTCTGGTAGAAGGGCATGGCCAGCGTGGTGCCATTCATATCGAAAGCAAAAATATAGGTCCCGTCAGAAGCAAATGAACCGGATTTGTTATTGAAAGCCACGAGTGCCCCCTCTTCCCCCACCTCCCTGGCATACCCGACTGCCTGGGCCACTTTTGCGTGGAGACGTTCCCTTACCATTTCCGGTGCATCCCCGGGAATAGAAAGACCGGGTCCATAAATGCCTGATGCCAGCCACCAGGTATCGTCAACCTGCTTCACGTAGGCCAGTTTTGGTTCAGTCTTACCGGTTAATGGGTTTGCAAAATGGTACCATACGAACCCGCTTCCATTCCGGGCCACATCCCTCATTGCCTCGATCATCCGTACCCCTTCATCATCGGTGAGGGACAGTTTGTTCTGACCCTTATATTCGGGATGATAGGGATGTGCGAGGTTGATCCCCCCGTAGTCGTATGCCCAGATGTATTGCTCTCCCCGTGTGAAAGAACCATTTTTATCGGAAAACTCTTTGACAGCTGTCTCTTTTCCAACCCGCTGGGTATAAACGACGGCGTCCCCGACAAATGCGATCAGGTCTGTTACCTGGGACGATGACGGTTGGAAGGATGTCCCGTCAGCTGCAGGAAGGTCTGTGGTAGTGATCGAAGGTACCCGCGTGTCCGATGGCGGGGTGGTCGCCGGTGCAAGGGCGGAGGGGTGTGCCAGGTCCCTGCCCACGTCAGGCCCTGGTGCGGTGAGGCACCCTGTGGTGGCAAGCAGAACAACGAGAATTACAATAAATGGAAGATGTTTAATTTCCATGGAGGATGGTTGGTGAACAGACTATTTGGTGATGATGGTGAGTCCCCGACACGAGGATTTCCATAATCAGAGATGTCCCGGAATTTTCATGCCACCCCTGCCTCTCTTCGTACATGGCAGGCCCAGGCTTCGCAGGGCAATCCCGTAATCCGGTCTGTTTTTTCCTTCCTGGAAGCCATCGCATCACATCGATGATCTAATCTTCAGATACGAGGACAACCGCATCAAACCGCGTCCTTGGCATGGGCAATGATGATTTAGATGTCGGGGTGGGGTGTGTCAGGGAACCTTATTGAAGGCGATAAAAGTTCCTGAAAACAAGAGATGGAATGGTACAGATTACTATCCTGGATCGGTGAGATTTTTTACGACCGCCTCTCCAAACTCTTTTGCGGCCAACGGGCCGTTTCCTGTTATTATCCGGCTGTCTGTGACAACAGGGCTCTTCACTATGACGGCACCACCTTTTTTCATCTCGAAACTGGAAGCGGGGCTCTCAAAAAACGTCGCCCTTTTCCCCTTCAGGACTCCGGCACGGGCAAGAATAACCGGGGCCAGGCAGATCGCACCGACAACTTTTCCCCATTTCTGGAAAAACTTCACCAGGTGGGCCAGCATCTCATCATTCCAGAGGTATTCCTGTGAACCCGATCCGCCAATAATAATAAGGCCGTCATATTGTTCCGGATTGACCTCCTCAAACGCGAGGGCTGCGGTTGTCCTGGTCCCAAGCATCCCCGTACAGGTCCCACGGCGGGTAGAAGCGATATCAAAAGAAATTCCTGCCTTTTGCAGTTCAACGATCGGTTCAGCAAGTTCCTCATCCCGGAATTTTTCAGGTGCAATCGCGATCAGGATCTTCATGCAACCGGATTATCCCCATAAATATTTGGATATTACGGAAGAAAATGTCAAGGTGGATTCCTGCTGAAGATGTTGTACAAGGGAGTTATCTCGTTCGGGTGTGGAACCGGGTCTGACCGGGGCCGTGCTGCATGGAGCTCCGGTATTCCGGATGAAAACCCCATGATTCCATCTTAAGGTAAACCAAACGAAAAATGTGAAGTGTTAATACAAAAATAGGTGGGAATTTTCACCATACTGCCTGTAACCGTTCGCCGGTGAGCAAAAGCACAGATATTGCCTGGAAACCTTTCCCTCTCATAATGAAGTTCCCATAATCTCTTCCCGGTCCGGTCTTCCGTACCTGGTCCCCGGCAGTTATGTGCCTGGTACACCCTGGAGTTGTGATTCCGCAATTTTTTGCAGCATCCCCTTCTGCTCCGGGGAAAGGTTGAGTTTATCAGCAACCCCCATAAGGAATGTCCCGAAAAACTGTTTTCCTTCCGGTGTCTGGATATACTTAGTGACCATATCCAGTCCCTCTGGAGAAGAAAGAAACTTTTTGGCCATTTCCTGTCCTTCGGGTGTCTGGAGCATCCCCGACACGCCACCTCCAATACTATCGAACAATCCCATTTTTTTCACCAATTAATATTCTTCTAGTAATAGCACTTCATCCTTTAACAGGTGTTCTTTCACCCGGGTTTGTAAGAATCGATCTTCCGCATTGTCCGTCCGGGAAAAAGTCCGGATTGATGGATTGGGATATGGAAGCATTTTTTTTGGATATCGGAGTTTTTAAATCGAAAAATGGAATATATACCTTACAATACGTGGAGGAATATTTTGCATAAGACTTTACTTGAGAATTCTCCCCGGACCGTCACGATGTTATTTTTCGTGTTTCTGGTCTGTGTAGCCATTGTGGTGCTTCCAGCGGGGGCAGCGAACACGACCCAGACTGTATCGCCCACAACGACTACCGCTCACGCGACCTCTGTCGTCACAACCACGATTCCTTCAACGACCCATACCACCAGTCCAGTCACCACGGTGACGACAACGACCGCATCCACGGTTCAGACCACGGTCCCCACGACTTCGCATACCACGACTGTCGTGACAACTGCGACCCTAGCACCGAGCAATCCGATCGTAGCATTTAGCGCTGATACGACTGACGGGCCCGCACCACTTACCGTCCAGTTCACCGATATGTCTACAGGAGGCCCTACGTCATGGAGCTGGGAATTTGGTGATGGGACATCAGATTCGTCACAGAACCCGTCTCATACATATTCAGATTCCGGGACGTTCACGGTCACAATGACCGCTACAACCCGGACTGGCAGTGCAACGAGCACCCGGGTAGACTATATCGTGGTAGAATCAGCTACCGTAACCGCGGAGACCACGACAGCCACCGGGACCCCTACAGTAACGGCGACATCAAATGTGACCACGACTGCGACGTCAACCACTACCGCATCAGCCTCGGGTATTCTTGCATCGTTCAGTGGTTCACCTACTTCCGGGGCCGTTCCCCTGACGGTTGATTTCACCGATACCACTGTGGGAGCCCCTGTTGCCTGGTCGTGGGATTTTGGGGATTCAACAACGGATACATCCCAGAACCCAAGTCATACGTATAACGAGGTCGGGACCTATACGGTGGTCCTGACGGTCAACTCATCCGGGGCCGGAAAAACCATTAAGCACGAAAATTTCATTACCGTGCGCTCGCTGTCGGACTCACAACAGACGCAGGGAACATCATCCGGTACCAGTGGCAATAACAACCAGGTGCGGACAAAAGTCACCACTGCCGCAGGTTCTGGTGCGGGTTCAGGAAAAGTCAGTCAGGTTCAGACAAAAGCCATGACACCTACGCTGACGGGAAAGGCATGGCTTGATTACGAAAAACAGAAGATGGCTGATGTGGATGCCATGGCCGCCAGCCAGCAGCAGAATAAGGATATTATTTCACAAGTGGTTGACTTCTTTAAAGGCCTGCTCCCGTGGATAAAATAATTTTTCCCGGGCGTATTCCCCTGGGAACAAGGTTTTAATAGTGCAGTTATTTCAATAGGAAATCACATTTCCCGGGTATCAATCGAAATACCCGTTTTATGTGACCATGTTTAATACCCCTCACTACAGGTGAGTACTAGTAGGGGATGTCTGCATATCGCGCGTCTTTTTATACCCGCTGCCATATCCCCTTCCCGATCTGATGCAGCATGGTTGAACCAGGCAAAAAATTTGCCGGTAACCTTACGTGGTCGCCATACCCCTGATTTTGAATGACAGGATAATGGCGATTACCCCGCCGATGATACCCACCCCTCCGAAGATAAAGGGGAGCATCGCGACCGTAATCAGCGGGTGAACGATAACTAGAATACCGAATATTATCGCAAGTAACCCCAGCAGGACCGACCCCCAGTCTTTTGTTCCAAATCCGAGAGCAATATGGGACCCGCCAATCAGGATGCCCCATACCCCGATGAATATCACGAGCATTGCCGGCAGCATTATGGTGCTGAAGAGGGGGTACAGCAGTATGACGAAACCCGCAATGACCCCGAGAATACCGATCAGAAGTTTCCATCCGAGGTGTGAGCGATCGACGAAAATACTAACCAGGCTGAAGAGACCACTGATGAACCAGTATGCTCCGACGAATGTGACCACCATCATGAGGGTAAGGTACGGCCATGTAAGAAAGGCCATGCCGAGGATCAGTACTGCAATCCCAAGGACCAGGATGATCCACCAGGGATAGTGTGAAAGTGCACCAAACTCATTTTCAGGTGAAGTTGTAACCGTTTCTGTCATATGATCACCCGGGTTCCGTAGGATGACGATTACCTCACCGGAGTTCCCGCAGATTCTCTCTATTGGTTATGATAAACCTGATTGAGAGTATGACTGTCTGATATACTTAATTATTACCCGGGATGTCCTGCTACTACCCGGATCATAAGGAAAACCGGAGAAACTGGAGTTACAGGGATAAAATGGGCGTAGATAGGAAAAAGGACGATTGGGGCTACCTGTGCTCCTGATCGACGATGTATCCATGCGACGATGAGTCCCGTGTCAAATGCGGGTGATTTGTGACAATGGAATTAAGGCTGTTCAAGTTCTCATTTCGCGTTAAACAACCGGATGCGCGGCGAAAAAAAGAGGGGAAAAAGTTTCAGGCTACCCTGATCCTGCCGGTTCATTTGTCATATAGAGCTTTAGAATCCCGTTACAGGAATTGCAGATATAATATTCGTTCGTGAAACAGGAATCACACACCCATCTCCCGCACATGCTGCACTGGCGGAGTTCCTCAATTGGTAATGTGGTGTTGCAGAGGTCACAGTAGTACCTCCCGAAACTTGTGGGCACTTTCTCCGGAGGTTCCCCCTGTCCATGGAGCGGTTTAATCTCCTTTTTCAGCGCAAGGTAAAGATTGGTCTTTACTGCTGGTTTGGGTTCATCTGGTTTTTGTAAGTTCTTTTTCCAGATTGTCAAGCCGTTCCTCCATCTGTTGCAGCGAGTTGTTTATTTCTTTCTCGAAAACCTGTAATTCAGATATTTTTGTCTCATTCTGGCCAAGTGCCGGCTCATGTTGTCCTTTGAATCTGTTAACTGCCGGTGTCCGCACGAGAGCCCATTCGGTCACCATCGATTCGAATCTGCGGTCAAGATATTCATCAACCCGGCTCTCTACCGGTCGTGTGAGGGAGATCTTACCCTTCGCACCCCTGAAGAAAAAATACAGTGCAATGATGATGGCAATAATCACCAGGACTGCGAGGATAATTTCAAGTGGTGTCATTTCTTCGTTGCCTCCAGTTTCTTTGCACGAGCTTCGAGGACTGATAACTTGGTCTCCGCATCTTTCTCGAATGTAGCCAGTTTCGTAACTTCACCTGATAATACATTCAACCTGTTCCGGAAATCTGCCACATCGTTTTTTGTTGCGATCTGCCATTCCTCGATGAGGTATTTCATGCGCCGGTCCAGGTACGCATTCATGTACTTGTCGATCATCGTACCTTGCCCTCCAGGTCCGATATCATGGCGTCCAACTTTGTCACCCGTTCATTCAGGATATTTTTATTGTTGACCAGCTGGTTGATATCAGCGGTGACCCTGTTGACACGCCGTTCGAGGTCGAGGAGGTCATTCTCTACAAGGAGGCCCCATTCTTCGATGATTGCTTCCATGTTCTTGTCAAAGTACGTGTCCAGTGACCGGTCCATGGTGGGTAGTTTCTGTTCCAGGTACCCTTGAACATCCGGCAGATTACCCCAGAATGACTGGTTCTCTTCAAGCGTTCCTTCTGCAAATTCGGACATTATTTCACCTTCTTTTCTTCCAGGTCAAGTTTTAAGATCATCCGCTCGAGTTTTGCTTCCCGTACGAGGTTCTCAAGTTTCCGTAGCCGGGCCTCGACGATTTTTTCCTTATGATAATTGTTCAGCTCTATCAGATCATTCTCATCTTCTAACGAACGGATTGACTGGATCTGGTCCGTACTGAGCCTGGTGAAGGGATGCTCCTTCGCCCGCGTGTTCAGGTCTTTGGCCAGGAGGTCGAGTTTCTGCTTTTCGACTTCGATCTCCATTTTCCGAACATTACCGTGGCCCCTTCGGATTGCCCAGACTACGATGAGAACAAGGAGGAGCGCAAACAGGAGGAGGATTGCGATGATGAACCAGTCTGGTGGTGCATACAAGTCCATATTATCCACCGATTACCTTGGCCGCCTCATCAAGGAGACTGCTATCACCTACAAGGTAGACGGTATCTCCACTTATCAGTATAAAGGAAGGATCAGTTGTCTGTATTGCATCACCGCGTTGAACAGCGGCAATAATAATCCCTTTCGGGATGGTAATGCTGGAAAGCGGGCGCGTACCAGAACCGGGAGCGACCGGGATGGCACGGACTTCCCCCTTGTTTGCTTTCAGTACCTTGTCAAGAGTTACTGCATCCGCAGGCTTCAGCCTTTTTTTTGCGGCCTCAACTGCCTGGTTAAAAGCCGTAGTGATCTGATCGCCTGCCTTACCGAGGCTTGCGCCTACGCCAGCGGCGGCATCGGCAGCTCCAGCCCTGATAGATTCAGGTGATGCACCCCTGATAGAATTCCCTGCCTTATCCAGTCCCTCTGAAACACTTGCACCCGCACCGGTGACGGTACTCCGTATCTGTTCGGCCAATGCCGCACTTTTCCTGATTCGGAGCATTGCGCCTTCAGATGCACCCAGGACTTTTAAGTCCTCCCCACTCAACCGGATGTGGCCCGACTCCACGAGTGAGTCAGCAAATGCGGTTACTGAAATCCATTTCTCTGCATCCGGGATACCGATATCAATTGATGCACCTTCTTCAATATCAAGTTTCGAAAGGACATCAGAATGAACCCTGGCCCTACCCCTGCTTGGAAAGGCGCGTTTTTGAGCAATGAGTTGAATTTCGTCCATGTGAAATAAGACTATCCGGAACTGTATATACTTTTCGAGAATTGGCAACACCTCATGATCCTATTCTATCTTTTTATTCTATTTTCGAAAAATGGCTTAAATTAAAAGGATCTATCATTGTCGTGAATGGCCATGGGTGTTATCCCTGGAGCTCTCATTTTAAAATGCATCAGGTCCGGATCTTTGTTATTTTTCACGATAATATCCGGTAAACGGTTCCCGACTGGTAATCTGGATGATCCATGCGAAGGTGCGGGTATAATGTAATAGATAATTATGGCATCCGGCGCCCCGGGTTGTTCAGGAATAGTCACCTCATTGGTGGTCCCATCCTTAACCATTTCGCCCCTGAAAGTAGTTACCCGCCTTTCAGGGAGGCTTATGCTGAAATGTACCCCGCTAACGGAATGGGAACCCGTTCTTTGGACAGGTAGCATGTAAGATAAACCTTGTTGAACGCCGCTGTGACAGACCGGACTGCGATACGATACCTAACGATATTAATTATCTGCATCGAATACTTCATAGATGAACAGGACATTGCGGGCATACATTGACCTCTTACGGCTGCAGTTCTTTTTTGCATGGCCGCTCCTTTTCTGTTCAGGATTCCTCCTGGCGACTTCTGTATATGGTGGACTTTCATGGACTGCCCTTATACATGTAGCCCTGATCGGCTTTTTCGGGTTCGAAGCCGGGCTAATTTTGAACGACTATGTGGACAGGGACTATGATAAATTTGAGATCGAGCACAATAAACTGACAAAATACTGGAGGGTTTTTGGTCATCGGCCTGTATCAGAGGGACTCATCGCTCCCGTGAATGCGATGGGGTTGTTTCTCCTTTTTGCCCTGGTAACCGCTGGACTGATCCTAGCCCTTCCGTACCCTAATTCACTCTATGTGCTTGTCATTATGCTCATATGCTACGCACTTGAAATTTTTTACCAGATAAAAAAGCGTAACGAGCATTTCCCGGTAGCCCAACTGGCAGGGCGTATTGATTTTGCCCTCTTTCCTGTGGCCGGTTATCTCTGTGCAGGCATTCCGGATATGACGTGCCTCTTATATTTTGCATTCTTCTACCCGTTTGCCATGGCGCATCTTGGCGCAAATGACCTCATCGATGTGAGGAATGACCGGGCAAGAGGTATGCAGACGATCACGACTCTGTATGAAGAAAAAGGGACTGCTTATTGGATCGCGGGTTTTACCGGAGTCAGCATCATCACATCCCTTGTGTTTATGACTCAACTTGGATGGATCGCCAGGGCCGGGATCTTCCTCGGACTGATGCTGCTCACCATAGCAAATGCGGTGATATTAAAATACCGGACGCCTGACGCCTGCCTGAAGGTACTCCCCCTCTTTCACATCACGATGCTTATCTACGCGGGCTCTATCGCGCTTGATTCTGTATTTTAACGATACTGAATGGTTCGGTTTCCCGGGCCGTTCAGATGAATCAATATTTTTTTTGGCACCAGAACGGATGGCATTTATATTCGAGTTTTTACTATTATGGAGCTATAAATGGCCCATAATGTTAATTTAACGTATGCAATGGAGGAATTATAAAAAATTCCGGGTAACACAAAGCAAGGATAATCATTCTCCTGGAGGACTTTTGGCTATACCCATTAACAGTGTCCTTTTTATCCCAACCCACTCATCAGTGCCAGTGTTGCTGGCATGATGACGATGGCTCCAAACAGGGAGGGTACCTTCTGGCGGAGGTGATCAATGCCGGCTATGCCACTGGCGAAGAGGCCAGCCTCAGTATTGTGCATTCAGATAACGTAACCTTCCAGATGGTGGACAGTAGTGTGTATCTCGGGAAGTTTGCCCCCGGTAACATCACCACTATCAAGGCACGGATCGCAGTGAAAGATCATGCCGGTGCCGGGCAGTACCCCGCCCTTCTCGAAGGCCAGTACCGTGATGTGGAGCGTATTTTCCGGAATACCTCTGCCGTTCCTCTCGGCATCACGGTATCAAGAGGTGCAGTATTTGAAGTCGTTACAAAGGACTTAACGATCAACCCGGGTGGAACAGAGAAGATATCAGTTTCTTACCGGAATACCGGTAATTCCCCGGCAAATAATTCAGAGGCCAGAATTATCGGGAACCAGGTGATCGTGCCGCTGACGGACACCGCGTCATTGGGGCTCGCCGGTCCAGGTGAAATCAAATCCGCAGAATATCCCATCTCGGCAAAATCTGCCATTGTGGGAAAACGCTACGTCATTGACACCGACGTGAAATATCGTGACGGGTAAGACGCACTGATGCTTTCAGATAAGATGAGTTTCGGGCTTGATTTACAGTAGCCGCGAGGTATCAATGCGATCACCATAAATCCGGTAATTTTGATTGTTATTGCAGGGCTTCCCATACTTATCATCTACGGCGGCTGGAAATTATGGCAAAGGAAGTTATAGGACGGTCATTGGTATCGTTACCTGATAACCCCGTTTTAACCATCCGTGTCAAACAATGATTCCCCTGTTCATATCCGGGTGGCCAACCATCCAAAATTAGTTACGGGTGAATTTCCGATTTATTAGTGCACTCAATAAATCAGCCGGAGAAAAAAATTGGGAATCACGTTTAAGAATAAATTCCCCGGGCCTGTGATTTCGGGCATCAGGTATGGGGTCATTGCACTGTTGTCATTTTCGGGAGCCCATTATTTCACGTTGCATCTCCTGGGTACTTCCCATTACGCTCCGATTGGGGCACTCTGGGCATTGATTACCGGTATGGTTGTCCTGGCCGATACCTACGCGGGTACCATCGTAAAAGCCCGGCTTCAGGTACTGGGTGGGGTAATCGGAGCGGTTTCAGGTTTTATCTACCTCTCATTTTTCCCATTCAGCATTGTCGGGATGGTGGCGATGATCGTGTTGGTCGTGTTGTTCTGCCAGGCTACGCAATTGTCAGGGTATTCTCCGGGGGCCGCAATGAACCTGGCCGTAATCCTGGTCTTTTCAACGATCAACCCTGGGCTGACACCCCTCATGAACAGTTGCCTGCGGCTTACTGAAATGGCGATTGGGTGCAGTTTCGCCATGATTGTTGCCCGGTTCATACCTGCGATATCAGAGCCGTCTGCATAGGAAATGCTATTTTTTCCACCCAATATTCGAAGACATGAAGTCACTATCATTTCAGGAATATCCCTGTCGTGGGTCCGGCGAATCCCCCGCCATGCGAGACATGAAAAAGGTCTAGTAATACAATTGATCTCCTGCATGTAATCTCTTTTTTTGTATAGAGGAATTACAGGGCTGATGACAGGTGCGGGACATTGCGCAGTACCGCAAGGAAAGGCCTCTACGCCTTCCAGTTTAGTATGAAAGGGGCTGTTCCAACACCTGGAAAGAGATGGGGTCGAAAAACATGCGTACGGTCTGTTGCTGGTGTATGGATCCTGCATCTGGAACTGCCAACTGCTGGAGCAACGAAAAGAAGAATCAGTAAATTCCGGCTATCTGGTGTCTGAATAACAATAAAATCGCAATAATCGGCTTATTTTGTCAAATTTGTGAACGGAGCAAAATACGGGCGATTTAAACGAACAAGGGCGGACGATATCTGGTAGGTTAGAGTATCCATACATGTGACAGGGAATCGTTGTGATAATTCGAGCGGATATTGCCCTAATTTTCCCGATATTCGGATTATCAGGGGAAATACGGGGTTATTTTGTTCACCCTTCGGGATGGTCCCATCCGTCAGGAATGGGTACTACAGTCGGGGACCAGGACATGAGTGCCGCACTGTGAAAAATATTCTGATGGGATATGGGTAGTTAAACCTGAGTAGACTCATCCCTGCAAAGTATGATACCCACAAAAGACGGAAAAAGCCGTAAAATTCCACTTCTGCCATGTAATTGACGAAATAATTGAAGGAGACCAAAAAATGAATAACATATAAATATATGGTCGGGATAAGGTCTACTCATGAGGTGCCCCGGGCTTCGGCCTGACCTGGTGTCAGCCCGAATCTTTTGTCCGTTGTCCTGAATCCTGTCGGGAATTCCCGGAATGAGAAGTAATCGAGCTCGTTGCCCTTGTACCGTACCGGTGGCCCCCGATCAGGTCCCCCGGATTTATTCCGTCAGGAGTGGTATTGTTGAAAACACACAATAACAGAGCCCGGAAAGGATCTTCCCGCCTGGAAAACAAGGTCCAGAATGATCTGTCCGGAGGAGATCCATGAACGCGGAAGAAAAGCTTTCTGTGGTCATCATCGACGAGGCTGTCTACAGTGACACCCCTCATGGGAGTTCAATAAAAAGGATCGTGAAAGGGCTATCAGATTTTGATATCCAGGTCTATTCAATCGCCTCGCTCGAAGATGCACGGTCTGCGTACGCGAACCTACCAGAAGTCGATTGTATCCTGATCAGCTGGACCCTCGGGGGAGACAGGGCGAAAAACAACGAAGATGCGAAGCAGCTGATCCATGAGATCAGGGAACGGAATGAAAATATCCCCCTCTTTCTTATGGCCGAGCCGGCCGGTGAAGCACCAAGTGCACTGACAGTCGATACGATCAGGGAGGTCAATGAGTACGTGTATATCATGGACGATACTCCCGAATTCATTGCGGGACGTATCATTGCAGCGGCTAACCGGTACAAAGCAAGTCTCCTGCCCCCCTTTTTTGGCGCACTGGTAGCGTTCTCCAAGGATTTCGAGTACTCCTGGCATACCCCTGGCCATGCAGGTGGAACGGCGTTCCGAAAATCTCCTGCAGGGAGGTTATTCTTCAAATTTTTCGGGGAACAACTCTTCCGGTCTGACCTCTCCATATCGGTTGGAGAACTTGGGTCCCTGCTTGACCATTCCGGTCCGTTAGGCGAGGCGGAACGGTACGCAGCCAAGGTATTCGGGGCAGACAGGACGTATTTCGTAACAAACGGTACCTCAACCGCCAATAAGATCGTGTTCTTTGGCAGGGTAACAATGGATGATGTGGTCCTTGTCGACCGGAACTGCCATAAATCAGCAGAACATGCGCTCACCATGACACATTCTCTGGCAGTCTTTATGGTGCCCGGCCGGAACCGGTATGGTATTATCGGGCCTATCCCGCCGGACGAGATGACGCCACAGGCAATCAGTGAAAAAATAAAAGCATGTCCGCTTGCCCGGGGGTTCGAAAATACAAAACCAGTCCATGCGATCATTACAAATTCCACCTACGATGGGCTCTGTTACCATGCGACACAAGTCGAAGAGCTCCTTGGACAAAGTGTTGACAGTATCCATTTCGATGAAGCATGGTACGGGTATGCCAGGTTCAACCCGCTGTACCGTGATCGGTTTGCCATGCGGGACGGAGCAAAAAATCCCAAAGGACCGACGGTATTCGCGACTCAGTCAACGCATAAGCTCCTGGCCGCCCTTTCACAGGCATCAATGGTCCATGTGAGAGACGGGCGAGTCCCTGTAGAGCACGCCCTGTTTAACGAGGGTTTTATGATGCATAGTTCCACCTCCCCGCTCTATACCATCATGGCATCACTGGACGTCTCGTCGAAGATGATGGATGGGGCCGCCGGCCGTGTCCTGACCAACGAGTCAATTGAAGAGGCGATCCGGTTCCGGCGTACCATGGCCCGGGTGAATGAGGAAGTCCGCGGTGGTAAAAAACAGGACGACTGGTGGTTCGGGATGTGGCAACCTGACACGATTACCGACCCAAAAACCGGAAAGAAACTTCCGTTTGCCGAAGCATCCATTGAAACCCTCCGGGATAATCCGTCCTGCTGGGTGCTGCACCCCGGTGAGAAATGGCACGGCTTTGACAGACTGCCTGATGACTACTGCATGCTCGATCCAATTAAGGTCACCGTGGTGATGCCAGGGATGAATGACGACGGTACACCGGGTCCATGGGGTATCCCGGCTGCCGTGGTTGTAAAGTTCCTTGACACACGCGGGATCGTCAACGAGAAATCGGGTGACTATATCATCCTGTTCCTCTTCTCGATGGGGAACACGAAAGGGAAGTGGGGGACGCTTATCAGTGAACTGTTTGAATTCAAGCGTCATTATGATGAACAGTCCCCGCTTGAAGAGATATTCCCGGATTTGACGCTGGCGTATCCTCACCGTTATGGTGGAATGACCTTAAAAAGCCTCACCGATGAGATGCACAAATTTAAGAAGGAACATCACATGTGCGAACTTCTCCAGCAGGCATATGGGGAGCTTCCCGAACCGGCAGTCGCATACTATGAGGCCTATAAAAAACTTGTCCGGGGTGAGGTGGAACATGTCCCGGTCGTACAGGCTGGTGACCGGATTGTAGCCACCGGGATCTTCCCGTACCCGCCGGGAATCCCTGTTTTGGCACCTGGTGAACGCACTGGAAAGCAGGATGGGCCCATTCTCAGTTACCTGAAGTCCATGCAGGACTTCGATCAACAGTTCCCCGGATTCGAACATGATACACACGGGGTTGAAAGTATCAAAGGTGAATACATGATGTACTGTCTCAAAGAGGGATAATCTGTGAGCGAAGATTCGGTAGCGCCGAAAAAATCAGTCCTGACTCCCCCGAAAGTGCTCGGGATATTTGCACTGGCGATGATCAATGTCGCCGCGGTGCTCTCCATCAGGAATTTTCCATCCATGGCAATGTTTGGATGGCAATGTATCGGCTGGTATATTATCGGGACTGTCGTGTTCCTGATTCCACTTTCTCTTGCCGGTGCAGAACTGGCAACGATGCTGTCTGATAAAGGCGGGGGTGTGTATGCATGGTGTAAAGAGGCCTTTGGAGAAAAAGGTGGCTTTATTGCAATATTCTGTGAATGGTCAAATAACCTTGTCTGGTTCCCGACTGTTCTTGCGTTCATTGCCTCCACTCTAGCATTCGCGCTATCACCGGCACTGGGAAGTAATTCTATCTACCTGTTCAGCGTGATGATGATCGCATTCTGGGGCACCACTGCAATTGCGTACTTCGGAGAGAACGTATCCTCAAAATTCCAGAACTACGGGGTAATTCTCGGAAGTATCATCCCATCAGTACTGATCATCGGACTTGGTATCTGGTGGGCGACGTCAGGTGCGGCCATCGTTCTTCCGCCATTTTCTCTTGGGCAGATAGTTCCTGTGCTTGATATCTCTACTCTGCCATTTTTCGCGACTGTGATCCTGCTGTTTGCCGGGATGGAAATGGCAGGGTTCCATGCACTGGAGACCCGCAACCCCAGTACTGATTATCCGAAGGCGATGGCCATATCTGCGGTCATAATTTTCGCATGCACAGTACTTGCAACACTTGCCATTGCCTTTGTCATTCCGACAAACGAGCTTAGTCTTGCGGCAGGTGTCATGCAGGCAATTCAGTACTTCTTTAATGCTGCCCATATCCCAGCTGCAGTAGCTCCCATGGCGGTCCTGATTACCATTGGCGGGGTTGTTTCACTTGCCGCCTGGCTTATCGGGCCGGCAAAAGGACTTGGTGTCGTTGCCGCGGAAGGAAACCTTCCGCCGGTATTTAACAGGACCAACAAGTATGGGTCCCCGGTTGCAGTACTGTTTATCCAGGCATTGATTGGGACATTTGTATCCCTGCTCTACGTGTTTTTACCATCAGTGAACCAGGCATACTGGATACTGTCGGCAATGACCGTGGAACTCCTCTGTATCGTATATCTCCTGGTATTTGCGTCGCTGATCAAACTGAGATACAGCAGGCCTGCGGCTCCGCGTCCTTTTAAGATCCCCGGAGGAATGCCCGGTATCTGGCTGATCGGTGGTATGGGTGCAATCGGGGTTATTTTTGCATTCATCGTGGGGCTCATGCCGACAGGGGCATTCACCGCGAAAGAGACCGTATTTTATGTAATAGGGTTATTAATTGGGACGTTCCTCCTTTCAGTTCCGCCTCTGATCTTCCTGAAACTGAAAAAACCCAGCTGGATCGAGACCGGCAATAAGGAGGGGTGAGATAAAATGATGTTATTTGGTTCTGTTTATCTGACAGGAGGATGTGTATGAACGAAGTCGATACGACGACGTGGACAGTTTTCCTTATCCTCATATTGGTAATCCTACTTCCGATAGGCTGGATAATGGTTGTATTGCCCGCTGAACCTTACCATGTGGTACAAGGGGAACCACTGCGTGAAGCTGTAGAAAATTCCGGGATCCATATCGTGAGTGCCATTGACTACAATTTGCCAATTTCCGGTGCAACGGGGGGGAAAATTTACACCATATCAGATATAAACGGAAATCTTTTTACCATTCATACCCAGTCATTCGACAGTGTCGAGTCCAGGGATGCAGCCATCCAACTCCACAATGCGCAGTCGGCAGGCAGAGGGAAACCGGTTGAGGACGTAATGGTCGTTGGAAATCACATAATCTATGCCAAGCCTCACATGAGTGAGATCATACGGCAGGTCCTGCCGGAACTTCAAAAGAAACGGGCCTGATAGTGCACAGAGGCTCATTTCCACACGTTTATTTTTTTCACAATAACAGTCCACGGAGCTTTACTCTTTTTCGTTTTTTCTCTACTCATCAGGTGGGAGTCCTGAACTACCTAACATCCGGGATATCCAGAATATTTCAAACATCCTGACAAATATGGTCGCACATCAGAAGGAGCCGATAGGAGGGGCCAAGATTCACTGCGATATTTTTATCAATGCGGGCACCACCAATCTGATAAAGGATGTTCCCCGTATTTCCGGAAGCGCGAGCTCCCGCCGGAATACCAGGACGAATTATGTGATACAATGAAAACCCTCATGCTGTTTCTTGTAATGGTGGTAGTGATTGCTGCATCCGGCCAGGTCAGTGCGTCCCAAGGTACAACGATTACCGTAACTCCGTCAGGTGTGACCCTGTTGCCTGGTTCAACTGTGATATATAATGTGGGTATTAACACGCTCCCTGCCGGCCTTTCAGGGTACCAACTTGATTTCCAGCTGACAAACCCTGCAGTGGGCCAGATCACCCGTGTTTCATTTCCGTCGTGGGCAAAGTTGAATAACGCCAGTAGTCTCCCCGCCGGACGGGTCACGATCAGTGCCGTGGACCTCGGAAAAGCAATTGCAGATGATGCGGCCGGGACAAATCTTGCGCTGATCACCGTGGAAGCGGTTGCAGCGGGGACGACGAATGTCAAATTGCAGAACATCAGGATCGATGACGACCATGGAGGATTTATTAACCCGGATACCGCAACCGCGCAACTAGTGGTAAAACCGGGTGGAGTATCGGGGTCCAATACGGTAAACAATATCAGTATACCTGTGGTGACCGCATCCGCCGGTGTTGTAACGCGTGTTCCAACGAGAGTGACTATCACTCCCCTGGCGAGCGCAACAGAAATTCCGGTTGTGCTTTCCGTCACGTCCAATGCCCCGGCTGATGATCCTTCCGGGGGTACGCCTGTCACATCGACGTCATTATTAGCAAAGATCCCAAGGTGGATATTTTATGGTATCGGGTTTATTGCCCTGGTGACTGGGCTCTCTCTCCTGTTCCTGGCATTGACCAGGAGAATATAACCCCTGATCCATCGTTTTTCCAGATGATATCCCGGACATTAATCCGGATACCATTTGGGATTATCCAGAGTAAAAGGCAGGATCCTGGTATGCGACGGTAATTTTTTTATCGGTGTACGGGTATGACCCGTGCGATAGCGTAAATCCTGCAGCAACCGGGAATAATTAAAACTACCAGGGTAAATCGGGGTCAATGGCACCACGCCCGGGAAGAATAGAAATAATTTTACATCATTCATTTTTCAGAGAGAACCCTGTTGATCAATGGAGGTCAGGCTGGTTGGAATGTACCCGTTCATCATCTCAATCCCTCACGGTGGCAATGTGATCCCGGACGAGGTAAGGTACCGTATCGCGTTGACCCCTGCTGAGATTGAATTCTATAGCGACCCGGGAACACGGGAAATTTATCGTGTTTCGTCCAAAGTAGCTTGTTTCATCGATACTCCTGTATCGCGGATGGTTGTTGACCTCAACCGTCCACCCTCTCACCAGGCACCAACATACCCTGATGGTGCGATCAAATCCATGACCGGCTATGGTACACCGGTGTATCGTGAGGACCTGTTCCCGGATATTAACCTGGTCCATACGATGATGGTGAAATATTTTTTCCCCTATCATGAGGCAATCGACCGGCTTATCGATGAGCACCAGGCAGAAATTGCATTTGACTGCCACAGTATGCTCCCTGAAGCATTGCCAGACCGGGACGAAAAAGGGAAGCTGAGGCCACTAA
>Ga0114951_10002784_pt1 | contig 19189 bp, 15 predicted proteins | sample AM7aDNAmetaG_FD_88677 | JGI IMG/M metagenome (GOLD analysis project Ga0114951, IMG submission 88677) | Freshwater microbial communities from Finland to study Microbial Dark Matter (Phase II) - AM7a DNA metaG | ecosystem: Environmental > Aquatic > Freshwater > Lake | place: Finland: Lake Alinen...
ATATGAAGATGTATCAAGAATACATTGAACTCTACCAGACGTATACCAAGAAATATGGTCCTAAAACCGCCATCTTTCTCATGGTCGGCTCCTTTTACGAGCTCTATGACATTCAAGACCAAGAAACGGGACAAACTCAAGCCAATGTACGTGAAATCGTAGATTATTTGGGCATTCATAAAATTGATAAAGAAAATGTACGCATCTTAAAGTATATTCTAATCGATTAGAAAATAGAATGGTACCGGCATCTCGTAGAGAAAATAATAATATGGCATCCAAGAAATCATACGAAAAATCGATAGAACAGCGATTTGCTACAGAATATGAATATGCGATTGTAGAATATCATCGTACTATACCAAATACACGCGTATGGCATTGGTCACATGTTCCAGAAGACTTATTATTTACATCAGGATATATACATGATTACTCCCGTATTCGTAAAGAACGACTATTACGTAAAAAGGAACCAAAAGAAGGTATCAATCGTGTACGCGATTATGGAATGGATGCATTCGCGATGAGTACCGATCCTATCAGCGGAGATATATTATATCATGGAATTCAGGCTAAATATTATCATTCACGAAAAGTGACAGCAAGTGATATTGGCTCGTTCCTTTTAAAATTATTTGATATTCGAATGAAGAATCCATTATCACTTGGGTATCTGTATTCCAGTACTCCATTAGAATGTGAATTAGCCGATTCTGTAAAAATTCCATCGCATCCTTTACGACATATTCTTTATACATGGAAACATCCAGATGGTAGAAATAATATAATAGATAAAATAAAATTAGATGATATCCCGAATGAATACGATTACCCTCTTCGACCATATCAAAAGATAGCAATCGATGAATTAGAAGAAGCAGATGGGTTGAATATTATATCTATCCCGTGTCGAATGGGTAAAACATTAATTGCAGGCCATCATATTAAGAATAAATTGCCACATATTATTTTAGCAATTGCTCCACTGAAAATTAGCGTGGAGAATTTACGCCAACGATTATCATGTTTTCTTCCAAATTATATGTCACTTGTGGTTGATTCTGATATAGGTAGTACAACAGATGTTGTAGAAATCAATCAATTTATGAATTTGGATGCACCAAAAGTAATATATTCGACATATAAATCTGCAATGGATATATTAATTTATTTATTGCCAATTGATAGTACATTTATATTGGTAGATGAATGTCATAATTTGACAGGCGAACATATAGAAATAATTAAACAGTTTTCATCAGGTCTTCTTCTTTCTGCGACTGTACCTGACGAGTTATATGAAGAACTACCAATTAATAAAATTGTACGCATCCCATTTTCGGAAGGAATTTCAGGTAACTATTTAGTAGATTATACAGTATGGGTACCTCATTTACTAACATGTGCAGATGGAAGTACACATGTAGAAGTAGAAATACCAGACGAATTCATGAATTTCTCAAAAGATCTTGCCGCAAAGGCATTATATTTGATGACATGCATGTTAAAAACAGGTTCGAGACGATGTATAGCCTATATGCAAACCCAAGATGAATGTGACGAGTTTATGAAGATTCTTAAAGATATTGGAGAGAAATATCATGGAATTACGCTATGGGTTGAAAAAATAACCGCAGAAATAAAACCTGAAAAACGCCAAGAGATTCTACATGCATTTCAACAAGACTCATTTGATTTTCGAGTTCTTACTTCGGTGCGTATTTTAGACGAAGCAGTTGATTTGCCTAGATGTGATTCTGAATTTATTAGTTCACTTGGTGAGAAAAGTAGTGATATTCGATTCTTTCAACGCTGTCAACGTGGTTCTACAATTGATCCTAAAAACCCAAACAAGCGAAATAATATATTCTTATGGACAGATGGATGGGAAAACTGTATAAATGCATTACAATATTTACGAGATAGCGACCCTGAATTTCATAAGAAAATATGTGTAGCAGATACACGATATGACGGAGGAGAGGCACTAGAAAGAACAACACATGAACACGAAGAGACGTCTCGTATTCGGACATGGTCTATTGTAAAATGTATGTCACTAGAAGAGAGACTACATCTAAAAGCGACAGTGTTGCTAAAGTTTGTAGAGAAAGAAGGAAGAGTTCCAAAATGTGTAGAGACAGATGATGGAATTAAAATTGGACATTTGTGGACATCTATTAAACAGGGTGAATATATGGTAAAAATATATGATTCAATCCTATCAAAAAATGAACTCCTTCGAACAGATTACGAGAGAGTTCAAAAAATGAAAGGAGAGAAGAAACTAAACGGTATCATTACCCCTCAACAGAAAGCAGAAAAGTTATTGAAATTTGTAGAAAATATGGGAAGAGTTCCAAAACAAAAGGAAATAATAGACGGGGTGCCATTGGGAGGATTTTGGGGTTCGATTATGCATCTAAAACATAATGTATCATTGTACGAAACAGTTTTATCTAAAAACACAATTTTACGAGAAAATTACGAATATATACAACATCAGAAAGAAAAGAAGAAAGAGATAGAAAAATATACTCCTTCACAAAAAGCAGAGAAATTGTTGGAATTTGTTAAAAGAGAGAGCAGAGTACCCAAAAAAGATGAAATAGAAGGATTTCAAATTGGAGCCTTTTGGGGGAGTATCAAACAAAAAAATCACATAGTATTGTATGAATCACTTCTCTCTAAAAATGATATATTACACGATGATTATAATAAAGTGATTCATATTAAAGAATCAAAACAAGAAATCGAACAACTGACGCCACAACAAAAAGTTGAACGAATTCTTGCATTTACTATACAAGAAGGAAGACCGCCAATAAAATCGGACGTAGATGATTTTAAAATCGGAGAGTATTGGAGACAAATAAGAGGAGGCGCGCATACAGAATTATATCATTCCATTTTATCTACAAATTCAATGTTACAACAAGAATATAATACATCGAATCAAAAACGAGAAAAGAAACATGAAAAGGGGATATTTACACCCAACGAGAAAGCAGAGAAGTTATTGGAGTTTGTTAAGAAAGAAGGAAGAGTTCCCAAAAACGATGAGATGGAAGGATTTCAAATTGGAGCCTTTTGGGGCAGTATTATACGCGGTCATAGTGCTACGATATATAAAACAATGCTTTCAGTCAATCCGATTCTCAGAGATGACTACATAAAAAGGCATGCATTGTATGAAGAGAACAAATCAAAAGAAAAAATGACAGCAGAAGAGAAAGCGAATAAATTATTACAATTCGTAGAAGTCAACAAACGATATCCAAAACACAGTGATACAGATATTGATGGATGGAATATGGTTCAATATTGGATAAGTATTAAGGAAGGAAATAGTAAAAAAACATATGCGTCAATTCTATCTCATAATCAAATACTTCGTGAGGAGTATGAACGCTCACAGCAGCGAAAACGTAATACGACCTAAAGCATACTCGATACATTTATATGAAGAATATGAACGCTGAATATTTCAAGCTATTTAATGAGTACACCCTTAAATATGGAAAGAAGACTGCCATCATGATGCAGATCGGGTCGTTTTTTGAGTTACTAGATGAAGTTAATATAACTACTGGCGACTCCAAGGCAAATGTACGAGAAATATCGGGAATTCTTGGTCTTCAATTATCTATCAAACGCAATGAGACGATTGACGAATTAATGTGTGGTATTCCAGAACATACATTACATCGATGGGCATCAAAACTAACAGAGATGGGGTGGACGGTTATTGTCGTAACCCAGAAGAAAGGAATGAACGGTAAGATTCTCTCTAGAGAGGTTTCCAGAATTCTATCTCCTGGATCACATGTAGAATCGTTCTCATCCGATGAAATTCCATACGTATACACAATCATTTTTACATCTAGAATAAATGGCCCCCCTCTATTTGGAGTGGCTGCACTTGATCTCACCACAGGAAAAACATATACATATTCGGGTACAACACAAGGTCATATGAATGCATGGACCGCGCATGTTATTGTACAAATGATGTCTGTTTTTTCTGTAAAAGAAGTAATCGTATATTCGTCTGAAATGATGGACGATGATATAATTCGCCGTCAATTTCAGCTTCCACATACAGTTCCACTCCATAGAATTGACTCCATTCAAGCATTTTCTAATCAAATGGTTCGAATGGAATATATACAGCGTATTATTACCATTCGGTCACTTCTCCCTCCTAGAACCTATCTTGGGTTACGAACCGAAGAGGAGGAATACGCACTGTGTTTATTACTTACATTTGCAGAAGAGCATTTTCCTGAAATGGTACGATCTCTTCATCGAAATGAGCCGTGGAATCCGAATGAACGACTCATATGCGGAGGGCATTCGTTATCTCAACTTCAAATGATAGGTACATCCGATTCAGTTGTTAGTTTATTTAATAAAAGCATTACCCCAATGGGACGCCGTGGCATACATTCTCGAATGACACAGCCACATTGTAATCCATCGTATATTACGAAACACCTATCCGAAGTGACAGACTATCTATCATGGCCTGAGTCGCAGACCGTCTTACTTGAACGCCAATTGCGATTTATTTATGATCTTCCAAGACTTCATCGTAAACTATTATGCGCTCTTATTACACCAAATGAATGCACTCATCTTCTACAATCATACCGTGCGATGGATACCATACAGCAACTGGTAACAAAAGACACATCTCTAGCTCCATCTATATCATATGATATATGGTCTCATTATCTGGATCAGATTCGCATGCATATGTGTGAGAATAAGTTTCCCTCTGCGGATCAAACCGTATTTAATATTGACACCTATCCTGATATCGGTATAAAAGAGGCAGAACTTACAACATTCATTGAGGAAATACATGCCCACCGACAACATATCGCATTAATGGGAGGGATTCCTGTAGAGTCGATACGAATAGAGGAACGAGAACGCGAACCATTTGCATTTAAGTGTAGTTCTATGGTAATTCAACAACTTAAGAAAAAGAGTACTCTCCTAACGGGGATTACATTTTCGGAACTAAAATCGGGTGGGTGGGTGGATACTCCGATTCTACAACAATATAATGGAAAGATACAACGTGCACGCGACGCCCTTCAGAATATGGTTCATCAAACGCTTCCTTCTGTATGTATATCGATTGCGGAAGAAGGACGTGCCTGTTGGTCCTCGATCGAATCGTGGATAGAAAATATAGATGTAACACAAAATATTGCAAGAGTATCCAAGGAGAGAGGATATAGTTGTCCAACCATCGATGTATCGACGAATGGGTCATGGGTGGAGATTCAACAAATGAGACATCCTATTGTAGAAACATTGTGTTCCAAAGAAAAATATGTAGCACATGATGTATCATTAGGCGTCCATAACAATGGATATTTATTGTATGGGTTAAATTCGGTAGGGAAGACAGTATGTTCTAAAGCAGTTGGAATTTGCGTCCTTCTTGCCCAGGCAGGATGTTTTGTACCTGCGCATTCGATGACCTTATGTCCATTCAACAATATATACACACGATTAATAAGTTCAGATGATTTAGTATCGGGATTATCCACATTTGGTCGAGAAATGGCAGAAACACGTGAGATGTTACAGAATGCCACACCACATACACTTATAATTGGGGATGAACCTGCAAGTGGTACAGAAAGCACCTCCGCACTATCTATTGTAGCGACAACCATAAAATGGCTATCAGAGCGTCATTCAAAATTCATTTTTACGACACACCTGCACGGACTTCCTGCACTTCTAAATCTTAAAAAAGAGCGTGTTCAATTGAAACATTTACATGTAGAATATGATCCTGTACATAAAAAACTTATTTATGATCGAATCCTGCGAGATGGGCAAGGAAGTTCATTATATGGGGTGGAAGTCGCTCGTTTTATGGATCTTCCGTATGAATTTATAGAACAAGCACTTTCCATTCGACATCAAATTCTTGGAACAACCTCTCAGATGGATGCGAAATCAAGTGCATGGAATTCTAGTATTATTCGTCGTATGTGTGAAGTGTGTCAGTCACCAATCACCAAAGAGCTTGAAGTACATCATGTAATGGAACGTCATACCGCAATAAATGGAATTCTTCCTGATGGAACACCGATGAATGCCGCATCTAATTTAATCGTACTCTGTCAATCATGCCATGATAAGATTCATAGCGGAAATATGAAGATTGGGCCATTACACAGGACATCGAGTGGCCCTGAACGTGTAATTACAGAAATAACACCTTCCATACAAGAACCTGGTGTCAAAAAAAGTAAATGGTCAGAGGAAGAATGGGAACTAGTGAAGAATACGTTACGTGCGTATTCATCACTATCACTAAAGTCGATTCGAGCCTATCTATCATCAACCTATTCGATTGATATCAGTGAAACCGTGCTTAGAAGAGCACGCAAAGATATATAACGCCATGATACGAATCTGGCTGCAATTCATAGATTAGCGTCGAAAGCCCCCGCCCTGAACCGTACCGCCGCCCGCTTCGCGGCGCGGCGCATCGACACTTGCCGCGCGCATAAGGTCCGCCGTGAGCTCGGTGGCGACTCCATCCTGTGCCTGTGCCATCTTCATCAGATGCTTGCGAAGGACGAGATTCTCTTCCGTAAGTTGTTCCAGTTGTTTCCGGAGAGAATCGACCTCGCGACGGACCGCATTAATCTCTTGGCGAACGGGGTTGCCCGATTGATAGTTTAGACCAGCACTGTAGAGAACCGATGTCATTTCTGGAGGAGAACGTTTAATTTAGGTGGAATGGAACGCATCCTATTCGTACAAGGCATCCGCCAATCCGTAGGACAGTGCCTGGGATGCATCCAGCCATATCTCATGAAGCAGCAGGTTCTCTAGTTTTTTAGCGGGAATACGGGTATGCCTCACATACACTTGTCGGCACTTCTCCATTAACGCTTTGGTATTGGTGTATTCATCCGTCAAATCCGCCATTTTCCCCTCGATTTCCCCGCGCAATTGATGAATCAACATAAAGGCAGAGGGGCGAATGAATCGTTTTGCACAGACCACGCTAATGAGTGTTCCGGCGGATGCGGTTGCCCCTTCAATCACAGAATACACGGGTGATTTGCATGCTCGAATCATGTCCATCATCAGGAACGCCGAATAGATGTATCCGCCATCGGTGTATAAATGAAGATAAAGGGGAACAACCTCCACGCGTATCCGAGACGCAGTCAGCATACAGTATTCATCGGCTTCACGCAGCAAGATGGCCAATTTGGAAATCGTTACACGGTTGATTTCCGCATAGAAATAGATGTGATTATCTTCCAAATAGACATCCTCCGCCGCAGCAGGTTTTTCCTCCTCCATCTTTCGCTTCTTGGTAAGCATTGACCATTTACTGCCATCCGTATTTAAGCGGCCATAAAATTTGATTCCGAATCTCTATCCAGATATCTGGTAGAGATGATTATTCCCATTCGATGCATGAACTGTGGAAATGTCCTTGCCGACAAATGGCTGGCCTATCTGAAAGAAGTCCGCAGACAATCAGGAAGCGATACGATAAAGCCATTTTACATGGATGGCAAGGAAGTTCCGGATACGCCTGAAGGGCGAGCCTTGAAAGCGCTGGGCCTAAATCGATACTGTTGCCGCAAGCACATGTTGACACACGTGGACTTGATGGATAAGATTTAGTACCTATAGATGGAGTTCTTCCTACCAGGCTTGCTCGTATGTTTGGCGGCCATCCTATGTACCATTTTCGTAGCACCTCGTGCCACACCGATGATTGCCGCTGTTCTATCTATTATTTTTTTGACGTATGGGGTCTATGACCATTATCACATGTTCGCTTCTGAATATCGCCTCAGCACCTGGCAGCAGACGCTCAAGATTTATGCCCCCTTTCTGATGGTAGGCGCCATTATCATCTACATTATCTATGGAATGATGGCGCTCGGTAGTGCCAGCTCCTTCCTTCCCTCCACGAATCAACTATCCAATACACTGACATTCGCTGCCAATACCCTTTCCAATACGGTAAGCAATGTACCAAAAGGAATCACCACAATGGGAAATAGTCTGAGCAATGGCATCGGGAATGTAGGAAATAGCCTGAGCAATAGCCTCAGTAATGTAGGAAACAGTCTGAGTAACAGCATTAATTCGATTGGAAACAGCTTCAGCCTAGGAAACAATGCGAATCGAAATAAGCCCTCGACCAGTTTTTTAGAAACCGTATAATAGAATGAAGGGTACCACTCGCAAACGTACCCCCAAAAAGGTGATACAAACTGTGCCTGAATTACGGCGTGCCATTGAGCACATGGATGAATTCACAGATGCGCTACTTGTTTCCCCTGCATCAAAGGAAACGATGGTAAAGGAGATTTGCAAGGAATGGTTTTCCGTGTTTATGAAAAAGTTGGATAAGAAGTCGGCAACCGCTTTTCTGATGGACCGCATGGAACAACCAAAACGTACCACACGAAAACGCGGAGGCGGTCCCTTGGCGGGAGCCCCTCTAGAATACACGACTCGCGCAGGAGTGTATCTCCCCCCAGGACAGATTCCCCTAGAAAATGGGGGCCTCCCTCAAACGGGAAGTTCCTATGGGCACTATGTTCAGTATGTAGGAGATGGATTTTTCCATCCTCACCCCGCGCAACAGGATGACCCGGTGATGGGTCAGTCCACATGGCCGGTTCCTCCCGAAATGGGCTCGAATCAGGCAGGCGGTTCACGTCGTATACGTCGTTCCCACACCGTTCGTAAGGGAAAGAAGCGTACTGTTCGAAGAGGAGGTGCATGGCTAAGCCAAGCCTTTTCGCACCCCATTTCCTCCTCGTCCCCACCCTCTATCTTACAAGATATGCAAGACATGTCCTATGGAAAACAAGTCGGTGCATCGTCCGACCAAGTCCAGCGTAGCATTCCCTATCAGGTGATTCATCCCAAGCCTGTCACATTTTAGTTCATCGGTGTAAAACCAAGTAGTATAAGAGTCTCTTATTCTACTAGGAGGTAGATGGAAAACAAAGAAGAATTGCCGATGGCAAGACCGATGGCAACGCAGATGGCAAGACCAATGCCCCTATCAGGAAATGAGGCACGAGAATTATCCCGAACGCTCCTGGATACGTATTTTCGTACCGTGAACTATCCCTATACACGCCATCACATCGATTCCTATGACCAATTTCTACAGCAAGATATGATTCATATTATCCAGTCACAGAATCCCATTTTGATTGTAAAGGACTTATATGAAAAAGCAATGGTATATAAGTATCGTGTAGAGATTTATGTGGGAGGGCTAGAGGGAAATGCCATTTCCATCGGAACGCCCACCGTACAGTTACAACATACGGAGGAGGTTCGCATTCTCTATCCGAATGAAGCTCGTTTGAGAAACTTGACCTATGCATCCACGGTGTATGCCGATATTCATGTTCGTATCACCTACACATCGGAGCAAGGAGTGGTATTTGATTTGTCCCCTGAACCCTTTCTGCAGTGGCCACTCTTTACCATGCCCATTATGCTTCATAGTCGATACTGTATATTGCATAATAAACCCAAAGAATTCCTTCGCGAAGCAGGAGAATGCCCCTATGATAATGGAGCCTATTTCATTGTGGATGGTTCGGAAAAGGTTCTCATTACTCGTCAAGAACAGGCATTTAATACACTCTATATTTCCCCCCAGAATGACCCGAAAGTATCCCTCTATGCCTCGATTGAATGTCTTTCTGCCAAAACCCGCCAGGTGAAACGTATTTCTTTCTCACTGATGCGGTTTGTGGAGCGAATCACCAAAGACAAGAAAGACAAGGATGAACCAAAAGCACAGCGCCTTACGTCGCATCCCACCCTTCAGGTCTCCTTGCCATTTGTTCGAAAGCCCATCCCGCTCTTTGTTATCTTCCGTGCACTCGGATTCCAATCGGATGAGGAGATTCTCCATCTCATCTTCCCCGATTTCACCGCGCCCGATGCGAAACTCCTGTTGCCCAAACTACAATCCTCCATCATTGATGGGTTTCCTTTTATCAATACCATCACTGCGATTCGATATATCAAATCACTTACCAAAGGAATGAGCGAAGCTCATGTGTTGGATATTATTCGTAATCAGCTCTTTATCCATATGCCAAATGACCCCCATTCACAGGCGCTCTTTTTGGGAGATTGCGTGCGCCGAATCATGAGGGTAAGTGAGGGATATGATTCCAAGACGGACCGCGACGATACACGCAATCAACGGTGCCTTACCAGTGGATTTCTTATCCAAGAATTATTCAATAATTCCTACAAAGTCTGGATAAAAGCGTTTACGCTAACGATTGACAAGGAATACAACTATAACAGTGCCGTTCTATACAAAGATGAAAAATTCAAAGACATCTTTCGAAAAGGAAATGCAAGCAAGATTTTTATGGCGGGCATGTTGAACGGGATGATAATGAAGGGATTCAAAGGCAAATGGGGAACGGGTCTAGGAGAGGAAAAGTCAGGTGTTCTCCAAGCCTTGTCGCGCCTTTCGTACACGGATTTCATGTCTCATTGCCGACGCGTCATTCTTGATTTCGATACGAATATGAAACTAACGGGTCCGCGCAAATTGCATACGTCCCAGTATGGATATTTCTGTACATCCGAGACGCCCACAGGAGGTTCCATTGGAATTGCGAAGAATCTGAGCATCATGACCGCCATTTCGACATCCTCTCGAACGGACAGCTTCTTTCAATGGCTGCGAACCACAGGAAATGTTTATTATCCAGAGGATATCACCAGGGAAGAGCGAATTCTATTTATCCCTGTGTATGTGAATGGAGGAATGTTTGGATTTATCGTGAACCCCCAACCGCTTACCCGTGTGATACAATCACTGAAACGCAGCGGATGCCTTCCGTATTCCGTCAGCATTACGTTTTCGATTCGTGACCGAAAAATATACATCTATATGGATGCAGGTCGACCCCTTCGTCCGCTCATATGGGTACATAAGGGACAACTTCCGCTTGGTAAATTGGCACGGGCCAAGACATGGAAGGAATTGGTGATGGGAACCTTAGGAAATAGAAAGTTGGAATCGACCGATTTTGTGGACCCCTATCCAGGAAAGCCATTGGAGGACTACATTGACTATCTAGAGCCCTATACAGGTGCAATTGAATACATCGACCCCTATGAACAGAATGAAGCGTTCATCGCAAATAATCCTGCGTACCTTACCCCTGAATCAACCCACATGGAAGTTCACCCGTCGACCATCATGAGCATGATGACCTCGTTGATTCCCTTTGCACCTCATAATCAGTCTCCGCGTAATCAGCTATCCTGTTCGCAATCAAAACAGGGAATTTCCATCTATGCCACCAATTGGCGCAATCGATTTGACAATACCGCACATGTATTGTGCTATGGAGAGATGCCGATGACGCGTACCATGTACAATCAATATTTGGGAGAGGGAAAGATGGCGTATGGAATGAATTGCATCTTGGCCATTGCCTGTTGGTCGGGATACAATCAGGAGGACGGAATCGTAATGAATTATGATGCGGTTCAGCGCGGGATGTTTCGTACAATGGCCTTTCGGTCCTATGAAGCATTTGAAGAGGATGATGAGAAAGCAGGCATGAAAGTGCGATTTGGAAATCCTGCCCTACTTGCCCATTGGAAGGACCTGCGGCCTGGGTTGGATTATTCCAAGTTAGATGAACGCGGCATCATTCGGGAGAATGAATATGTGGATGAGAATACAGTCATTGTGGGTGCCTATCGAATGAATGCAACGGGCGGTCAAGTAAAAGATGCATCAACCGTACCACAAGTATGGACACGGGGTCGTGTAGAGAAAGTCGTGGTGATGGTAAACAATATGGGATTGCGTTTGGTAAAGATTCGTGTGGTACAGGACCGTATTCCTGAGCTGGGCGATAAATTCTCCAACCGCCATGGCCAAAAGGGTACGATTGGCGCGCTGTTACGGGGGCATGATATGCCTCGAACGGAATCAGGAATCGTTCCTGATATGATTATGAATCCCCATGCGATTCCCAGCCGCATGACGATTGCCCAGAACTTAGAACAATTGATGGGAAAAACAGCCGCGCTTTCGGGCACGATTGGAGATGGAACCGCATTTATGAATGATGGGTCCCCGCAGGAGGCGATTGGATACCTTCTGGAACAGATGGGATACGAGAAGCATGGGAATGAGGTATTGTACAATGGTGCAACAGGAGAGCAGATTAAGGCGACTATTTTTATTGGACCCGTGTATGGCATGCGTCTCAAGCATATGGTAGAGGACAAGTGGCAGGCTCGAGGACAGGGACGCCGAGAGATGCGTACCCATCAGCCAACGGGGGGCCGTGGTGCCCAGGGGGGGCTGAAAATTGGAGAAATGGATCGCGATGCGATTATTGCGCATGCAGGCATGTCATTTGTAAAGGAATCATTTATGGAGCGATCGGATGGGGCCACCATTCCGTTGTGTGTGGCCTGCGGTACCATTCCTATTTTTAATCCTCGCTTGAAACTTGCCATTTGTCCGATGTGTGATGGACCTGTCCAGTATACAGGAGATACCATTCATAATCTGGAGGTTCTTCCTCCACTGGGACGACCAAAATCGAAGATTGTGGAAGTAGAAATGCCCTATTCTATGAAGCTGCTAACACAAGAACAGGAAACATATATGAATGTGACCATGCGATACATTACCACGAGTGGAGTACAACGATTACAACCATTGGAGCGTTCAGGAACCTCTACCGAGGTCATCAAGGAGCTTCCACGATTGATTCGCCCCCCTATTATTGTACCATCCTATCGCGAGCCGATTGCGGAAGTCTTGCTATCCGCAAAGGAGATTGCCTCCATGGGCCTTTCGGTTCAAGAAGAACGCAAACCAGAATTGGATACCATTGTAGAGGAAACCATTCTACTCGATGAGATGGGGCCCATGCAGCCCCAAATGCAAATGACGCAAATGCAACCGCAAATGGTAGAACCGCAAATGGTAGAACCGCAAATGACGCAAATGCAACCGCAAATGGTAGAACCGCAAATGACGCAAATGGTAGAACCGCAAATGACGCAAATGCAACCGCAAATGATGCAAATGCAACCGCAAATGCAATCCCCCATACAAGGCGGCGCGCTTCTACAAGGCGCACCCATCATGGCCCCCCTTCCTGGAATGGGTCCCCTTATCGCGGTGGATACCAATCCCATGACCATGGCACACCAATTTGGCGGAATGGAAGGAGGTCGTCGTCCGCGCCGATTTCAAATGCAAGAGATGCAGGGTCCATCCATGGCACCAATGGCACCAATGGCACCAATGGGAACCATCCGCATCACTAAACTGGAATAAAATTTGAAGGTAGTCATCCCATGACAATCGGCAACAATGTCTTTCCTCTCCACCAAATATCGTCATCAAGTAACCTGGAACGGATATGCCGCCGATGTCATGAAATCCGGTCTGCAGAAGTACATTCGGCGCGGAAACGTGGAGAAGGCGCTCTACTGTGCGGGCGAGCTGGACTTATTCAAGGAAGCACCCAATAAAAAAGAAGGAGAAACCGTTCGTACGAACTTCCTTCATCGTCTGATGATTACCTACATGGAAGATGTGGAGAATCTTTCCCTCTTCGACCAGATGGACACCACGATGAATGCTCTCTTTCACGAGCGGGAGAAAGAGGATCGAAACAAAGAAAACGAAGAAAAATGGATTTCCGAAGTGGTGGGGTCCATGTGTCTATCGACCAAAGCGCGAGTATGTTCCCATATTCGCGCGGTGTTCCATCTTGCTCGATACAAACCTCTCCATGCCAAGTATCCCAGCCTGCAACCGTTATGGGATGAAATTGCATACAACGAGGCGCGCGCCTCGGACGATAGACTTGCGTTTCTGTGCACCCAATTGAAGCGCCATCTGGCGGAAAAGAGCATTCTTGCCGTGTACTATGGATTTCAAATCGAATTGTCCGAAGAGAAGTTGAAAGAGAAACTCTTTCGCAGTTCCCAGCCCGTCTGGTTCATCTTTCAGCAATTGATGTCTCCTCTTGCCCCTGCAAGAACGGCACGTGTGCAGAAGTTTATGGGATGGTACAAGGACCACATTGGCGGCATGGCGGAGGGATTCATGTGCTGGTTGTTGCCAATGTTGCATGAATTGGGGGTGATTCCTGAGGGAACGCCTCCCGTGATTCAGGAGCATCCGATGAACTGGGACCAAAACCGAGCCTTCCAGAAAATCGAACTGGACGACTACGTGTTGGACAGGCACACGTCAAAGGGTCGTGGGAAGGGAATGATTGAATTCGTAGAAGAGGGAGCAAAGGTAGAACCAGAGGCGGACTTTGTGAATGCCCTCTGGAAGCAATTCTATGAGGATGGAAAGTACGCGGAGGAAAGGGGCATGGACGCCGTCAAGGGCGAATCATCGGTGCCCGTGAATCTCATTCCTCAGGCACGCCCTGTAGTTCCAAGAACAGAAGAAATCGAACCTAAAAAACCAGAGACCGTACCAGTAGGGAGACCCGATATCTCAATTAGTACCATGAATGACAATTTCGTATTCATTGATAATTTGTATCGTAGCCGATTAACCCTGCTCGATATCTTAGCCGCACGCGGATACAATGTAGAGAAGTATCGCAAGTTTTCTCCGGCCGAAGCGACGGCGGCGGCCTCTTCTCTTCCTAGTCTTAGCTTTATTGCCACCAAAGCCGATGATACAAAAGTATGTGATGTTCGCTATATCACTACCATGAGTCGCCCGAAGTTGGAAACATTCTTTAACAACGTTACCGATGAACAATCCGAAAACACAGAAGTCATTGTGATGATGGAGAGTCACGTCATGGACATCCATCACCAGACGGCATGCAAGCAGTACATCAAATGGAAAGAGGAGCCCAATGAGCACGGAGAGAAGGTGCGGCGTAAGTTGCGCGTATTCTTCTTCAGCATCTTTACCCTTGTTGTGAATCCGATGAATCATGTATTGGTCCCGAAACACGAGATTGTTCCTGAAGAAGAGCACAAGACGCTGATGGAATCCATGTACATCACATCGAAGAGTAAGTTTCCTGAGATTAAGTTTCATTTGGACCCGATTGCGCGGTGCATTGGAGCCGTTCCAGGAGACATTGTAAAGATTACGAGACCGAGTGCCTCTTCGGGACAAGCCATCGTATATCGTGTGTGTGCGCCATAAAAAGGGAAGGGTAGAAATAGAATGCGCCCCCGTCATCAAACCCGTCGAATCAAACTTCGTAGAGCGACCACTCAAAAGCGCTCCTGGGGATATCATCTTATTGTGAATGCGGGTTCCTGTCAGGCCGCCGCCATTCGCTCGAAACCGACCATTGCTGCCTTTGTGAAGGAGCTGGTCTCTTCCATTGACATGGTGGCCTATGGTGCCCCACGAATTGTCCGTTTTGGAACGGGAAACAAAGCAGGGTACACGCTGGTGCAGCTCATCGAAACGTCCGATATTACTGCCCATTTCTGTGAGGAGACCAATGATGTTTATATTGATATTTTTTCCTGTAAGCCATTTTCTCCCAAGGATGCATTGCGTGTGATTGACCATTATTTCCACCCCCAACGCAAGAATACCACATTTCTAAAACGCCAAGCCTAGTAGAATGCTACGAATATTGATAAAGCCTACTACCTTTATCATTACTCCCATACAAGACAAACAAAATCCCTATATTGACATTACCTACCACGTAGATAAAAAGACCGTCCTGTCTCAACATCATCAACTGGAAATGGAGCTTTCCAACACCATCACCTATGTGATTGACCACCCACAACATGTTCTTCCTGACATTGTATTTACGGCGAACGGGGGATTGTGTCTCCCGCGTCTTCCCAAGCCCGTTATCTTGCTCCCCAATATGAAATATCAGCAGCGCAAGGAAGAACACGACTACCTAGTCAAACTGTATCAAAACCTGCATCTCCGTACCCTATCCTTCCCAGGAACCGAGCCATTCGAGGGTCAGGCCGAACTAAAATGGTTTCATAGAGGAACCAAGGCCGTCTGTGGCTACGGCCACCGATCGACAAAGGAAAGCTTTGCGATTCTGAACCGTCTGTTTGAGAAGCTCTATCGCGCCCACCATCTTGCGCCGCCCACGCTACTGGTTCTTCCGCTTGCCTCTCCGAATTATTATCATCTCGATGTGGCCATGCTGGAATACGATGACACAAAATGCATTGTTCATAAACGTGCCTTCTCGGCGTCAAGCCTCCACAAACTACAGAACTTTCTGGGAAAAGAGAATGTGCAGGTCATTGACACCACGGATTCTTTTTGTTTGAATGCCGTCCAAGATGGACCGAATCTAATTACCCATCAATTAGTCCCTGAACTAAAGAAGAAACTGGAGCACATTACGGGGAAAAAAGTACGCATGGTCGACACGAGTGAATTCGAACAATCAGGCGGTTCCGTTCGTTGCATGACATTGGATATTCTATCATGAGAATAAGAGAACGAAACGATAGGATGAGTTGGGATGCTCAGCGAATAGGCTTTCTGAGCACAAAAGACGGATTGCCTTCCCTTCAAACGGTGGACGCCAATGTATCGACATTACAAGCAGCAATTAGTGCCTACCAAAGTACCCCGACCCCTGAACGATACCAAGACATAAACAAGCAACTGACTGCACTGCAGGCCATTCAGAAACAATATGCCAGTCTTTCTAGTGCCATTACTTCACAATTACAACAGGATTCCTCTTCCCTCCCTCTTCCTCCCCTGCTTACCGAGAATGGAACCCTTCAGACTACCATTAGCCATTTGGAGAAAGTGCATAAGGAACTCAAGGTAGATGCAGAAAGCGCCATGGCACGAGAGGAATTGCTCCGGTCTCGAAATACGGCAGTCACACGACATCAACTATTTCTGCTCGACCGACCCATTCGACAAGGTGTTCTTCCTTATTTATGGGTAGTATCGGTATTATTCATTGGAGCAGGACTGATTCTTTTTAAGATGATGTTTCCTGTGCTTCCCGATGTTTCCTTTCTCGATACCCTTCTCTCTTTTTTCTACGATAGGACCGTCCTGATTGCCCTGTTAGTATGTGCACTGATTACCATTCTATTCTTAGCACTAAAGGTAGGCGGGGTATTTGGGAAATAATGCACTGTAGTAGAGAATGTCGTTCCGCTGCCCATCACAAACAGGATTAACGGAGAAGGATTTGGTTCCCTATACCGGCGCGGGCATCTTGTCTGCCGCCGATTCGACCGCACGGGACGGACAGGGAATGATAACGCCGACGGCGGTGGCGAGCACGTTGACCACCCTGAGAAACACAGGTGTGCTTCCCAATATTGCGGGTATGACCTCGGAAAACTATTCCTCCAAGCAACGTGATTTCCTAACCAATGTCAAAAAGGAATATTGTTATTATGAGTCGCGCTACAAATATGCCCTCGATGGATTATTTTCTGCGATTCGCGACAATTATGGGCAGGCCACTGTCAAACAGGACAAGATTGACCGTTATTTGCGGTACACGAAACAGTTCAATACCTATCTAAATGATATCACCCAGCTCTTGAATGCGATATCCACGGATATTCTTACTTCGAATACAAGCATGGATACGGAAATCAAGGCCTACAATCAATCCATCCAGGACCAGAAGGCGAAACTCGATGAGCAGAATAAGATTATCACATCCAGTGATGCGGCCACGAAACTCAATAAACAGATGATACGATATACCGAGGAAAAAGCCCGTCACTCCAATCATCTCCTCTCGCTCTATGGGTTCTTAAACATTGTGGCGGTGGGCCTACTCATCTATGTATATAAAGCAGCAGGCGACCAGGAATAACTTCGTAGGAGGAGGTAGGAATGTCACAGCTTGACCAAACGATTAATTATACGAAGTTGAATCAAGATGTCGAACTGGCAACGGCGATTGCTGCATTAAAGAATGACCCCGTTAAATTGGCGGACTTTATGCAAAAGCAGCAGAATAAAGTCTACGAGACCATTGTAAAACAGAAAGAGGATACGTTCGAAAAAGTCTACGGAGATTTGGATCGTTCGACCCATGTCCAAGAGGCAGTCATCATGTACAACAAGAGAACACAGGACCTTGCTGCGATACAGAAGCAAATTTATGAGAATCAGAAGAACAGTGCAGACGCAGTATCACAGGACAAACAGAATTCTTCTCGCAAAAGTGAAATGAATGAATGGAGCGTTCAAAACAAAAAGGATACCCTATTTGTGTTTTCTTCTCTCTTCCTCATGTTGTCGGGGTTGCTTCTTCTCACGGTATTGTGGAGAATGTCACTTATCAGTTCCACTCTATGGGTTGCATTGGGCGCACCGTTGATTCTGATTTTCATATTCATTGTTGTGAATCGGTCACAGTACACCGATAAACTTCGAAATAAGCGCTCCTGGAACAAGCAAATCTTCGAAGGGAAATATGGAAAGATTCCGATTCCCTTGTGCCCCAATATGATGGAGGGGATTCAGAATGCAGAGGCCTCCTTGCTTAAGGGTGCAAATGCGGCACGACAGATGGCGGCACAGGGTGCGGCAGGTGCTGCTTCTACGGCTGGGCAGGCACTCACGTCATTTTCCACAAGCATACAATAGAACCGCATAGTAGATGTCTCAACCCCTGGTGCCCATCGTCTCCGATATCGTTGGGAATATTCAAACGGACATTCATTCGTTAAACGATACCATTTCGAATGCATTGACCACAGGAACGTCCATGTTTGGCGCCTATTCTCATCCTACCAGTATCAACTCGGAGGTGAGTGCACGAAATAAGGAGTTACACGAAAAGAAAAAGAAGCTAACCGAGCATATCAAACAGAAAGAGGAAATTATCAATCGATCCAATCGTGACTTTTCCGATACGTTGCCTGACACACAGCCCAAAAAAATACTGCATTTCATCGAAGATTATACCCTTGTTTTTTTATCCATGTCGTATTTGTTTATGGGGATGGCGGCCATGTACGTGTATACGTCCACCTCATCGGAACCGCTTTCGACGACGATTCCGAAAGGAGGTCTTGTGTCCCTATTTGTCACCTTTTTTATGGGGGCATTATTGTATTATGTATCGTAAGTATCACTCTTCTGTATCACTCTTCTGTATCACTCTTC
>Ga0114951_10002786_pt1 | contig 19184 bp, 23 predicted proteins | sample AM7aDNAmetaG_FD_88677 | JGI IMG/M metagenome (GOLD analysis project Ga0114951, IMG submission 88677) | Freshwater microbial communities from Finland to study Microbial Dark Matter (Phase II) - AM7a DNA metaG | ecosystem: Environmental > Aquatic > Freshwater > Lake | place: Finland: Lake Alinen...
ACTTCTTGCGTACCAAGAGCTGAGCTGCCTCTCTTCTAATCCGAGGCATGTTGGGGTTTATTGTGTATGGCATATGGAATCATCCTAAACTACGGGGTGATGCCAAGCTATTGAACCATTACGTCCGCATTGACAACTAAGTATCGGTGTGTCCTTGTTGCTATAGAGCAAAGTGCGACCTACATGCCTTACTTAGTTTCCAAAACAACGCCGTTATTACGGTGTTGTTTTGGCCCGGACCACAAAAGTTGCATGTTGATCGGGACTTGCCAGTTTCTTTTCCAAGAAAGAACCAATTTCTAATGAATGTAGTGGACGAGTGATATTTGCTGGGTTGTATTGATTAAAAGCATGTTTGTATCTCGAATGGTGGAAATGAGCCATATGTGTTAGACTTTTACCCAGTGAGAAATAGTCTGCATTAATAATTAATAAAATAATCATATAAATATATGGCAAAACCAAATTCAGCTTTTATGAAGCCCATGACTATCAGCACCGAATTGGCAGCTGTTGTCGGCAAGGGTCCTATGCCTCGTTCAGAAGTAGTTAAGGCTCTCTGGGTCTATATCAAGAAGAATAACCTCCAAGACGACAAGAATAAGCGTAATATCAACGCTGATGAGAACTTGAAGAAAGTCTTTGCAGGTAAGGCTGTTGTGAATATGTTTGAGATGACGAAGTTGGTTTCAGCTCATCTTTCATAAGATAGTACTGATTTTTTACCATAAAAATACCTGTGAGCAGAGATGCTATCTGTTGATTGGTATTTTTGTTATAATACCTCTATTGAAGCTATTATTTACAAATAACCTATATTAACAATAGAAAATGAATACATCATCCAAGAGTAAGAAGTTCATCCTCTTAGGAGCCATCGTCATCGTTGTCATAGTGATTTTGGTCATACGTAACAACAAGCCAGCCAGTAATGTTTCCTTTGTTGCAAATCAACCGACCAGATCTTCTGAAAGTGCTTTTGCAGTAGACTTGAATACTGTGAATTTCAATACACCGGTCAATCCTACAAGCTCCAAAGATCTGAGTGCTGCTGATAAGAAGGCGATATATGAATCCCTCCTCGCTGGTTACAAGATTATGACTTCTAGGGATGCCAAGGCTATCAGGGGTTATATGACAAAGAAGGCCTCTACTTCCGCTGAGAAAAACCTCGTGACGAAGATGACTGATGCTGATCTAGTTTCGTTGTCGACTCGACTTGGTCAGACCATGATTATGCCGACACCAGACCTATTCCTAACGTCTAGCTCTATCTGGACCAAGAATGATAATACCGTCAGCATTCAGTATATGGATCCAAGCACAGGCACTACTACCAAGAGCGTTGTAAACATAAACGGCCAGTGGTATTAATATATTAATTATAAAACATAAAAACATGATGTATTCCAATCTCTATCATTCATTCTCGTCTCTTCCATTCATGGGGAGAGCTGGTTTTGGTATCTTGGGTCTAGCGACTTTGTTGTTGGTGATCGCCCTGAAGGGTATCGCTCTTTGGCATGCAGCCAAGCGTGAAGATAAGTGGTGGTTCATCGCCATGCTTGTTGTAAACACTGCCGGTCTTCTTGAGCTAATTTATATCATCTTCTTCGCTAAAGTTAAGTTTGAGACACTTTTCTCTTCGAAAGACAAGAAAATCTAGTGTGCTAGAGCTAGTCCACGTACATTTGTTAGTCCGGATTTTTTCATGGCCTCAATGGCATTTCTGATTGTGGTGCCAGTAGTTATAACATCGTCGATGATAATGAATTGGATATTTCTCTGTGACTCCTTTTGTAAGTCATTGGGCAAGCTATTTATTTTATCCATAATCTCATTCAAAACTTTCTTGTCTATTTGGAATGTATCTTTTTCTAGATCAAGACGGTCTTCACGGTCTTTATTTTTCTGGTGAGAGGTGTGGTGAGTGCGTACTAGTAGCTTATTCTCGAAAGCTATCTGGATATCTTTGTTCACATATCGCGACATTTCTTCAGTGATCAGTTCACATTGGTTGTAACCACGCTCTCGTCGGCGCTTTTTGGTTATAGGCATTGGTACGATGATGATATTTGTTTGTGCGTCTATGACACCGTCTGGACACAGTAGGGCACTGACCACTTTTCTTAAAGCATGTCCAGCTATCTCTGTCGCTGGTTTGGATTTTTTGTATTTGATATTCCAAACTAGTCGGCTGACACGTTTATCCTTGTAAGCGAAAATTCCCAGAGTCCGATGGTGTGTCTCACACCCAGTAGAGTCGATCATTTTTGGAGTAAGGCTTGCTCTCGGCAATACTTCAAATGCCTTTTCTTTTGAATAAGAAAATAACTCCCTCTCAGCCTCACTAATAGGGAATAAGGCATCTAATACTGTGGAATAAAGCAAGCGAAAAAAATTCATATACTATATAATAGTACCATGGCTTCAATGGCTTCATTTTTTGGTTCTTTTTTTGATAAACCGACAAGCGTGATTGGTATTGATATTGGGTCATCGGCTATTAAGGTTGTCCAGATCAAGAAGAAACGCGGTCACGCCGTCCTTGAGACGTATGGAGAATTGGCGCTTGGACCATATGCTGGAACTGAGATAGGTCGCGCCACAAATCTTCCAGTAGAGAAGGTTATCGAGGCGGTCAAGGATATTTTACGCGAATCAAAAACCACTACCACTTCTTGTGGGGTGGCTTTGCCGTTGTCCTCTAGTCTCATCACTTTCATAACCATACCGCCAGTTTCTGGTAAACAAATAGCCGAAGTCGTGGCCTTGGAAGCACGTAAGTACATACCGGTGCCACTAGACGAAGTTATGCTTGACTGGTCGCCAATACCAAGAGAAGAATCTTTCGTCACAGAGGACGAATCTTCCCAGACTGAAAAGCAAGGTTCTGATTTCTTGGTTGTTGCTATACACAACGAATATTTGAGTAACTATCAACAGATTATGAGTGGTAGCGGATTGCACCCGAGTTTCTATGAGATAGAGATTTTCAGTTCTATTAGAGTGGTTGTAGATCATGGAGTACACACCGACATGATCATTGATGTCGGTGCTCGTTCAACAAAACTCTATATAGTTGAGCGTGGAGTTTTGCGTGCTTCGCATATCATCAATAAAGGCAGCCAAGATATTACACTGGCTTTGTCGAAGGCACTTTCTATACCAGTAGCTGAAGCGGAAAATATGAAGACATCGTATGGACTGAAGGGTGGACCTGAATACAAAGAGATGAAGGAGATCATAACAGTTAATCTCGACTATATATTTTATGAAGCGAACTCAGCCATCCTCACATATCAGAAGAAGTATGCAAAAAATGTAAGCAAGGTCATCTTGACTGGTGGTGGAGTACTTCTGAAAGGTTTTCTTGATTTGGCTAAGATTAGTTTTCAGACAGAGATAGTTTATGCGGACCCGTTTGGTAAACTGGAAACACCAGCCTTTTTGGCTGATGAATTTGCAAAAGCTGGTCCAGAGTTTGCGGTGGCTATAGGTATTGCTCTTAGGCGCTTGTCAGAGTTGGAATAGCATTGGACTATTGTATTCTAGCTTTGCTATAATATAGACGAATATATGGAAACCAAGTTTCAAACTTCTTTTATACCGAAAAAAAACATGGCGCCAGTCAGCCAGACTTCTTCTACTTCTGGTAGTTCGACTAGTATATTATTGATTATTGGTGTATTTTTGTTCGTCGTCTCAGTGTTGGCTGCTGCTGGAGTGTACGGCTGGCAGGTCTATTTGAATTCCCAAAGGAACACCTACGATCAGGCTCTGAAATCTCTACAGAGCAACATAGACGTTCAACAAATTGCCATTATGAAAGTCATGGCTTCCAAGATAGATCTCGCAAGCACTATTCTACAGAACCATGTCGCCGTGTCTCAAGTCTTCGACATCATATCTAAACTCACAGCTTCAAATATCCGTTTCGTAAGTATGGATCTACAAGCACAAACCGATAAGAGTAATAACATCAAGTTGAGTCTAAGTGGTGTTGCTCCAAGCTATGATGCGCTAGCTTTCCAGGCAGATCAACTAGGCCATCTTGAGAATCTTGATCTTAGAAACATAGTCACATCTCCGATCATTCAAGATCCTACACAGAACCAAAACTCCACGGTTTCTTTTACCCTGTCTGCCAACATAGCATCAGCCAACATCTCATATTTGAAGTCTCTACAGTCATCTCTAGTGACCACTGTGTCACCACCCACGACTTCTTTTAGTGGTACTACCGTAAATAGCCCAGTGTCAAATAATCATTAAACTATCATGAATCGCAATTTTACAGCCCTTATACTTGTAGCCATCGCGATTGCGATATATTTTACATATACACAAGGTGCTATCAGTGATAACACAACTATAAGTGATACCAACAGCCAGTATCTTGTTGCTATCAACAACTCCAAGTCACTATCTTCTGTTAGAGATACTGTCCAAACACAATACAACAATATCTCTCTTGAAGACCGAGATAGGTTGGACAAGATATTGCCAACATCTGTGGATAACATACATCTTATAGTTGATGTCTCAAAGATGGCAAATCGCTACGGATTTGCCCTTAGAAATATCAAAGCTACAGTAGGTCAAGATGCCTCAGCTTCTGGTGGCCAACAAAACCCCCCTTCTTCTGCGTCATCCTCATTACTAGACGTCTCTCTATCTATGGCCACAGTCAATCTGTCTTTTGACACAACTGCTCCTTATGACAAGTTCATTCTTTTCCTACAGGAACTTGAGAAGAGCCTACGCATCATGGATGTTACAAAGCTTAGCGTTAAGGCCAACGATACTGGTGCTTACGATTTCAGTGTCAGTATAACAACCTATTGGTTGAAACAATAATATGAACAAATCCACCATAACAACCATAATCATAGTGATAGTCTTGTTCATCGCTGGAGGATATTATTTCTGGTCTTTAGGAAATACTTCCTCAGATACTGGTGGTTTGACCGCTGCCAGTCCGGTAAGTGGTTCGACTGGTTCTGTAGTTGGTGCTGATGCTCTAGCATTACTCAGCCAAGTCAGTAATATCAAGATTCATTCGGAGTTCTTCAATAGTTCCGTCTTCACATCTCTAGTAGATATAACCCAACAAGTCCAGCTGGGTACTATGTATCGTCAAAATCCATTTGCTCCAGTTCCTGGGGTTCCAAATCCATTTAACTCTTCTATTTCTCAAACACAGCAGCCGGTCCCAGCGGTACCAAGTTCACAGGCTACTGCCAGTAAGCTTCCAAGGACCGTAGGTACAAAGACTTACAGCACCCAGTAGTTAGTAACCCAAAAACATATGAGCGTCATAGACATACTTTTTGAAAAAAATATCATCAACAAAGACGATGTCCGGGAGATCCGTAAACAGGTCTCGACAGGTACTTCGGTTGATCAAGCCTTGATAGCTAGAGGTATCAAACCCGAGGATATAGTTGCTGCACGCGGTGAATTTCTAAATATACCAGTACGAACGATTCCAGAGAATTCTGTACCATATGATGTCTTGGAGTATATACCTGAAGATTCAGCAGTACATTACAGATTAGTCCCGCTCGGTATAGCAGACGGAGTCTTGGAAGTTGGTCTTGTCGATCCAGACAACATGGAAGCCCGTGATGCGTTGAACTTCCTTGCTGCCAAGAAAGATGTTCCTTACAAGATATTTCTTATCACGGAAGAAGATTTCAATAAAGTTCTAGAGACCTACAAAGGTATCACGGGGGAAGTTAACAAGGCTCTTTCGGAGCTGGAGACCGAGCTCACTGTGGATAGTTCAACGGATACTTTCAAGAAGCCAGGATCTGAATCCGGCGACGAACAGACTGGAGGTAAAAATGGCAAGACCAAAGATTCTGAGACTCTGATAGTTGAAGATGCTCCAGTTGTGAAGATAGTAGCCACTATAGTTAGATATGCCGTAGAAGGTGATGCTTCTGATGTCCACATAGAACATATTCGTGACAGGGTGCGTGTTCGTTTCCGTGTGGATGGAATATTGAACACAAGCCTGGTCTTACCACCGTCTGTGCACTCAGCGGTAGTAGCGCGTATCAAGGTGCTTTCCAATATGCGTTTGGATGAGAAACGTAAGCCACAAGACGGTCGCTTCTCGGCTAGTATCGACGGCCGTCGTGTAGACTTCCGTGTCTCGACATTTCCCTCATATTATGGAGAAAAGCTCGAGATGCGTATTCTCGATCAAGCCAAGGGTATGCGTAGTCTAGATAAGATAGGTATGTCTGCCCAGAACTTGAAGATGTTTCGTGATGCTATCAACAAGCCATACGGTCTCATCCTCATCACTGGTCCTACTGGTTCTGGGAAGTCTACAACCCTTTATTCACTTTTGAGCGAAGTCGATCGTGAGAGTTACAACGTCTTGTCTTTGGAAGATCCAGTAGAATACACCATAGACGGCGTAAGCCAATCCCAAGTCCGTCCAGAGATAGGGTATTCTTTCGACACTGGTTTGCGTACGACACTCCGCCAAGACCCAGATATCATCATGGTTGGTGAAATCCGCGATAAGGAGACAGCGCAACTTGCTGTGCAAGCCGCCTTGACTGGTCACTTGGTTCTTTCCACTTTACACACGAACAGTTCGGCCGGCGTTATACCTCGTCTTATAGATATGGGAGTCGATCCTTATCTTATAGCACCAACTCTTATATTGGCAGTGGCTCAGCGTTTAGTCGGAGCATTGGCTCCAGGATCTGGTGAGCTTGTACCAGTCGAAGGTAGTATCAAAGCATTGGTCGATCAGTCATTCGCAGATCTACCAGAACAGTTTAAGAAGAACGTGCCTTTTTCTGATAAGGTCTACAAGATCAAGCCAACTCCAGAATCTCCAAAGGGAACTCGTGGTCGTATGGCGGTATTTGAGATGTTCGAGATGGATAAAGATATAGAGAAGATTATCCTTACCAATCCAGTAGAAAGTGAGATTCGTAAGGCTACTCGTGAAAAGGGTATGCTTACTCTGAAAGAGGACGCCATGATCAAGGCCTTCGAAAAGGCTATTCCATTTGAGGAAGTTATCAAATTATAATTATGATACAATAATACTATGCCCATCATACCTAAAAAAATATTGTTAGTAGATGACGATAAATTCCTTTTGGATATGTACGCTATCAAGTTTTCTAAGTCCGGATACGAAGTTAAGACGGCTGATTCTACAGATGGAGCCCTCAAGCTCATAAAAGACGGCTACACTCCAGATATTATCCTTACTGACGTAGTGATGCCTGGTATGGATGGCCTTGAAATGGTAGCTAAGATACAACAAGAGAAGCTAGTACCGAAAGCGGCCCTTATCATGTTGACCAACCAAGGCTCTTCTGACGACGTCGGCCGTGCACGACAACTTAATGTCGACGGTTACATAGTCAAGGCTACGACGGTTCCTTCGGACGTACTCAAGTCAGTAGAAAATATCCTTATAACTAAAAAACCTGTTTAGTCAGGTGAGATAAAAATAACCATGGACTACCGCAAAGAAATAGACGAGCTCGTAGATCTGATTTTGAAGCAAGATGCTTCCGATCTGCACCTTTCTGCTGGCAGGAATCCCATCATCCGTGTTTCCGGATCTCTTATACCACTTGTCAAAAGACCAGTCATCACGAAGGAGAATATGGAAGGATTTATAGATGTATTTATCTCAAAGGAGAATAAGCCGATTCTTTCTTCTGAGAAAGATGCAGATTTTTCCTACAATCTCACACACGCTCGTTTCCGTGGACACGTATACTATAGCCAAGGGTCTCCAGTTATCGCTCTACGTCTTATACCGAAGGTTATACGTACTTTGACGGATCTCAATCTTCCTCCGATATTGGAATCCTTCACACGTAAGTCACAGGGATTCTTCTTGGTAGTTGGACCTATTGGTCAAGGTAAGACGACAACACTCTCTACTTTGATAGAGATGATCAACCAGACTCGTACAGAGCATATATTGACTATTGAAGATCCTATAGAGTATTTGTTCGAATCCAAGAAATCCATAGTCGACCAGCGCGAAGTACGTATAGATACTCCAGATTTTGCCAATGCTTTGACAGCTATGTTCCGCGAAGATATAGATGTTTGTATGGTCGGGGAAATGCGTGACACACCAACTATGTCAGCTGCCGTCACTGCCGCCGAGACTGGCCACTTAGTCTTCTCTACTCTACATACCAACAATGCAGCTCAGACTATAGACCGCATCATCGACTCATTCCCAGCTTCACAACAAGACCAGATCCGTATACAGCTGGCCAGTTCGTTGTCTGGTATATTTTCTCAGAGACTCATACCTCGTATATCTGGCGGCTTGATACCAGCATATGAATTACTCATCAACAATGCTGCTGTCTCCAACCTCATACGTGAACGCCGTACGCACGAGATCAACACTGTCATAGAGACTAGCTCTCAGCTTGGTATGATAGATATGAATAGATCTTTGGCTGAGCTTGTCCGAGCGGGTGAGATCACTGTAGAGGATGCTTATGTGTATGCATCCAATCCTAAGTCGCTAGAACGCTTACTATAGTATATGTTCTGTATCATTAATTTTTTTACTTTTTAACTAAACAATATGTTATTCAATTACGAAGCTATAGAATCAGGTTCCGGCATCAAGAGAAATGGCTCTATAGACGCCGTCAACGTCGATGTCGCTATATCGTCGTTACAGAGACGAAATCTCGTTCTGGCCAATATCAAGGAAGCAGAAGCTAGTAATTCTCTATTTGGAAAACAGATAGTCTGGTTTGATCGTGTCTCGACGAAAGACGTCGTCATTCTCTCACGTCAGCTTGCAACTCTTTTCGATGCGCAAGTCTCTGCTTTACGCGTCTTCAAGCTTCTTTCTTCAGAAACGGAAAACCGCAAGCTTGCTGGTATTTTGGTCACCGTATGTGACGATATACAGAGTGGGAGTTCTATATCTACAGCATTAGCTAAGCACCCGAAAGTCTTCACACCTTTCTATGTCAGCATGGTCAAGGCTGGTGAAGAATCAGGGAAGCTCAATGAAGTCTTCGACTATCTTGCTGACTATCTAGATCGTTCTTTTGAACTTGTTTCCAAGGTTCGTGGAGCACTTGTATATCCAGCTTTCGTCTTCATTACTTTCGTCGTGGTTATGATACTTATGTTCACTATGGTTATCCCTAAGATCAGCGGCATACTTATAGACTCTGGAGGCTCCTTGCCTGTTTATACGCAGATCATACTCGGTATTAGTAATTTCTTGGTTAACTACGGTTTCATCATTCTTGGACTTGCTGTGGTCGCAGGATTTTTCTTGATAAGGTTTATTAGGACTTCTGCGGGTCGTGTAGTTTTCGATAGACTCAAGCTCAGCATCCCTTATATAAGTACTTTGTATAAGAAACTTTATCTCTCTAGACTTTCAGACAACATGAACACTATGCTTGTCTCTGGTATCCCGATAGTCCGAGCTTTGGAACTTACCGCCAATGTCATAGATAACAAGATATATCAAGACGTTATCAATCAAGCCGCCGAAGCAGTCAAGAGTGGTAAGACATTGTCAGATTCTTTGTCAGGAAATCCAGATGCTATACCGGGAATAGTTGTGCAGATGGTCAAGGTTGGTGAGGAAAGTGGTGAGGTTGGTACGGTTCTCAAGACTGTAGCCAAGTTCTATGTGCGTGAAGTAGAGACGGCTGTAGCCTCTATAATCTCTGTCATAGAACCAGCCATGATAGTTCTTCTTGGTGGTGGTGTGGCTATATTGTTGGCTTCTGTACTAGTACCTATATATAGTATAGCTGGTGCTCAATAGAGTGTCTGTGTACAGTTCTTATCCACAGGGTGTGACTAAGTATATATAAAAATGTTATAATAGGTAGTAACCTTACAAAAGGTCTTACTTATCATATTATTAGTAGTTAATAACTTTATCATGAAAAAATTTTCAATGAAAGGAAGTGGTGGCGTAGGCGGCTTCACCCTTATCGAATTGCTCGTCGTTATCGCCATTATTGGTATATTATCGTCGATAATATTGGTTTCTCTTAACTCTGCTAGGAGTAAGGCTGGAGATTCTGGTATATCAGAACAGCTTGCTCAGATGAGAACTCAGTCAGAGTTGGTATATTCAAATGTGAATTCTTATGGTCCAGCATTATCTGGTCAGATGTGTCCTAATGTATCTAGTACTGACTTGTTCTCAACCACATCACCAGTTAATATGCTGAACATTACTAAGGGTGTTATTGGTCAAGCTGGTACTCAAGTAAATACATGGTGTGTATCCAATGGTAGTAATGGTGCTACTGCCTGGGCTGCCGCTGCTGTATTGAAGTCTGGTAATGGCTTTACAGCTTGGTGTGTAGATAGTACTGGTAATGCAAAATCAGAACCTCTAACTACAGTAAATACACCTTCTCAAGCTGTGATCAACTATCAATGTATCTAGTAATCTGTATATTTTATCCTCCCAAAATCACCCCTCACTCGAGGGGTGATTTGTTTTTCCTAAGCATGTTATAATCTCTATATGAAAATACACTCATCTTTTGTGAAGGCAGATTACGCATTTACCCTCATAGAACTTATGGTTGCTGTCGCCATCATCGCTCTTTTGACTGCTATTATCATGACCAACTTTTCTTCAAGTAAAGCGAGGGCTCGTGATTCACAGAGAATATCTGATCTTGCACAAATCCAGCTAGCGCTTAGTCTTTTCTACGATAGGTGTAATCAGTTTCCTACTTCCATCACCAACCCACCAACTAATGATACTGCTACAGCTTGTCCAACCGGTATAACTCTAGGCTCTTATATCGGTAAGATTCCCATACCACCATCTGGATCTGCTACTACCTATGATTATTCCATCAACAATACTACACCGCCACCAACTGACTATGTCCTACACACCACATTAGAGAGTCCCAATCCTTCTGCAACAGCAAACGGTTTATCGTCGGCTCCATCATATACTGTAGGTACCGGCGTAACTATTTCATCTTGCGGAACCGCTTTGGACTACTGTGTCGGTCCGAAATAAGGATTAAAAGTATATAAACAAACTCAAGTGGACTTGTATTCATCTATAATAGCTTTCATCTTTGGTGCCATCGTTGGTAGTTTCTTGAACGTTGTCTCATTGCGTTTTAATACAGGTGTCGGCCTTGGCGGCAGATCCAAGTGTATGTCTTGCGGTAAGAAGCTTTCTTGGTTGGAACTATTTCCCATATTCAGCTTTTTGGCTTTGCGAGGGAAGTGTCGCGGTTGTAAGACTAAGATCTCTTGGCAATATCCTTTGGTAGAGTTCATCGCTGGCGGTATATTTGTACTCATATTTTTCGTATTTCCACCAACGACTTACGTTACCTCCTTGGCCACTATCATACAGATGATTATCGGATGTCTTTTGCTTGTTATGACTATTTATGACATCAAGCACAAGATTATCCCAGACCAGTTCGTTTATACTTTTGCTTTTTTCGCTCTAGCCAGCTTGTTCTTCGGAGGATCTTCTTGGTTACATATACCTAGCCTTACGCAACTATTAGCTGGTCCTATCATCGCTTTTCCTTTTGTGTTTGTCTGGTTGATATCCAAGGGTACTTGGATGGGTCTTGGAGATGGTAAGTTAGCACTTGGTATCGGTTGGCTCCTAGGTATAAATGGCGGATTCAATGCAGTCATATTGGCATTTTGGATAGGTGCTGCTGTCAGCGTGGCGTGGATATTGTATACATACAAGAAGTTCAAGCCTCGTATGGAAATACCCTTTGGTCCATATCTAATACTCGGCTTATATCTAGTCCTTATATTCAAAGTAGCAGTTATAGATCTTCACATTGTTAGAGATATTATTTCTGCATATATAGTATAATAGGGTTATGAATAAGGGTTTTACTTTGGTGGAACTTATGATCTCCGTCACTATTTTTATGATAATGACAGTTCTTCTGGTAGTGAAATTCGGTTCATTCAACCAAAGCGTTCTTATCACAAATATCTCTTACGATGCGGCCTTAGTCATACGTCAGGCTCAAAACTATGGTATAGGTGTAGCCAACTCTTCCAAAACCACTACTTCTTTCCAGTATCCTTACGGTGTCAGTTTTTCTACAGGAGCTACTTGTGCTGATGCTAGTGCTGTCTGTAAGACTAGGATAGTGCTATTCACTGATAATTCGAGTGCTAATGGTATATATACAGATGGTAGCGATGTCGTACCAAATGGTGGTATATACAACATAACTAGAGGTGCTTATATATCTAACCTTTGTACTGGATCAGGACCAGGTAGTTGTAGTTCAGTTGTAAATCTTAATATTTCTTTTAAGAGGCCAGACCCGACAGCAATTATCTGTGGGTCTAGTTGTTCAACTCTTGCAACTTACGCCGAGATAACTATCATGGGACCAGATAGTAGTACTAGGAAGTTGATTATAAGGAGTAACGGTTATGTTTCTTTATCATCGTAAATCATCCACAAAGACCATGTCCAACCATTCACGAACAACTAAACATACATCATCTTTACGCGGTTTTACTCTTGTGGAGATGATGGTTTCTATGGCTATATTTGCAGTAGTAGCAGTCGTCGCAGCGACCGCACTCTTGAAAATCATGTCTGCCAACAAGAAAGCCCAGAGCATACAGTCGGCTATGACTAACTTGAACTTCGCTCTGGAGTCGATGTCTAGGGAATTGCGTGAGGGATCAAGATATCAATGTGGTACTGGAGGTGGGACATTCAATGGTCGAACAGGTATGACATCTTCGTCGTGTACGTCTGTAAACCAAAGTAACAATGATAGTTATATAGCCTTCAAATCTTCAGAGTCTTCCGTCTCTTGTAGCCCAAATTTCAACACAGCTTATGTATATAGGTTCATCAAGGATACGAATAATGTGATTCATCTACAAAAAGCTCAGCAAGCCGCTTCTTGTGGTAGCGCGTCTGTTACAGATAGTGGTAGTCTGAATGACGCTGGTTTTTCAGATCTGGTATCTCCATCAGAAGTAACAATAACTAACTATAGTATAAGCGTATATTATGCACCACAACAGCAGTATCCTCTAGCTACTATAAACATAGCTGGTTATGCTGGTGTTCGTGAGGCTGACAAGACTTATTTCAATATTCAGACAGCGGCTTCTTCTAGACATTCCAACTAATTACTATGAATATCAAATCCCAGAACAAAGGCTTTACTCTCATCGAAACATTGGTGGCCATAGCGGTACTTATGATAGCCATAGCTGGTCCTCTAGTTATAGCTAACCAAGCTCTTACCTCTGCACTTTATGCAAGAGATCAGTCGACAGCCTCTTTCTTGGCCCAGGAAGAGATGGAGATAGTGAAAAATGTAAGAGATAATGTATTTAATAATAATTATAGTCAGAACACATCAAGCATTTTTTCTCCTTGCATTGGTTCTTCCAACGCCTGTGATGTAGAATCATCGAACAGTTATATTATAAGTATAATTACTTCTAACTTAGTCTCATCAAATTATCAATGTAGTAGCCCAAGTTCCAATTCCTGCTTACTTTATCTGGACACAAACAATAAATATACTCACAGCAATTCCGGCACAACACCTACAAAGTTTACTAGGTCTTTCTATTTGATATCTCCCGATCCAGCTACTACAGATGATTACCAGGTGATAGTTAACGTTTCTTGGAAAGAGGGAAATATACAAAACGGACTGACTCTAAGTGATGTGATTGCCAATTATTCACGTCAATAATATATGAAATCAAGTAATAAAAACTCAGGATACACCTTACTCTTCGCTGTTCTTACGGCAGCTTTGGTTTTGGGTGTTTCTACATTTATACTTGGAGTCTCACGCAAACAATATGCCCTGTCATCAGCTGCTAGGAGTTCTATGTATTCGTTTTATGCAGCTGATTCTGGCATAGAGTGCATCATCTCAGGTATAAATCAGCCGTCAGCGTATTCCTTACTTCTTGCTACATCTAGTTCCGCGTTTACCTTCCGTTGTGCTGATCAGGATTTGAGCATGACTTATAATATGAGTGTTACCAGTGGTTCTAAACAGACTTGGGAGGCTTCTACGACAATAGGTTTTTCTTCTTCTGGAGCACCAGCCAGCAAGCCATTGTGGGGTTGTGCGAGTGTTGTGATAGATCAAAGTTGGGATAATAGTTCCGGAGATTATCAGTTGGCGGGCGAGACGGTAACTTCTAGAGGATACAACTCTTGTAGCTATGATTCTAGTAAGAAAATATTCGCACCAACCCCGTCTCAGCTTACGGTAGAACGTGCTTTACAATGGAATATGTAAATCAGTATAAATAAAACCGTATGACTCCCTCAAAGACCATCAAGGACCGTTTAGGAAAGCTTAAGAAGACGATAGAGCATCATCGTCGACTTTATCATACAGAAGATCAGCCAGAGATAACTGACGAAGCTTACGATTCTCTCGTTAAGGAGTTGGAGTCTATAGAAGAGAAATATCCAGAACTTATCACAATAGATAGCCCTAGTCAGCGTGTTGGCGGAGTTCCACTCAAAGGATTTGTCAAAGTGAAGCATGAAGTGTCACAGTGGTCTTTCGACGATGTTTTCAGTTTCGAGGAGTTGAAAAAGTGGGATGAGAAAACACGAAATTTTATAGTTAAAGCGCAAAGTGCAGGAATCAAACTTGAATATTGTTGCGAGCTCAAGATAGATGGACTGAAAATCATCCTGACTTATAAGGATGGTCTACTTATTCAAGGTGCTACGCGTGGTGATGGTGCTATAGGAGAGGATGTGACTCAGAACATCAAGACTATTCAGACGGTTCCGCTCAAACTACAAAATATCAAAGATAAATCTGAAGAAAATATATCTGGTATTGTCGAAGACATTATCGTCGTTGGCGAGGCTTGGATGAGTGTAAAAGATCTAGAGAAGATAAACATGGAACGAGAGAAGAAAGGTGAGCAGGTATTCGCCAATACGAGAAATCTCGCAGCGGGTTCTCTGCGCCAACTCGATCCAAAAGTGACAGCTTCACGTAAGCTGGATTCATTTGTTTATGACATAGACAAACTCATAACTAGCAATGTGACTATTCGTTCTCATAGAAATGATCCCATAGTATTACCAGATACTCAGTCTGGAGAACTGGAACTTTTGTCGAAACTAGGATTCCAAACAAATCCTCACTACAAAGTCTGTAGTGATATACAAGCGATACAGAGATATTATGAACATTGGACTAAGAAGCGTCACGAGCTTCCATATCAGCTCGACGGTATAGTTATCAAGGTCAATTCTATAAAGATTCAGGAGGCGCTTGGTTATACAGGGAAATCTCCTCGTTGGGGCGTGGCTTATAAGTTTCCAGCTGAACAGGTGACAACCATATTGGAAGATATTATATTTCAAGTTGGTAGAACTGGCGTTATTACACCAGTGGCAGTCTTGAAACCTGTGCGCGTGGCTGGTTCGCTAGTATCTCGTGCCACTCTTCACAATGAAGATGAAATCAGGCGTCTAGATGTACGTATTGGTGATACTGTGATATTACAGAAAGCTGGTGATGTTATACCAGACATAGTTTCTGTGGTAAAAGATTTACGTCTAGTAGGTTCAAGACCCTTTACTTGGCCGACTCATATAGATGCTTGTGGTGGTGATGGCAAGATAGAGCGCATATCTGGTCAAGCTGCTTGGAAATGCTCGGCCGTCAATTCTCTAGAACAGCATAAGCGTAAGCTGTATTATTTCACTTCGAAAAAATGTTTCGACATAGACGGCCTTGGCCCCAAGATTATAGATCTTCTTCTTGAATATGGAGTGATCGCTTCTTTCGATGATATATTTACTGTTAAGAAAGAAGACTTATTGGCTCTTCCACGTTTCGCTGAAAAATCAGCCGAAAATCTCATAGAGGCTATCAATAAGGCTTGTACTATAATCTTGCCAAAGTTTTTAGCATCACTTTCTATACCACAAGTCGGAGAAGAGACAGCCTATGATATTGCCAAACATTTCGAAGGTAAGAGTCGTATGTCCGTAGCTTCTGATCAGTTGGCTTTGTCTGCTATAAAGGAGATCATAAGTGCTTCGCAAGAAGAATTTTTGTCTATATATGGAGTTGGAGAGGTCGTGGCGGATTCTCTGGTGAATTGGTTCAATAATCCAGAAAATAGGGATTTACTCAAGCGACTCTTGAGGTATGTGAAGATTGTAGACGAAAATTTGGTTATCATTAAAAATAAAGACGTAAGGCGTAAGGTGCAAGGTGCAAATGGAGTGCAAAATGCCACTGGAAAATCTTTGGAAGGTAAGTCCTTTGTCTTTACTGGTACTATGCCAAATTTAGATCGTGATGAGGCTCAAGCTATAGTACGCCATTTGGGTGGTGATGTATCGAGCTCTGTCTCCAAGAAAACTTCATATATGGTTGCTGGTGAAGAGGCTGGTTCCAAGCTTGAGAAGGCACAAGACCTTGGAGTTGAAGTCCTGACAGAGGAGGAGTTTTTGGAAATGGTAAGATAAGCCATATCTATGCTACAATTTTGGTCATGGTTACCATAAAAGAACTAGAACATCTGGCCGTTTTATCCCGTATTCAACTAACAGATGAAGATAAGGTGTCTTTGGTCAAGGAATTCGATTCTATCCTTGGTTATATCGATCAGCTCAAAAAAGTCGATGTTGATATGGACGGCTCTTCTCGTGTCGGTGCTGTGAAAAACGTTATGCGTGAAGACGTGGCATCCTCAAGCGAGATAGTTGGTTCAGCCGATTTTGCAGCCACAAAAGGAGAAACTCGCGAGCGCCTACTTGATGAAGCTCCAGATCGTGAAGGGGATTTTGTAGCTGTGAAGAAGATTATTGCCCAAGACATCAAGCTATAAAATCCTAGCGGACACACTATTCCAATTATGAAAATAGATATAAAAAAACTCGATATAGCCAAGGCTCACGAACATCTTATCAAGGGGGATTTTACATCAGTGGAACTGACTCAGACATATATAGATGAGATCAAACGTGTAAATGGTGATATCAATGCCTATCTGGAAGTATTCGACGATGCTATAGAGTCTGCAGGTTCTGCTGACAAGGAGATTGCTGAAGCCAGATCGGCAGGAGAATCCACTCTTCTGGGATTGTCACAGCTTATAGGCATACCTTGTGGGATCAAAGATAATATCCTTGTGAAAGGACATATTGCTAGTGCTTCCTCCAAGATGTTGGAAGGTTATCATGCTACTTATGATGCGACCGTCATCTCCAAACTCAAAGCCGCTGGTGCAGTTATACTTGGACGTACAAACATGGATGAATTTGCTATGGGCGGTTCTACGGAGAATTCTGCCTATGGAGTGACCAAGAATCCTTATGATATATCGAGAGTGGCCGGCGGTTCTTCTGGAGGCTCAGCAGCTGCAGTTGCTATGGATGGAGCCTTGTTCACATTGGGATCAGATACTGGCGGATCTATCCGTCAGCCAGCCAGTTTTTGTGGAGTAGTTGGTCTTAAGCCTACATATGGTGCCGTCTCACGTTACGGTGTTATGGCTATGGGGTCTTCACTCGACCAGATAGGGCCAATAGGGAAGACGGTCACAGATTGTGAGATTATTTTCAATGTTATTCACGGAAAAGATAGGAAAGATGGCACAACTATAGACGAAAAAACTTATGAAAATGGAGATGCAAGTGCCAAACCGATAATCGGTGTACCAAGACATTTCTTGAACGGTGATGGTATAGATCCTGCTGTTATTGAAAATTTCAATGCTAGTCTGGAGACTTTCAAGAAAAAAGGCTATGAGATACGTGACATAGAACTTCCGAACGTATCTTATTCTCTTATGGTGTATTACATAGTTATGCCAGCTGAAGTTTCTGCCAATATGGCCAGATTCGATGGTATGAGATTTGGTTTACATAAGGATGGTAAGAACGGCATCGAGGATTATTTCTTATCGCGCAGAGCCGGCCTTGGTCGCGAAGTTATACGTCGTATACTGCTTGGTACATACGTTTTGTCATCTGGATATTACGATGCATATTACAACCGAGCGAACGCTGTCCGTTGTATGATCACTGAAGATTTCTATAAAGCCTTTCAGACAGTAGACGTTATCGTCACACCAACGACACCATCACCAGCTTTCAAGATAGGGGAGAAGACTAGTGATCCTATGGCTATGTATCTCGAAGATATATTCACAGTAACAGCCAATCTGACTGGTATGCCAGCCATTTCTGTGCCTTGCGGCTTCGCTCCAAAAGACAAAAGTCTTGGTAGAGAAGTTGATCTTCCACTGGGTCTCCAGATAACAGCACGGCATGCTGACGAAAAGACACTTTTCAAAGTAGGAAAAGATCTGCTGGGTGAGTTATAATATAATCAATGAATGCTTCAATTGATCTTACTTCGACATTTCATAGTCTAGCTGTTCTGGTTACGGACTTTTTTCCGATACTGGTCGAATGGACCAAGCATATTGTAGGATTTTTCATTGGATTGTCGATAATATTTACAGCTTTTTTACTTTTCGGGATTATATATTGTGTCGAAGGTCTCAAACATATACGTAAAAAAGAACACGATATGTATGATTTGAAAGTTGAAGAAGCATTTGAAAGTGATGTAAAAGCCGACCCAGCTTCTGCTAAGCGCTGGGACAGCGTTGTTCGCCATATAGAGTCAAACAACCAAAATGATTGGAGACAATCCATACTAGAATGTGACATTATATTGGAAGAGCTCTTGAATAAGATGGAATATCACGGAGATAGCATTGGCGAGAAGCTCAAGAAGGTAGAGAAGGCTGATTTCAAAACTCTTGATGAGGCCTGGGAAGCACATAAGTTCAGAAACCAGATAGCTCATGAGGGTTCAACAATGTCAGTCAACCAATATGAAGCCAAGAGGGTAGTTAACCTTTATAAGAAGGTTTTTGAGGAGTTCTATTACATATAGTTGTGATGGATATCCAGCACCGCATTGGGTGACGAGGTGATCTAAAATTTTTGTTGCACAGGTGAGACGGGATTGGAATCAAATCGTGATATTTGAGTTAATGGTAATTTAAGCAGTCTGAAATGATGATTCTGTGTTAGCCTGTATTGGTAAAAGCCTAATTAACTATATACCATGCGTAAAAAAAGTGTCCTGAATGCGGTAAAACGGAGGTAA
>Ga0114951_10002788_pt1 | contig 19176 bp, 12 predicted proteins | sample AM7aDNAmetaG_FD_88677 | JGI IMG/M metagenome (GOLD analysis project Ga0114951, IMG submission 88677) | Freshwater microbial communities from Finland to study Microbial Dark Matter (Phase II) - AM7a DNA metaG | ecosystem: Environmental > Aquatic > Freshwater > Lake | place: Finland: Lake Alinen...
GTGGGCCGGCCGCCGCGTCCGCATGACTCCTCGCTCCGCTCGTCGTCACGCGGACGCGGCGGGGCCTAGTAGACTCGATAGAAGAGGTCTTGAACATAGATATTCCCAAGATACAAGATTCACAGTGCGGCAAGAATCGCACGCAAGACGTGCGGCAAATCGCCATCTGTGGGCTCCGGCTGCTCCGCAAGAAATTGCCGCGTGAGAATCAGCGGAAGCCACCCCGCTGTGTCCTGAGTGACCAAGGCCGTGGAGACTTTCGCGGGAAGTCGAAGCTGTCGCACTCTTTCGGCGGTCGGATGGCGGCAGTGAATGGCTGGCGAAGTCACAAGAAATTCACGGCACGCCAGCGGTCGGCGAGAGTGAATCGAGCAGGCGTGACGTTCGAGAAAGGGACAGGGAATCTGAGCTTGAAAATAATCAATGTCGAGTTGGTGCTGTTCCCCCTCGGTCATCGTGTGACGCTGACCAAGCCGTGCAAGGAGTCCTGATTGTGCGAGCAGTCTCTCGGCACGGTCGAAACGCTTCATAACGCGGCGCTGGTGCTCAGGTGCAAGCGATTCGACGACTGCCGCAAGATGATACGCCTCGGCCGGGCTGATCGGAACCATCTGCCGGCAACAGGCATCACATCCCTTCTTGCAGGAAACGTTGAAACCTTCAATCCCGGCCTGATGCTCGGCGACCTGCACCACGATGTCCGTAAGGTTCTGCAGGATCGGCAGCAGCAGATGCCGCGGCGCCGGCTGGGCAGGCACAGCAACCGCAGCCTCAACAGGAAATCCAGCGATGGTAAGTTGAATGTGGAGTTTCTGCGTCGACATGGAGCCAGAATAGCGTACAGAACGGAAAATGCGACTTCGATAGCAATGAGCCCCAAAGCAAAAGCATTCCGTGACCAATTGCGCCTTTTTTCATGCAGTTTGCGCCAGAGATGTTTACGTAATTCCACACGTCATAAATATCGGTATCATCCGTTATTCGTATAGTGAACATCACTGTCTGCGGCGGTGCTTGAGGAGCATATTCATGATTCTACGACGCGTGTCCGGCGTTTTGGCCATGGCCATGATCCTCTTTGCGATGGCGTTGCTGCCCTTAAGCGCGGAGCCGCGGACGGCGAACGACTTTTTCTCGCCCGCATTCACAGCCGACAAAATCGACATGGCGCAGACCCGGACCTTTCTGAACGGAACCGCACAAGCCGCGGACGCGGCGAAGGTCACACGGGCATTGGGGCTCAACGCTCCGGCCGGCAACTGGGAAGAAGGCCGCTGGGACGCCGGCAAGGTCACCACGACCGATGCCACCACCTTTGAATACCTGCTCGTGCTGAAGGAACCCGTGACGGTGGGCACAATGGCCATCGATCTGCCGGATTATCCTGACAACGGCGGTTCGCGTAACGGCGGTGAACTCTTCTATTTGAAAGACAGCGTATCCGGCGCGCCCAATCCGGCCGACGCAGCCCAGTGGACCAAATTGGAATTCGTCGGCGTGCAGCCGTTCCTTCGTTTCGGCATCCTGCCGGCGGGAATCAAGTCGCGAGCGTTTGTGTATCGGGACATCCGCACGGCAGGCTTTTCGAGCATCAGTCACTGGAACTTCTACGCATCGCGACTGGGCAACATCACCGGGCAGGGCAAGGGCTTCGCTTCCGGCGGAAGGTCGTCAGCCGATCCGGCAGGACTCCTGCGCGGCGATGGCTGGTCCACCGCTTCATCCGCGCCGGGTGCCACCAAACCCGCGCCGATCAATGACAAGAACCCGGGCTGGTATATTCTCGCCTGGGACAAGCCGCAGAACATTGGCGGCGTGTTCTTCAGTTCGAACGCCAACGCCTATGCCGTCTATCGATTCAAGGCTGATGCAACCGCTGATCCCGCATTCTCCACGGCCAGGGATTGGGAGAAAATCGATGCCGCCGCCGTACGGGAGTGCAAGCATCAATTCCAATGGTGGTATTACTTCACCCGCTGGGTGACGCTGCCGGCAGGCGCGACCAAGGCCATCAAAATTGAATTCACCACGCACGAAGGCGGCACAGGTTGGATCAGCGGCCTGGGATCGTTCGTGGATATCAAAGATGGCCCAGCGCCGGCGGCGGTCGTTCGCGATGACCGGCCTCCGTTCCGCATCGCGGCGAAACTCGGCGGCGAAGGCCAAAGCGCCGTCGTGATCGACACCGCTGACGGCCGACGGTTAAAGAACATCATGGCCCAAACGGAACTTCCGAAGGACGTCTCCGATTTTGCCTGGGATCTGCGCGGCCCTGACGGAAAATTCGTTGCGCCCGGCAAATACCGGCTGAAAACCATCACAGGTCCCCTACCGGAATTGATCTACAGAAACACACCCTATCCGAACGTCCAGAACTATTTCCCCGAACATGTGCCGTGGCTCACGGGCACCGGCGCGGATGGGTGGCTATCCGATCATGCGCAGCACTGGGCGAGCACGACGTTGGGCGATCGGGTCTATTTCGGCGCGTCCATCGCCGAAGCGGGCATCACGTTCATGGAGATGGATCTCAATGGAAAGAAGCTGTGGGGATGCAACAACTTCGGCGCCTGGCTGGGCGTCAACTCCATGACTGCCGATGAGACGGGAAAAAACCTGTACATCATGGCCACGGATCAAAAGGTCTACCGGATGAATCCGGAAACCCACGAAATGAAAGTCATTTTCCAAGCGGACAAACGCGAAGCCAATGTGGAGCGCCGCGGATGGTTCACCGCGATGGCCGCACGTGACAACAAGGTGTATCTGGCCTTCGCCGGCGATGTCCCGACCTTTGATAACCCCTGCGCCCAGGATGGCCTGGATCTCGATCATTGCTCCCCCAAACCCTGGGGCGGCGAGTTCCAACGCATGCTGCGTTTCGGCGGCACGCCCGTGGGCCAGGGCGTTGACGTCAACAGCCCCAAACCGCAAGGCAACGGGCACACCTTCCTCGAATCCACCTATGGCCCCGAAGATGAACAGTATATGGTGATTGCCTTCCGCAGGCCGGTGCCCATCGGCAGCGTGGTACTGCCGCATCCAGGCGCCAAGGTGAAAATGCAGATCAGCGTGGCCAAGGCCGACGCTCCGTTCCCCCCACGCCCGGGCACGAATGCCGATTGGATACCTTTCGCCTACCAAGGACAGCCCGATCGCTGGGAATGTCTTGCCGCGCCGGAAAACACCCTGACGCGAGCGCTGCGCATCAAGTTCTCGCGTTCCAGTGGAGAAGCCCTGTCCGAAAAGCAATGGTTTGAACGTCTGGAAGGTCTCCAGATGCTCAGTCGCCGCTTCAAAGATTTGGCGCTGACGGCCAAAATTCGCGTCAATTCCGGCGTCCTTTCGCCCACCGGCGAATGGGATGGCCAGCGAAAAGACGCCATCGGTGAAGACAAGCCGGGCATCTACCTGATGGAGTGGGATACGCCGCAAAAGATCGATGGCCTGAAGATTAAGGAAATCGACGCGGCGCGGGCCGAAATTGACGTCTGGACCGGCGCCGCCACCGGGACGATTCCCCTGGCGGGAACCGACGGCTGGAAAAACGTCGCCACGTATCATCAGAAACGCCGCACCGCGGATTATTCCGGCAATGACAATCAATTTGCCCGTTACATGGATGGCGAAGTGGAATTCCGCGAAAAGGGAGCCTTGGCCCCGCAGACCACGCGAGCCATTCGACTGCGAATCGTCGAGCCATGGCTGGATAATGCCAACGGCGGCTGCCAGCGCCACGACGGTCGCTCCGAGCACGGCGTGCATATCTCGCAGTCCTACATCATGCAACTGGACACGCGCCGCTGCCGCGTATTGGGCGTGATCCCCATGCAGTCGATGAGCGGCGCCCCGCCAATCGATTCGCTGATCACTCACCGTGTCGAAGTTCACGATGGCACGACGGGAAAACTGCTTCGTGAATTGCCTACTAGGCTTGGCTGGGGCGGCATGGCGTTCGGCGCCGATGGCCAGTTGTATTCGATCAATGGCGATCACCACCACATGGTTCGCGTGAACACCGAAACCGGTGCGGAAACCACCGTGGTTCCCGAATGCAAACCGTCACGCGCCACCGTGGGCCCGGATGGAAATGCGTACGTCAAACCCTGGGCCGACGACGGCAGCAGCCCGGCGATCCAGGTCTACAGCCTTTCCACCGGCAAATTCATTCGGACCCTCGGTCACGCGACCAACCTCAAGGCTGGACCGTGGGACGCCGAAGCGCCCTCCAATGAAATCAACTCCATGACCGTCGATCGCGACGGACACCTGTGGTACCCCGAGGCATCGAACAATCCCCGCCGCATCCTGGAATTCGACACGAAGACCGGACAGTTGCTCAAGGAAATGACGGGGTGCACGTGGTACGGCGGAGGCGGAACGCTCAATCGCTATGACATCTCACGCGCCTATTACCAGGGCATCGAGTTTGAAATCGACTATGCCAAGAACAAGTCGAAGATCCGCAGCCGGCTGTCCGATTCCTATTTTCCTGCAGACGTGGTGGCCTTGCGGGTCAAGAACCACATGTATCTGGTTTCCGCGGCACTGAGCATGAATGAGCGGCAGAGCGTGGGCTACGTCTACCTCGCCGACGGCGACGCACCGGTGCGGCTGGTCAGCGCCTTCGGCGATGCCAACAGCTTTGGCGCACTGCGCACAGGTGCGATCATCTCGCTGCTCGGTGGAAAGCCGCCGAAGGATTTCAACTTCATCTGGTCAGACAAGAACGGCAATGGCAAGGTCGATGCCGATGAAGTGCAGTTCAGTCCCAAGGCCGGCTCACTGTCCCTCGGCGGCTTCGACGCCCAGCTTGGTTGCATGGGCACGGATGGCCGCTATCAGCCGAAGGAATTCCTGCCTGATGGCACGCCCATCTTTGAACGCGTCGCGGTTCCCGCTTGGGCCCAGAATGCCTACCTGCGGCTCAATGACGGCAACTACCTGATCATGCACGGCCAATTCAAGCCGACTGACCCCTCGGAAAACTACGTGGTCGATCCGACCGGCAAGGAACTCTGGGCCTATCCGGCGCACGGCGGCATGTCGGGCCTGAGCATTCCCGGATGGACCCCCGGAAATGTCACCAACGAATTCTGTGTGATCGGACATGAAACCGATCCCGGCGCGCTGGGCGAATTCTTCGTCACCTCCGCCAACGACGGCCAGTGGCGTATCTGGACCTCCGACGGCTTGCTGGCCGGCCAGGTGCTTCTGCATAAATTTGACTCGCGAGCCCATTTCCTTTCCATGCCCGGCATCAAGCCCGGCATGCGCGTGGATCCGCTCACCGCCAGCCAGGAACACTTCCACGGGTTCTTCACCAAAGACGAAGCCACCGGCAAGTATTACATCATCACGGGCTTCACCAGCATCAACGTCATGGAGGTCGGCGGGCTCGATCGCTTCCGCCGCTCCACCACCGACTTCACCGTCACACAGGCCGATATCGATCACATGAAAGCCTGGGAATCCCAGCGCGCCCAACGCCTGATCGAAAGCAAACCCCTCCTGCTCAAAGCCAAGGAGATCGACCCGGTGGATGATGAGACTCCGAAGATCGACGGCATCCGCAAAGACAAGGAATGGGGACAGGCCGCCTACATGGGCGACAACAACGCCCACAGCTTCTCCATGTCCTACGACACGTCGAAACTCTACCTGTGCTGGACCACCCGCGGCATGGGCCCGCTGAATAACACCGGCACGGAGTTCCAGCGTTTGTTCAAGACCGGGGCCGCCGCAGACCTGTTCCTCTCGACAAACCCGACCGCTGACAATTCGCGCACCAAGCCCGCCGCGGGCGATCTGCGGCTCCTGATCACGATGATCGGCGGCAAATCCAAAGTGGTGCTGTATCAGCCGATCGCCCCGAATGCCGCGGCGTCGGAAGCGTGGCGAGCTTACACGCCAGCCGGTGGCGAAACCGCCTTCCAGCGCGTCGTGGAACTAAAGAGTGCCGTCGTCGGCTACAACGGCGGCAACGATTACACCCTCGAAGTCTCGATCCCGCTGGCCGATATTGGACTCAAACCTAAGAAAGGCATGCGCGTCAAAATGGATTGGGGCCTGCTCTCCACCGGCGACGGCACGCAGGTCAAACAACGTCTCTACTGGGCCAACACGCAAGCCACCGGCACCAGCGATGAGCCTACAGAGGCACGCCTCGAACCGCAGTTCTGGGGATTCGTGTCGTTCTGAGTCGTGGCATGCGACACCACGCAGGTGACGCTGCAAGGCAAGATCAACGCTTCGTCAGCCATCCATGATGACTCACATTCCCAAGAGGAATGTGAGTCATCATGGTTTGTCTTGAGTTTCTTAGCGCTCATGCCCGGGGCGGGAATCGAACCCGCACGGTCCTTTCGGTCCACAGGATTTTAAGTCCTGAGCGTCTGCCAATTCCGCCACCCGGGCGCGGGATGACGGCAACAGCCTATGGGATTTCCCGCCGAATGTCAGCAGAATCCCGGCCAAATCCCCGTCAAAGCATCATAGATTCAGAGGGATTTGTCAGGATAAACTGGCGTTGGTATACTGCTGTGCTCTTTATCGGCGCCCCCATCGTCTAGAGGCCTAGGACACGGGCTTTTCACGCCTGTAACTGGGGTTCGAATCCCCATGGGGGCATTGTTCGAGTGGTCAGTTGTTAGTGGTCAGTGGTCAGAAGACCACGCCACACCTCTGGCCACTAACCACTGAACCACTGGCCACTGAGGAAACATAATGGGTATCAAAGCCATCGATCTGCGTCGCGGCGTAGCCGTGGAATGGAACAATAAGCTCTACACGGTCCACGACTTTGCCAAGGTCTCCAAGGGCAACTGGCGCAGCTTCATGCAGGTGAAACTCCGCGACACCGGCACCGGCTCCATTATCGAACAGCGTTTCCGCGTTGACGACGAACTCACGCAGGCCTTCCTCGACCAGAAGCCGATGGAATACCTTTACTCCGAAGGCGAAAAACATCATTTCATGGACCTGGCCGACTTCGACCAGATCGAACTCTCCGGCGAAGTCGTCGGAGAAGCCGTGAAATACCTCAAGCCCAACACTCAAGTGCAGATCACCATGTACCAGGGCAAACCGTTCTCTGTAGAACTGCCCAACACCGTCGAATTGGAAATCGTCGACTGCCCGCCCAGCATCAAGGGCGCCACGGTCAGCAACGTCGGCAAAGATGCCAAGTTGGAAACCGGCCTCATCATTAACGTGCCGGACTTCATCGGCCAGGGCACATTCATCAAAGTCGATACGCGCACCGGCGAATACCTGGGCCGCGTCAACGACTGATCCCCAGATGAAAGTCGAAAGACCGACGCCCGATCCGGGCCGTTGGGATTCCGACATGTCGATCGCTAAGATAGACGAGGCGTCCGGTGATGAGCCGGACGCTTCTTTTTGTCATGAAGGCGTAGCAATGGATGGCCCGCAGGAAAATCCCGAAAGCCAAGGTCAACGCGAGGTCAGAAAACCGCCTCCTCTGCCGCCGGCCCCGGTACGCATCGGCGGACGTCCGGTCGTGGTGGTGCGCTATCCCAACCCGCCGGCCTTGTACAAACGCCTGATCTTCCTTTGCCTGAAACCCGAAGCCTGGGCGGATGCCGCGCGGTATCCGCTGTGGAACACCATGCTGGTGGCCCTGCTCGCGGTGATCCTTTCGGGCCTGATGACCGGCATCGGCATCGCGCATCGAACGGTGGCAGGAATCGAAGGCTTTGCCGCCCAATACGACAAGTTCTATCCCCCTTTGGTGATCAATAGTGATGGCGTGCTGAGCACCAAGGGCGAATTGAAGGAACCGATTCGCGTGAATAACGGGCCCGGAACGCTGGTGATCGACCCCTCAGACCGGACGACACTCGACTCCATCACAACGCCTGTGGCCATGTTGATTACCAGCAAAGACGTCCATACGCGAAATGTTCTTGAGGGCTCAATTCCGATCAAGGAATATCTACTGCTGAATCTACTGGTTCCCAAGGCCGGCGAGGCCACCGAAATCAACGGCACGACGATGACGCGGTGGATTACGAGTTACCAAGGATGGATTTATATACTCTGGGGCGGCTTGATCGCTTTTGTCACGGCGACAATTCAGGGCCTCTGGACGTTGCTCATGATGGTCATTGTCGCCCCGCTGGTGATGATCGGCGCCGCCACTCCGGGCAAGGGCCGCATGATCATCCCCAAATTCATCGCCTACCGCGTGGCGATCGCCGTCGCCGTGCCGCTGGTGATCCTCGACGGCCTGCTGGAAGGCTTGGGATATTCCGTGCGCTGGACGCTCGGCCAAATGTCATCGCTGTTCTTTCTGCTGGCGGTCTCGGCACTGGCCTTCTGGGCCGGCGTGCTCGCCAAGTGGATGTTCGGAATCGCGGCGAATCCGAATCGAAAATAAGTAAGCAACTGAAACTGCAGGCGATGAAGCGCAAGCCCGGCTATTTCCTGGGCCCTTTTTTATTTTCCTGCTTTGCCTTTTCGCCGTCTCTCTGATATATGTTGCTGGTCCCGAGATGAGGCCACACGCGTGACCGCAATTATTGTTATTCCCGCCCGCTACGGTTCAACCCGCTACCCCGGAAAACCTCTCGCCCGACAGACCGGAAAATTCCTCATACAGCATGTGGTGGAGCAGGCGTCTCGCGCCCGCCGCGCCGACAAGGTTGTCGTAGCCACCGACGATTCGCGAATTCTTGATGCCGTCCACAGTTTTGGCGGAAACGCCGTGATGACCGCCGCCAGCCACCACTCCGGAACCGATCGCATTGCCGAGGTCATGCACAAGCCTGAGTTCGCCAATACGCAAATCGTCGTAAACGTGCAGGGCGATGAGCCCGAGATTGATCCCGGCGTCATCGACGAACTCATCCGTCTGACCAGCCAGAGCGGCGCCGAAGCCGTCGCGATGGCCACCGCCGCGGCAATGTTCGAAAATCCGCACGAAATCGAAAACCCGAACATCGTCAAGGTGGTCGTCGATCACCGCAATCTAGCCTTGTATTTCAGCCGGGCGACCATTCCCTTCGATCGCGACCGCGTGACGTCGGGCACCATACCGATACTGCTCGCCGGCCTATACCGTAAACACCTCGGAATCTACGCTTACCGGCGTGAGGCGCTTCTGACCCTCGCCGCCACTCCGGTCTGCGACCTCGAGCGCCTCGAAAAGCTCGAACAGCTGCGTGCCCTCTACCTCGGAATGAAAATTCACGTGCTGGACCTGCCCCACGCGCCCCACGGCATCGATACGCCGGAGGATTACGCGGCATTTGTGAAGCGGTACAATGGTGCAAATGGGGTAGCGGTCAGGAACTAATGTGCGTCGTGCGGACCGATGAACAACAGAACCAGAAACCCATGAGGATGCAATGGCAGATGAAGTGAACGAGTTACTGGCGTCCGTAGGACACACGTCGTATGAGACGGAGTTCTACTCGCCCACCCCCGAAGGTTATGTTCCCGGCAAGACTAAATACGTCGTCGTCCTCGGGACAGTCATGTCCGGCTTGGGCAAGGGCATTTTCTCCAGCAGCCTGGCCAAGATCCTCAAAGACAAGGGCCTGAAGGTCGCCCCCATCAAAATGGAAGGCTACCTCAATCTCGACTCCGGTACCCTCAACCCATTCCGCCACGGCGAAGTCTTCGTCCTCGACGACGGTATGGAAACCGACATGGACCTCGGCACCTACGAACGCATGCTCAACGAAAACCTCAACAAAATGAACTTCACCACCAGCGGGCAGATCTTCACCCGCGTGCTCGACCGCGAACGCCAGGGCGGTTACCTCGGCCGCGATGTCCAGATGATTCCCCACGTCACCGGCGAGGTCAAACGCCTCCTCCGCGAACTCGCCGCCAAGAGCCAGGCCGATGTCGTTTTCATCGAAGTCGGCGGCACCGTCGGCGATTACGAAAACGGCTACTTCATCGAAGCCCTGCGCGAACTGGCCTATGAAGAAGGCGACAAAAGCGTCTGCGTCGTCGCCCTCACCTACGTCATGGAACCCAAGACCCTCGGCGAGCAGAAGAGCAAGGCCGCCCAACTCGGTCTCCGCCAGGTCATGCAGGCTGGCCTCGTCCCTCATATCATTGCCTGCCGCTGTCCCAGCCCCATCACCGAAAAAGTGAAACAGAAAATCTCCATGTTCAGCAACGTCCCCCAGCGCCGCGTCTTCTCCATGCATGATGTCGAATCCATTTACCTCGTTCCCGAGATGCTCCGCGAGGCCGGCATGGACCGCGAGGTACTGACCATCCTGGAACTGCACGACCGCGTGAATCAGCGTTCCGAAGACACTGCCCGCCGCAAGTGGGTGAAGTTTGTCGATGATCTGCTGGCCCAGAAAGATCGCGAGGTGACCATCGGCGTCACCGGCAAGTACACCTCGATCCGCGATGCCTACGCCTCCATCGACAAGGCGCTCGAGCATTGCTCGGCCCACGCCGGTTGCCGCATCAACATTGAATGGATCGACACCACCGAAATCACGCCCCGCAACGTCGCCGAAAAGCTCAAGCATTGTCACGGCATCATCGTGCCCGGCGGCTTCGGCAACCGCGGCGTCGACGGCAAAATCGCCTGCGTCCAGCATGCACGCGAAAACAAACTCCCGTTCCTGGGCATCTGCCTCGGATTCCAGATGGCCGTCATCGAATTCGCCCGCAACGTATGCAAGCTCGATGACGCCAACTCCACCGAATTCGCCCCGCAGTGCAAAAGCCCCGTGATCGACATCCTCCCCGAACAGAAAAAACTCGAAGGCCTTGGCGGCAACATGCGCCTTGGCGCCAAGGATATCGACCTCAAAGAAGGGTCCATGATCTCCCGCCTCTATGACAACTCCGCAATCAAACGCCTCCGCTTCCGGCATCGCTACGAAGTCGATCCCCGCTTCATCGCAACGCTCGAAAAGCACGGCTTGGTATTCAGCGGCCGCCATCCCTCGCAGCCGATCATGCAGATGCTCGAACTCCCCCAGTCCATGCACCCCTATTTCGTTGGCACCCAGGCCCATCCCTGCCTGACCAGCCGGCCCCTCAGCCCCGACGGCATGTTCCTCGGTCTGGTCAAAGCGGCACTGCAGCGGGCATATCCGCAGGGGACCCTGGAAGGCGTCTCGATCGAAAAGCCGCGCCCCGCATCCAACGGCGCCGCCGCGCCCACCCCCGCCATGGCCGTCACCGGACAGTAATCCTTGCCCCCTCGTCATGTGGACAAAAATAAGGCCCGGCGCGAAAACGCCGGCCCTTATTTATTCCTGCCGAATGCGACCTCTACGCGTGCAGAATGCCCTTCATCGCCAGCGCCACCACGATGATCCCCAGGATGATGCGATAAACCGCAAACGGCACAAAGCCGCGCGTCCGCACCCAGTTCATGAACCACTTGATGACGACCAGCGCCACGACAAACGAAATAACAAAACCGATGGCCAATATTACCCAGCGATGCGCATCCATCGGCACCTGGCCTTCTTTGCCGCGCACGAATTTCAGCAGCGAGTACAACGTCGCCGCCATCATGGTGGGAATGCACACGAAAAAGGAAAATTCCAGCGCCGCCGTGCGCGAAAGGCCGAAGATCTGTCCCGAGGCGATCGTCGACATGGATCGTGATGTCCCTGGAAACACCGCAGAAAAAATCTGTGCAATGCCGATGCCCACCGCATCGATCACCTTCATGTCTTCCATCCGCGGAACTGTCGGCCGCGTGAACAGCACATCAACCACCCACATGATGATGCCGCCGACCAGCAGCGCTCCGCCCATGACATAGGGGCTTTCGAGATTGTCCTCTATCTTCTTGGTGAGCAGGAAAGCCGGCCCCGCCGTCACCACGAACGCCAGCATCGTCAACGCCAGCGGATGGTTGAACCAGCGTTTCGTGCCGCTCTCGCCGCGGGGATAACTGTGGCAGAATTGCAGGATGCGACCCCAGAAATATACGACGACGGAAAGTATCGCGCCCAGCTGGATCACCACCGTATACATTTTCCAATACGGATCTTTCAGGCTGATATCCAGCCACGGCTCCAGCAGACGCAAGTGGGCCGTGGAGGAGACCGGCAGAAATTCCGTCAGTCCCTCGACGATGCCCAGGATGACCGACGCGAGATAATCGTTCACATATGCTCCGGATTTACAAAAGCCATAATTGAATCACTACTTGGGCAATCACGTTCGCCTGTATCGCTGATGCTATATCGTCCAGAAGGATGCCCCAGCCCCATGGAAGTCGCTCCAGCCAGTTCGCCGGCGGAAGCTTGAGTGTGTCCGTGGCGCGAAACAGCACGTAGAGAGCGGCGGTGAAGAGGAACAGGCCCCATCGGCCGTGATCGGAACACCAGTGCGGTACGGGCATGAACAATGCCGCAATCGCAAACCCGGCGTATTCATCGAGCACGACTGTTCCGGGGTCCGGCTGGCGGTAATATGCGCACGCCCATTTGCCGAAGGCGACCAGAAGCGTCCCCGTCACGAGCGCCAGCGCCAACAAAACCATGGAACGCATCGGTTCGGAAACTTTGCACCACAGCATCAGGCAATAGACCGTCGCCGGCGGTATCGTCCCCCAACTGCCCGGCGCCGGACGCAGAAACCCTGCCCCCCCACCGCTGACGATCCACCGCGGCCAGCGCGATTTTGGCGTCGGCAGATTGGCGACGGCCGCGGCGTAAAGTTTGTTCGAGGAGTGGCCCATAGTCGCTTCAGTCGTCACGCAACAGCTTGCGGGCTCGGACAATGTACGTCGTCATCGAAAGAATCGTCACGATCAGCGTGGTGTAAATCGCCACGTCCCGGGTCACGTGCATCCACCGCACGCGGTCAATCGTCGCCAGATCCACCAGAATCGCGCCGATGGCGATGGATTGCGTGAACATCTTGATCTTGCCCGCCCAGTCGGCGCGAAAATCGATGCCCCGCGATTCGGCCAAGCCGCGAATGCTCGTGATCAGGAATTCCCGCCCGATCAGCACCACCGCCATCCACGGCACCACGCCGGTGATCGTCGCGGCGGAAGTAACGTCGGCCGGAAACAGCTTTTCCGCCACGTCGACGAAATCGTTCGACGAGAAAAAAATGAACGCACCGCAGATCAGAATCTTGTCCACGAATGGATCGACCACCCGGCCGAAGGCGGACTCTACTTTCCACGTGCGGGCCAGGTAACCATCCAGCACATCCGACCAGACCGCCACGCAAAACACGCCGAATGCAATCCACATTTGCCGCTGGAAATTGGTCTGATCGTGCACGTGGAGCAGCAGGAAGAAGACCACGGTCAGGATGAGCCGGGCGATGGTGATCAGATTCGGAATGTGACGGTACATGGAAGTTTCCCTGGCATGCGGCCCCGCAGCAATACACGCAATTTCCGGCACGGCCCACGCGGCTCGGATTATCGTGCGGCGCTGCACAAATGACAATCGCTCAACTCCCCTCACTCAGCTTCCCTCCCCCGGCGCAAATGGCCCCTCACCCGTGTTTTGATTTCGTCTCCACGCTGGTACTGACGACACCGACGACCGGCAGCGAAAGGCGATTGGATTTTGCGGACGGCGATGCGGACTTGGCGGCGGATGCTGTCGGCGGCGCGGCGATAAGATCGTAATAGTTGAAGTCGTCGATTCGGACGCTCAGCAGTTCGCCGGGCGTCAGCGCGTTGTCGCCTTTCCACTTGAGCAGCACGCGGCCATCGATGTCGGGGGCCTGGCCGGTGTGGCGGGCGACGGCGGTTTTCTTGTGCGGATTCGCTTCGTCGATCAGCACCTTGATCGTCTTGCCGACGAGGGCGGCATTCTTTTGCAGCACAATTTTCTGCTGGGCGAGCATGATTTCTTCCTTGCGTTTCGCTGCCACGGCGGGCGAAACCGGGTGGGTTTCGTGCAGGCGGCCGGCGGGGGTGCCGGGCTCGGGCGAGAATTCGAAGACGCCGACGTTTTCGAAGCCGAAGTCGGTGATGAACTTCAGCAGTTCCTTGTGCTGGGCGTCGGTTTCGCCGGGGAAGCCGGAGATGAAAGTCGTGCGGAGCGTGATGCCGGGGACCCACTTGCGGAGTTTTCCGAGCAGTGTTTCGATCTGCCCGCGCGTCACTTTGCGACGCATCGCATGCAGGATTTCATCGTTGATGTGTTGCAGCGGCATGTCGATGTATTTCACGACGTGGCGGCATTCGGCCAGCGTCCGGATCATTTCATCGGTGAAGCAGCTCGGGTAAGCGTACATCAACCGCAGCCACGCATTGCCGGCAGCTTTCTTGGTGACCAGTCTGTCGAGGGCCTTCAACATGCCGCTCAAGCCCTCCCCTGTGGCGTTGTAGCCGATGTCTTCGCCGTAGCTGGTGGTGTCCTGGCCGATGAGGTTGATTTCGAATGCGCCGTCGGCGAGGAGTTCCTCGGTCTCGGCGAGGATGTCGGGCAGGGGCTTGGACCGCATGCGGCCGCGAATCGAGGGGATCGTGCAGAAGGTGCAGCCCTGGTTGCAGCCTTCGGAAACGCGGAGGTAGGCGTAGTGCCGCGGGGTGAGGCGGAGGCGGGCGCGGTCGGATTCCTGGTAGCCCTTGCCGATGTCGGCGCGGGTCGGTTTGCGAATGAAGCTGGTGACGGCGTGGTAGGTGCCGAGGTTTTTGCCGGCTTCGGGGAGGTGTTCGAAATTGCCGCCGCGGACGGCCTGGACGATGTTCTCGCGATCGAAGACGCCGACGAGGGCATCGACTTCGGGCACTTCGTTGAGGAGTTGTGCTTTATGGCGCTGCACGAGACAACCGGCGACGATGACGCGTTTGTGGCGGCCTTCTTTTCCGGCGGCCTGCTTGGAGGCGATGGCTTCGCGGATGACTTCGAGGGATTCGGTTTTGGAGGCGTCGAGGAAGCCGCAGGTATTGATGATGATGGCATCGGCGGCATCGTGATCGGGGGTAATGGCGATGCCGTCCTCGGCGAGGAGTCCGAGCATTTTTTCGGAATCGACAAGATTTTTGGGGCAGCCGAGGGAAACGAAGGCAATCGATTGCACGGTTGCCGGCGCGGGGGCTGCAGCGGGTTTGGAAGGTCGTTTGGGCATTGGGGCTCCGAGAAAAAGTCGAGCCCTACAGCGTAGCAGGTTGCGGGTGCGGATTCTAGGGAGGGGTGGGGTGTGTCGGAATGGGTGGTTCGTGGGTCGTGTGCCGTGATTCGTGGGCCGTGGGAGGTTTGCGCACCTGCGCAGATTTTGGGGGGAAGATGCGCAGGTTTTTTTGCGCACCTGCGCAGAGCGTTTTTTTGGTTTCGTTTTCGTAAGTTCCACTGATTCCTTGGGTTGGGAGAGGAGAGGGGTTTTTGGGAGGTAGATGCGCATGTTTTTTGCGAGAGGGGGGAGGGAGCCACGACGATGCGACGATACGACGGACGACGGGGACGGTCCACAAATGGGCACGAATGGACACGAATGGGGAGGCGGGGATGTGAGGCGGGACAAACCTGAAGCTGGCTGCGGGTTTGTTGGACGCGGGCCGGTTGGTTTAATAAACCGGAAGCAGGCTGCAGGTTTGGTTTTTTGGGGGTGAAAACGGGGGTGGGAGAGGACGAAAAGTGAGGGTGTGGCATGATTTTGGTGTGTAACCGGCAGCGGGCTGCAGGTTTCTTGGAGGGTAACCGGAAGCGGGCTGCAGGTTTGTTGGAGAATGAATGGGGGCGGTGCATGAGGGCTCCGGGCATAGTTCGTGGTTCGTGGGCCGTGGGCCGTTATTCGTGGGCGCGCGGTGCGAGCTTCTATATAAGGGGTGGAGGACCATGTTTGTGCGCACAAGTATTGGGGGAAAAATTTTTAGGTAGTGGGAGGGGCGGGAGTTAGCGGTGGAATTATTTCTTGCTTGGGGCGGATGGGGGGTGATAGGCGTGCGCACGGATGAGATGTGGCTGGTATCGGGGGGGGTATGAATTAAGAGTTATGAGTTATGTGATATGGAGTTGACGGCGCGTTTCGAGTTTTGGTGACGCTCTGTGACAATGCCAATCTCTGGTCGAAGTCGTAAAATGGGCGCGGGATCCGATTACGAAGCCGCCGTTGGCATGGTCTTGGCACCGAGATTGTGCCAAGACCATGGCACCCGGCCAATAATAATCGTCTACCGCGAGTGGACCTCATAGCAGGCGATAGGAGATGCCAATGCTTGTTAATAATTCCCATTTCGAACTGGACACGAGCCCGAAGTACTTCGGATGCCACGGCGGATTGTTTGAGGACGGACAATATATCGATACCTCCAAACAGGAGGGAGCGGAGATGGATCATCACGACGTCATCGGCACAATCAGTCGCGGTTACGGGAGTCTTCCTGCCCCCGATTTCTTAAATGCATTTCCATACCGTTGCTTAAGCGAACGGGCAATTGATCTATTCCGAAAAGAACAATTGACTTTATGGAAGGGATTTCATTGGGTGCCTGTCAGGATTGTGCGTCAATCCGGCAAGAGCGTTGCCAGGTACTGGTGGGCAAAATTTGACAGACGGGTTGATTTTGACGTGTTCGATTATGAACATTCAAAATATACCAAGTTTCGTCCTGAGGATCTCAAGAATCCGAAGGAGGTCGTAGCTGATCGCGTTTCTAACTGGGTTTTGCGCGGAAACATGATTGGATCGCTCGATTTCTTTCATGGATGCTTGGTTCGTTGGTATGGCTCATTACGACTCAAACAGTTAGTAGAAACGCATAAACTACGAGGTTTCAATTTTACTTCGGTTGGTATCTGGCTAGATCGAGGAACGAAACGGGAACGTAACTAGAAAGTGCCGCATCGGCAAAGACATCTGTGCGCATCCGTGGCTCATTTACGTCGTCTTGGTGTCTTCGTGTCTTGGTGATTTAATCCGCCTGCCTTTGACGCATGCTGAAGCATGAACTCCAAACACAAGGGTTACCCGCAGCGTTGACGGCGATGGCGCGATGCGAAGATGATGGATAGGTCTTCGTGGAGAACCGTTATGTATTGGCAGCAGATTTCGCGGGAGCAGGAACAGGCGCGGTTGCTGAAGGAGTTTGAGCATAAGGATTTCGATCAGCTCATGGGGATGTGCGAGCGGCAGTTCAGCGTACTGCATAATCGGGCGCAGGTGCTGCTGACGCTGTGCGGGATCGTGGTGACGCTGACGGGGTTTTCCGGGCGGAATATCGCGGGGACCAGCGGGCCGGCGCAGATCTGCGTGATCATCGGGCTGAGCGTGACGCTGCTGGCGGCGTTTGTGATCGTGTGGTATGTGCTGCACCTGCACTGGCTGACGGCACAGCAGGGCGACGACCGGCCGACGTGGCTGATGCGCTGCCTGCAGTATCGGGACCGCAAGACGATGGCGCTGCGGGTGGGCACGCGGCTGCTGATCATGGGGCTGATTTTTTATGCGGTGGCGGTGGCGATCATGCTGCTGCATCCGGAAGCGACGCTGGTGTTGCCGCGATGATGCTGCAGCGCGGCGCGGCATTGCACCGATAAGGCACTACAGCGCTGGACGACGAAGATAAATTAGCCACAAATGAACACGAATGAACACAAATGTGCGAGAAAAGAAGATGTGTGGCAGATATTTTTCGTCTCTTTTGGGTTCAGGTATTGTCACTATCTGGCTTTCTTGAAACCATCGAGATTCGACTTGCGAGGAACGCGAGATCGATCGCCCCTTCGGGGCTCGGCGGCATCTTGTGGGCCTTTTTCCAGGGGTTCCCTTCGGTCACCCCTGGCTATTGACGCGGGCCCCGTTGGGGCCAAAGAGGATTTCAACAGAGCCTCATTATCTGTGTTCATTTGGGGCTGATTTATGGCAGTTAGCGCTGGAGAGTAAAGGTGGTCATGCGAATTGCTTTTTTGACGCAACAGTTTCCGCATACCCGCATGGGCGGGATCGGGGCGTACACGGTGTCCGCGGCGGCGGCCTTGGCGGCGGCGGACGTCGATGCACATATTTTCACGTTCACCCTGCCGGACGATGTGCGGGCGAAGCTGCCGACGCTGGCGCCGCGGGTGAGGGTGCATGAGGTGGCGGATCTGGCGCAGCGCGTGGCGGCGGGGACGCTGGCGGCGGAGCTTTCGGCGGCGATACAGATCGGTGGGGATGTGACGTACCGGCTGGCGATGGCGGCATTGCTGAGCGATGCGGCGCTGGCGGCTCATGCGGCGATGCCGTTCGATGTGATTGAAGCGCCGGAATATGAGGCGCTGGGGGTGCCGCTGGCGCTGCGGCTGGCGAATATGGCGGGAGGGGCGGCGGGAGAGAAGTGGCCGGCGCTGGTGACGCATTTGCATTCGGGGTCGGCGATCAATCGGCGCGGGAATAATTTGCCGACGACGGCGGGTGATCTGGCGGTCGATGCGCTGGAGCTGGCAGCGATCCAACTGGCGGATGCGGTCTGTGCGCCGTCGGAGGCGGTGGTGCGGGAGACGCGCGTGGGATTGCCGTTCGAGCGCGCGGTGGAGGTGATTCCGCTGGCGGTGCAGAGGGAGGGTGCGGAGGGTTACACCCCCCCACCGGCGAATGGGCCGATCGTGTTTGTGGGTCGGCTGGAGCGGCTGAAGGGTGCGGACGTATTGATTCATGCGGCGAACGCGTTTTTGTCGCGGTGTGCGGAGGCGCGGATTGTGATCATTGGCCCGGACTCGCCGACGGCGCCGGCCAATTCGGGTTTTCAATCGATGCAGCAGTGGATGAAGAGCAAGTTGGATGCGGCGTTGCACGGGCGGGTGGAGTTCACGGGGGAATTACCGCCATCGGAGGTGAGCAGGTACGAACGGGCGGGGAGTTTTGTGGTGGTGCCGAGTCTGTTTGAGAGTTTTTCGCTGGTGGCGGCGGGGGCATTGGCGCAAGGGCGGCCGGTGATTGTGAGCAGCGGGATCGGCACGACGGAGGTGGTGGGCGATGCGGGGATGACGTTTGCGCGGGGGGATGCGGCAGCGCTGGCGGATGCGATGGAAAAGCTGTGGGGAGATGCGGAATTGCTGGCGGAGCTTTCGAAGCGGGCGTACGCACGGGCGCGCGAGCGTTTTGATCCCGCGGTGGTGGTGCCGAAGCGGTTGGCGTTTTATGAGCGTGTCGCGGCGGCGGCGCAGGGGTTTGATGCGGCGACGATGGATCGGCGGTTGGCGGGAATTCCAGCGCCGTTTGCGGGGGCGCTGGTGCGGCCGCTGGTGAGTTTGACGGAAC
>Ga0114951_10002789_pt1 | contig 19175 bp, 16 predicted proteins | sample AM7aDNAmetaG_FD_88677 | JGI IMG/M metagenome (GOLD analysis project Ga0114951, IMG submission 88677) | Freshwater microbial communities from Finland to study Microbial Dark Matter (Phase II) - AM7a DNA metaG | ecosystem: Environmental > Aquatic > Freshwater > Lake | place: Finland: Lake Alinen...
AGTAATTCTACAAGTCGGTTTACGCTATAGGTATTATCGCTACCCACATTCATAATTTTACCTATTGCTTTATTATTACCAGCTGCCATAAAGCATGCATTAACAATATCTGTAACAAAAGTAAAATCGCGTGTTTGTTTTCCGTCACCCACAATAGTAAATGGTTTGTTATTGAGTTTCTGTGACAGAAAAACGCCGAACACAGCACCATAAGTACCGCTGGTTCTGGAACGGGGGCCATAAACATTAAAAAAACGCATCGAAGTTATTGGTAAATCATAGATCTGATGCCAGTACATGGCATATTTCTCTCCCAGATATTTTGTGACAGCATAAGGATACTGTGGCTGGATCTCAGCAGTCTCAGGGGTCGGGCATATATCGGGAATACCATAACAAGATGAGGATGCTGCATAAATAATGCGTTTGACATTCGATTTCCTGCAACATTCAAAAACACTGATCGAACCATCTACATTTGATTTGTGATACTCAAGAGGCTTTTCAATTGAAGGAACAATATCAGCAAGTGCAGCTAAGTGAAAAACCCAGTCGACACCTTCAAAAAAAGGTAATATCTTGTCATAATCAGAAATATCAGCAATATGTACTGATAACTTTATATTACTCTTATGATGTTCCAGATTTAGCAAACGACCTGTGCTGATATTATCTATCACTACAACGTCGAATCCTTCTTTAAGAAGTCTGTCAACAGTATGACTTCCAATAAATCCACAACCTCCTGTAACTAATGCTTTCATGTGTATTGTCTTTATAATGTTATTCAAATATAGATATTATACATTACATACTTTTATAAGTATTATTGTATTTTAATTCCATTTCTTTTTAAAATCGTTTTTAGAAAAATATTTTTCCAATAAGCAGTACAATAGTATAAAAAAATAACGGGTTCCCATTTCCCTGATTTTTAGTTTTGATACGCCATGTTTCCTGTTTCTCCATGAATTAGGTACTACTGTATAAGAGAAGCCCCGGATAATAACTTTTAAAGGCAATTCAATAGTAAGGTTAAAATGTGGCGATAAAAAGGGTTTTATACCTTCTACAGTTTTCCTTTTATACATTTTGAATGCATTTGTTGTATCGTTATATTTTATCCTGAAACAAATCTTTATAATTGTATTTGCAACCCTGTTGATTATCTTCTTTATATATGGATAGTCATATACTTTTCCTCCTTTGCTCCACCTCGTACCAAAAACAGCATCATAATTACCCTCTGATATTTTATTATAAAATAATACCAGATCGGATGGGGAATCTGATAAATCTGCCATCATAATGGCAACACAATCACCGGTAAAATTTTCTAATCCCTTTCTGACAGCATAACCAAAACCATTAGGACCTTCATTGGTAATCCATTGTAAAGTATTAACTTTTTCTTTTAACATATTTAATACTTCAATAGTATTATCTTTTGAATTATCATTAACAACAAAAATCTCATGGTCAATATTATTCTTTACAAGCTCTTCGAAAATAGCATTAACTGTTTCTGGTAAGGATTCAGCTTCATTATATGCGGGAATAACTACAGATAATTTCATAAATTTACTTTGATTTTTTAAAAACATTATAATGGTTTTTTTCTAAAAAGCTGCAATCCTCTTTAACCATTTCAATAAATTCATTTTCACACCAGATGCAGTTAGAACACCAGGGACATAAAGTAAGTAACTCTTTATCGCTTTTACTTTTATAGTTTAAAACAATTTCTTTTACCTTTTGCCTTTCATGTTTTTGGTAAAAGCCAAATCCAACACCTATGGCATTTAATCCTATCGATAGAGAGAGTAAACACCAAAAAACAAGTTTGAATATTTTCTTTTCATTAATTTTTACACTATGAATGAAAACATCGTAGAGCATAGCAAACATAGAAATAATCATCAGCATTGTAAAAGATGTATATCTTGACCTGTCAGTATACTCGAAAGAAAATATACCCCGGCCCATTGAAATCATCAACGCAAATATTATTGAATATATATATATTGCAATCCAGAAGCTGTTTTCTTTTAATCTCTTATTCTTATATATTTTATAAATTGCATATACAGAAATAGAAAACAACAAAATACCTAAAGGAAAAGCTGCAACACTCAACGAATGAACACTTATCAATGAAATTAATGAGAAAAAGAAGTAAAGAAATTTAAATGGATGTGTTATAATAAATAGAAAATTCAGACCGGCAGAATTATTAATTCCTTTGCTATAAATAAAGAATGCGATTATTCCAATAATTCCCCATAAAATAATATAAATCCATTGTCCTATTTTTTTTGACTGTCCATTTTTAATGATAATCTGAATGCCTCCTGCTACCCATACAATTACTCCCATAGCGCTTGAGTAAGTAGCAATAATTGCAAATAAAATTGATAAAGAGAAATACAATAACCTGTTATAGCGAGCTGTTGTTGATAAAAAAAGTTCAATAAAATATAACGACATAACAGTAAAAATCAGAACAAAATAAAAAGCCATCTGAAAAGCCCAGATTAAATTCTGCCACTGTCTGAGATTAAATACGAATAATGGGATGATAATAATCCAGAAAGGAATCTGAGAAATGGAAAATTTGAATTGTTTTTTAGCAATAAGATAAAAGAATAAAAATTCGATACATAGCAAGAATGCATTGAAAAACATAAATATTTTAGAATCCATATGAGTAACCGGAAATACTAAAATGTAGAATAATCGTGGAAAAAAAACAATGTGCTCATTGTGTGGTTTAATAAGCATAGAGATAGAGATTCCCTCTTTAAGAACTTTTTTCATCATCAGAATAAAATCCCAGTCATCAATATGTGCTACATTAACTCCAAAAAGAAATACATAAAGAAAAGGGATAATAGCAAGGGACAAAAATATTAAAGCAATGGAGTATTTCTTAACAAATTTTCTCATTAAAACCTAGTTAGTGTTATGCGTATTGATTTATAATTTTCAGATAAATATTATATATATTTTGATTTAAGCTCGTTTACTCATCTCTTCGAAAATCTGCAATAAGATATCCTGAAGATTATATTTATATTGCCAATCGGGGTAATGCATTTTGAATTTTGAGACGTCGCTTATCCACCATATGTGGTCACCTATACGATTAGTTTCTGAATAGCTGTAATTCATTTTCTTCCCTGTGATTTTTTCGCAGATAGCGATGCCTTCTTTCATTGAACAATTGGAAAATCGACTGCCGCCGGCATTATAAGCTTCACCGGTACGAGGTTTATTATAAAAGTGCCAGAACATATTGACTAAATCGAAACTATGAATATTATCACGAACTTGTTTGCCTTTATATCCGAAAACTGTATAGTGATCACCTGTTATGGCACATTTCATAAGATATGATAAAAATCCATGCAATTGCGTCCCTGAATGTTTTGGCCCTGTTAGGCAGCCTCCTCTGAAAACTCCGGTTTTCATGTTGAAATATTTACCGTATTCCTGAACCAAAATATCGGCAGCAACTTTTGAAGCACCAAAAAGAGAATGTTTGGTGTTGTCAATGCTCATAGATTCATCAATACCATTTTTAAAATATATATGCTTTTCATCTATTTCCCAACGATCTTCTAATTCAACAAGCGGTAAATAATTTGGATTGTCGCCATAAACTTTATTCGTAGAAGTGAAAATAAAAACTGCATTTTTACAATACAAGCGTGTTAACTCAAGCATATTTAATGTGCCGTTTGCATTTACTGTAAAGTCAGTCAGAGGCTCATTGGCAGCCCAATCATGACTTGGCTGTGCTGCAGTATGAACTACCAGGCTAATATCATCTTTGTATTCCTTAAATATCTTTTCTAATTCATTATAATCTCTTATATCAATATCATAATGTTTATAATTTGAATATTTACTTTCTATAAGTAATTTATTCCACTCTGTTGATGCATTGTTTCCGAAAAAATATTTTCTCATGTTATTATCAATGCCTATGATTTTATCAAATTTATTCGAGAAAAAATCTACTGTTTCACTTCCGATTAATCCGGCAGAACCAGTTATAATTGCTATTTTCATTTTATTATTTATTTAAAATATGATTTAATTGATTTTCATTTTTGCATATCCATTCATAAATATCTTTTACTAATGTGTTTACCGAAGTCTTGGGTTTCCATCCGCAAAATTTATTTACTTTGGAATTATCTGTAATATATAATTTGATATCTCCTTGTCTGTTTTCTTTAATTGAATTTATTTCTATTTTATTGCCAGTAATTTGTTGGCAGTACTGAGTTAATTCTTTTAATGAAAAACTACATTCAACGCCACCACCTACATTGAATGTCTCACCATTTATTTTATCAATATTGTGAATCTGCCAGTCTACCAATTCAAATAAGTCATTAACATGCAAAGCATCTCTTACTTGTTTGCCGGTGCCACCATAACCGATATAAGATAAAGGTTTTTTCCAGAAATGCCTAGCAACCCATAATACAGTAACTCCCTGGTCAATCTTGCCCATTTGCCACGGGCCGGCAAGAACGCCACAACGGTTTATTACACTTTTTATACCTGTAAAATGTACAAATTCTTTAACTAATAGTTCTGAAGCTAATTTAGTAGCACCATAAAAAGAACGTGCACCTTCAATAGGGAAATTCTCAGATATACCGGAAGTACTTATCCCTTGAATACTTTGTTCTTCTGCTATCTCAAAACGGTTCTCTGTTTCAATAGTGCTAATTTTATCAAGCTGGGCAATAGGATAAATTCTGCTCGTTGATAACAAAATAAAATCTGCTTTGTTCTTTTGGGCAAAATATAATGTGTTTATTGTCCCGTTAAGGTTAGTATCTATTAAATACTCTAATGAGTTATCAATACCAGCCAAAACTGAAGGTTCAGCAGCTGCATCTATAATACAGTCTATTTTTTCTAATTCCTGAAAATCAGCTTTGTTGCGGATGTCACCATGAATAAAATTTATACCTTTATTTACAAGTCTGTTAATATTTAATTCTGAACCACGTCGTTTGAGATTATCAAAAGCAATTATAGTATAATGGGGATATTTAGTTTTTAAAGAAAAAGCTAAGTTTTAACCCACAAAACCCATCCCTCCGGTAATAAGTATTCTTTTCATTATTTATATTTTCAAATATTATTATACAATATTTTCGTAAAAAGATATTATTGAATCCGCAACATAATTGATTTGTTCATTAGTCAATTCAGGAAAAACAGGTAAACTTAGAATTGTATCTGTTTGTTTTTCTGTAACAGGAAAATCTCCCTTTTTATAACCCAAATATTTGGCTGATTCCTGCAAGTGTATTGGAACAGGATAATGAATCTTTGTATCAACATCATGTGCTGCTAAGTATTTTTGCAACAAATCTCTTTGCGGAGCCTGAATGATAAAAGTGTGATACACAGCTTTTTCAAACCCTTTATCAAAGGGTAAAATGATATTGTTTAGTTTTTTTAATTTCTGTTGATATAAACCGGCAATTTCTCTTCTTCTAAGAGTCCATTTATCAATTTCTTTCATTTTAATGTTTAGGATGGCAGCCTGCAAGTTATCTAGTCTTGAATTATAACTCCAGAAAGCACACTCATCGCGATTTTTCAAACCATGGTTACGGGCTTTTATAATATGATTATATAATTCAGCATCATTTGTTGTTATCATACCGCCATCACCACAGGCAGATAAATTTTTTAAAGGATGCAGGCTAAAACATCCCGCTATTCCAAAACTCCCTACTCTCTTGCCTCTGTATTCAGCGCAAACAGCCTGAGCAGCGTCTTCGATAAGATATATATTGTTTATCTTAGCAATTTCAGATAACTCGTCAAGAGGAGCTGGCCTGCCTGTTAAATGTACAGCTATAATAGCTCTGGTTTTAGGCGTTATTGCCTTTTTAACCTTTACAGGGTCAAGGTTGAAATCGTAACGCACGTCTGCAAATACTGGAGTAGCACCTGCAATAGCTATAGATGAAGCTGAAGAAAGAAATGAATTAGGGGCTGTTATTACTTCATCGCCAATGCCAATGCCAAGTGCTTTCATTGTAAGAAAAAGTGCATCAGTACCATTGGCAACACCAATAGCATATCTAGTTTCACATAATTCTGCAAAACTTTTTTCAAATCTGCTGACTTCATCTCCAAGAATAAATTGTCCGGAATCAAAAATACTGGAAACAGCTTCAATTAATTCAGTTTTTATATCTTTATGTTGAATTGACAGATTAATGTAAGGAACCTTCATCGTTTTATTTAAGATTAATTTTTTGCATTCTCTTAACGTTAAAATATTTATCATCAGTTAATGAGTTGGGTACTAATCCTTCATTAAAAGCTGACTTTAAATCTTTAACAGCATCTTCAATATTTCGCTTTGCCACAAAGCCAATATCATTTTTAATTTTTTCTGAAGAAATATGATAAGAGCGGTTATCATCAGTAGGAGAGGTTGTAATCTTAATATTTTCGCCAACGACATTTTTAACCATATTTGCAATTTCAGAAACTGTAAAGTTATCGTATCCTGCATTCCAGGTTTTACCAGATATTTTCTCACTGGGTAAGGTCAGAAGCAAACAATATAAATCAGTCATATCTTCAATATGTATATTTGGTCGTTTCTGATTGCCTCCAAATACAGTAATTTCGCCTTTATTAATCGCTAGATTGGTGAGTATATTAACAGTCAGGTCTAACCTTAATCTTTTCCCATAACCACAAACAGTGGCAGGGCGGATAGTGCAGGTAGTAAAATTATCTGAACAGTATTTTTCAAGTATCTCTTCACACATCGCTTTGAATTTAGAGTAATCTGTTAATGGCTCCAGTTTCATGTTTTCATTAACATTAGGTTCTTCTTTAATGCCATAAACACTTGATGAAGAAGCATATATAAAGCGTTTAACACCTGACTTTTTTGATATGTCAACCAAAGGTTCAAAGGCATCAAGGTTTATAGATTTCCCTAGTTGTGGATTCAGCTCAAAGCTTGGGTCGTTAGAAATGCAAGCCAGATGAATAACAGCATCATGAGAAGGTAATAATTCTTTAAGAAGTTGAATATTTCTTATATCGCCTTTAACAGCTTTAAGTTTGGGGTGGGAGGGGAGTACATCTTCTCCGTATATCATCAGGTCAAGAACAGTAACTTCATATCCTTTGCTTAAAAGTTTCGGAACTAAAACTGAACCTACATAACCGGCACCTCCTGTGATAAATATCTTTTTCATATATTTTAATAAAAGTGGCTTAACAATTAATTGAAGTGATGCAAAATTAATATTTTTTATTCATTATTCTTTCTAATTATACGTGCAGGAAAGCCGATGGCTGTAACATATTCAGGAATATTAGTTGACGCCAGCGAACCTGCTCCAATGACTGAGAAATCACCAATTTCAATTTTTTCTAACAAAGCACAATTAGTTCCTATTAAAACCCCTTTGCCAAGCTTAATATCTCCTGATATACTTGCACCAGGATTTATAGTACAATAATCTCCGACAACAGTATTGTGCCCTATTTTACAACCAATATTCAAAATAACATGATTATTGATATCTGCTAATGTAGAAATAATAACACCGGCCATTATTATGCATCCGGCACCTATTCTGGCTGTATCTGATACAATTGCTGTCGGATGAATCAAGCTTATAAATTTTCCTCCTATATTTTCTATAAGATTGACAATCTTTTTTTTTGTAATGGGGTTTCCGATAGCACAGATAAAATAATAATCAGAAATAGAATTTTGCTCTAGCCAGTCACTATTTCCAAGTATAGGTATTCCATTTTTATAACCGGTACACTTATCGTCGATAAAACCTGCAATTTTGAATAGTTCATTCTTTTGAAACTTATTAATAGCGTTTATTGTATCAGCAACTTCATATCCATAGTTACTTGCACCATATATTATTACTTTTTGAGAAATCATTTTTTTATTCTTTTAATAATACTAAATTCATACATTTTGTAATAAAAACAACTTATAGTATTTTTCTCTTTACGAGAAGCTCATCGAGTAAATTATAACCATCCCATATATAGTCAAATTCCAAGGCTTTACCAACAGGAACTATTCTATCGCATCCTAACCCGGCTATATTTTTTATAAGTTCTATAATTTCGTTATTTGCAAAACCGAAATAAGTTATCGTTTGTATTTTCTTGCTTATAAAAGGTGTTATTTCTGTCCAATGCTTAATGTCTTTTGTGTAAAAATAACCTGCACCGCAACTATGTTCTATATTTTTATTTTCTTCAACAGGAGCAAAAACTAAATGAAAGTCATCGCTGTAATACCCGTTAATACTGCCGTCTAAAACATCATCAACAAGTTTGTTGAATTTCAAACTTGTTATAGAAGGCATGTCAGCATCATAATTTCTTATAGAAATTTCAAGCAGCAACTTATAAAGCTTTTGTTTAGCCTTTAAATTATCTTCATCATCTCCCTTAAAAAAAATCAATTGTGGAGAAGAACATCCGAGTTGGTCGAAAGTAAATGAATCATTATAAAATTTACGAACAAGTTCTTTCAGATCATTATCAGATAATTTTAATATTTCAGAAGAATTGAAAATAGCATAAGATAATCTATCAGCAAAAACAATATCTTTGGTTCTGGGATTAGTTTTAATATTACGGAATAAGTTGATGGTGTTATTTCCTCCCCATATCATACGGATATCTGCAATTTCAGAAAAAAATGAATTAATTTCATCTTCATGTTCATAACTAACAATATAAATATATTCACGAAGAACATTATTCTCAGGCTTTTCAAGAAGAAAATTAAATTTATCTATGATAAATTGTATATACGGATGGTTTGTTCGATGCGATAATCTGATAATATTTTTATTTCCTGCAAGCAAAGAAACAACAAGGCTGTAAATAAAAATAGTATCAACATTCGAAGGGCAAACATGAAAGACCAGACCAGCAGGAGAACAGGAAATGCTTGCATTATTAAACAGATGGATATTTTCTTTGTGTATCCTGTCAATATTACTTTTGCGTAACCAGAACCCTAAAGCAGTAAAAGCCGGGATTCTGTTATATTCATTATCAGAGAGTATTTCTTTCGACAATTCGGAAATAAAATCAATAGTTCTTTTATCAAAGGGGCTAAGAGGGTACGAAGATTTTATTCTCTCAGTTGAAGCTGAATCAAAAGAAGCTGTGGTTTTAGGTATAAGTTGTTTAATATTCATTTGATTTCAATTATTTGATGCAAATGTATCACTACAGCCTCTTAAATCTGCTTTTTTTGCCCTGCCGATAATTTTAAAATAACGTCCTTTCCAACCATTGCTGCTGTTGTCCTCTCCAACACAAACACCAATATCTTCAGTTAAAAGAGAATGTCCCGGATAACTTTTCGGAAGCACACTTACTACCTGAACAAGTCCTTCATTTCCAACAGGTAATACTGAAAAATCTTTAGGATCGCGTATAATGATATCCGAAAAGTTAGGACAATGAAGATAACCATCACTGTTTTCGATAAAAATTGAACCAACCTGTTCAACCATTCCATAAAAATTAAATGCTTTCTTCAGACCGAATTTTTCAAACAATTTTTGTTTGAAAGTTGCATTATCAACTTGCTGTTCCTGTAGTTTTTTCCAACCACCACTATGAATTAAAACGGCATTGCTGAGATCTATATTTTTATCAAATTTATTTAGAAAAAGATATTTCCATATCATAAAGGTAAAGCCAAAAATCAACATTTGCTGACCATTGAATCTATCAATAAATGTATTAAATGATTTATAATCAATTTCATAATTGTCGTCCAGCATATATTGGTGATTTTTTCCAAATACAGATAAACCTAATATTCCTGCACCTCTTGCTGAAAAAGATGTTCTGTCAGTGAGTACAGATTTTGAGTCTACGATAAGCATAGGCAATCGTTGTTGCCCCAGGATATGAGTAATTATTTTCGATAATGCCAGGGTTTGCAATTGTGCCGTTTCGGTGTCAAGAAATATCCGGCTTGGAATGCTTCCTGTTGTGCCACTTGAAGTCAGGACTTTAAAAACTTTATCATCAGCAATACTTTTTAATGCTCTCTTTTTAAAAATGCTTACAGGTAAAAATGGCAGGTCTTCTGTTTTAGATACTTTGCCTGTTACATTAAAAATATATTTTGAAATTTTTCTGTATTCATCAGAACATGATAAGTGATGTAGATGCAATTTATTTAAAAGGTCTATGATATGAGTGTTCTTATCCTGTTGAGGAATTGAATATTGACTGATATTTATATATTCTGAAAGCTCCATCAACGTGTTTTATTTAAAAGTATCTCAGAAATACCTGTATAATCTACTTTCCCATTGGCAGTTAAAGGGATGGTTTGCAGATAGTCATATCTTATAAAATTAGGATGAATATCTAATTTTTTACTTAAAAATTTCATGGCATCAACTCCTTTGAAATCACTGTCATTACTTCCTATATAAAGGAATTTATCATTTATACCCACGCTAAAAAATGTTATCCCCTGAAAGTGATTTTTAAGAATTGTTTCCACTTCATCAAGATTGACACGCTGTCCGAATAGTTTCATAAACCTCTTCAACCTGCCGGTGATATAATAAAACCCATCTTCATCAACCCTTGCCATATCACCTGTTTTGAGCGTTTGATTATAAATATAATCACTCAAGTCCTCAGGTTTTGTAGCATAACCACCGAAAACATTAGGTCCTGAATAACTGAGCTCACTCGTTTCTTCATCAATAGAAAACTGCCCGTCTTTTATAGCTTTTCCGATAGCTCCCTTTTTCTCATTAAGCTTCTCATATGGCAGGTAAGACATTCTGGCTGTAGCTTCTGTTTGCCCGTACATTACAAAAAATTGAATATTATTTTGACTGGCATATTCCAGAAAAATCTCAACAAAAGAAATATTTAGTTTGCCGCCAGCTTGTGTTAAATACCGTAACGAAGGATAATGTTTTTTTGTGAAACCAATTCTGTTCAACATCTCATAAAGATAAGGAACACCGGCAAGACTTGAATACTTATAATTTTCAAAATCAGACCAAAACCTTTTGTCCAGAACATCTTTATTCGTGCAGTATATTTTTCCTCCTGCGATAGAATTGGTAGTAAGTATGGATAGTCCGTAGGAGTAATAAATAGGAAGATTTAATGGGGTTGAATCTTCATGAATTATTGGCAGATAATCAATTATAGAAAGTGCATTTCTTAAAAGATTCTGTTCAGAAAGCTTTACAAACTTTGGAGAACCTGTAGTTCCCGAAGTGCTTAACATTAATTTTATCTCGGGATGAATATTCTTTTTGGGTAATTCACGATAAAATATATTAACGTCTTCTACAAGTCGAACGCTATTATAATCATCAATTACTTTACGGGTAGGGTCATAAATATAATCGGGCTTATAAGCATTTTCAAGCTGTAATTTAAACTCTATATCAAGTCGTGGACTTAATAATGCAAAAGCATGTGGACTTTTAAATAAATTCCATAATGTAACTACTGAATTGATTGAATTATCGAGATAAAGTAATGCTAATTTTTTACGTGAAGATTTCTGGAGTTCTTCATTAAAAGGAATTTCATTATATTTAACTTTTCTTCCTGTTTCTACGTCAATATAAACAAGTGCTTTGTTCTCCGAGATGTATTCTAATAAATTTTTCATTTTCTTTGTGTCGACAAATTTATTAAATAATCATACCACCATCAACACCAATCACTTGTCCTGTAATATATTCTGAAAGATCAGAAGCAAGAAATAATATCGCTTTTGCAACATCTGAAGGTTGCCCGATTCGTTTCATTCCAATAGATTGAATATTTTTTTCGTAGTGTTTGGCATCCATACCTTTGGTCATATCTGTATCAATAAATCCGGGGGCTATAGCATTTACCCTTATATTAATAGGTGCTAACTCTTTACTTAAGGATTTTGTAAACCCTATTATTGCACTTTTACTTGAACCATACACAGATTGACCTAAATTTCCATTAGTACCTATAATAGAACTTATATTTATAATAGAACCCTTTCTTTTACGCAGCATAGACGAAATAACTAATTGAGAAACATACATGACCCCAAATACATTGGTTTCATAAATGTCCTTTATCATCAATGGTTTAACAACCTGTAATACTGCATCTACCATTATTCCTGCATTATTCACAAGGACATCAATAAATATTTTTTTATTACTCAATTCTTTAAAGACGCCTTTTAGAACTTCCTTGTCGCGAACATCTGCACTAAAAATCTCTACGGAGTTAACATATTTCTCTTCAATTTCCTTTTTTAAAGCAGAAAGTTTCTCAATATCTCTGGACAAAAGTACAAGCTGCGCACCTTCTTCAGCAAATAACAATGCAGTAGCACGACCTATACCTTTAGAAGCACCTGTGATTAAAACAGTTTTATCTTTAAGAAGCATTTTAATATTCTATTTATATTTTTTTAATATTTCCTTTGCTTTGGCGAAACTGCTTAAGTCAATTACATCGTCAGTTTCAATAGAAATGTCGAACTCCTCTTCTAATCTGCTTATCAACACCATATGAGAAATCGAATCCCATTCAGGAACAGACTGGTAAGCAAGAGAATCAACGACTTTACTTCTATCAATATTCAGTGCTTCTGCAAACACAACAACTAGCTTTTCCATATTATCCATAAAATGAGTGTTTAAAATCAGGCAAAAATAATAAAATTACATGAACAATAATATCATTTATATGTAATTTATTCATAGAATATATCTAATCTGGGAGTATGGTAATAAAAGACAATTTTTCTTTTCTATCATTACTTATAAAGGATTTTATTTTTAATAGAAAAGAGTCAACGTAAATCTGTAATCTTTCTTGAGGCTAAATCTTTTTTTGAGGTGCTGGAAAAAGTTTAAACATAAATTTAACGTTAAAAACGTAAAATTAAATATGCACATTTAAGCAGCTATTGAAATGAGAATAACGCCCCTGTAAAGGCCTACGCTTGGTTATTTTCCATTTCAACAGCTATAATTATTTCAATAATTTTAAAAAAATAATAAATCTAAATTTAATCCAGCACCTCAAAAAAAGAAAATGCCTTTCTTGAAATGTTTTGAAAAAGTAAATATATTATTATTATTTTTGTTAAAATATAGCATAGAAAGAAGTATATTGATTTTTTATTCAATAGTTGATAAATATGAAAAAATTATTTGGATTACTCTTCGTTTTTATAACAATGAATGCATTCTCTCAACTTCAGGACAGAATCTGGATATTCGGAAGGGCCACATCAGGTTCTACAAATGCAACTTTGTACTTTGGTAATTTATCAAATCCTGTAGTAACACTTCCTACAGCTACTCAACCCAATAGCATTACAACCAGTAATGGATTTGAAGTTTGGAGTATTGTAACTAATCCTGTAACAGGTAATTTAATATTTTATACCGATGGCATTACTGTTTTTAACAATCTACATCAGATTATTGATTTAGACACTTCAACAACAGCAATAGAACCTCTTGGGGCAGATCCTTCATCATCTCAACCGGTAGCCGTTGCAGTAGAACCAAAATTGCCACACGAAAATTATATATTATTTTTAAATGGTACAGGTGGTTATAACGGTTATTCTAATGTCGGATTAATAACTTACAGAATATACAATATTATTAACCAGTCGTTCAGCAACATTTTAAACCTTCCCGGACCTTACAGTACTTCTACAGTAACCGAAGGTATGAAGATTGTTCCTAGTGAAACTGATCCCTCGGTAATGTGGCTTGTAACAAGCTTGTATCCACAAGGGGGCATTACAAATAGATATGTTGTTTATAAAATCCAACAAAATATAATTTCTTATCATAATTATTTTGATTTTGGCCCTGCAAAGCAATCTACTACTACGAATTACGCTTCATCTCCAATTTTAAATATCACTTACTCCAATGCTATCGATACATTAGGCGTTTCAACTGTTGGCTTTGCTTTACAAAATACCAGCCGCATATTTATCTGTAAATTCAACAACACTACCGGTGATTTTGTAACAAATACTTACAAAGAATATAATCCGGGCTTTCCTATAGTTCCATCTGTCTATGATTTAGAATTTTCTCCCAACGGACGTTTTTTATATTATTCAGTCTATTTCAACGGTGGTAGTATAAATACACTTTACCAGCTTGACTTAAATGATTCGGTGTTGACACCGACAACAATAAAAAATTTTAGTTATAAACATGGCGGTGGATTACAATTAGGTCCCGATGGTTTGATTTATCATATTCATGATGCCGGAGTTGTTGATAATACTGTAAGATTAGGACGTATTCTCCTGCCTGACACAAAATTTATAACAGGAACAACACCAATATCTTCTTTCTATCAGGAAAACTTTATGGTATATAATAATGTATTATCTTTTGGCTTACCAGAATTTTTAATTAACCCATACAACATTACAAATTTTTCAGATAATATGAATATTAAAAAAGATGAAAATGTTGTCATTTTTCCCAACCCATGTTCAGGGCAAATAGCTTTTATTACAGACCAATCTTTTGATGTAAAGCTATATGATATGCAAGGCAGAATAGTTAAACAATTTAAAATTTATGGAAAAACATCAAAAAATATATCTGATATTCCTAATGGCATTTACACTGTCCTTTTAAAAAACAAGCAGCAAAGTATAGTGAAGAAACTTGTTATTCAATAAGAAATAAACTTATGTTATTTCTGTGCTATTTTACTGTAAAAATTCGTCAGCCTTATAATCTGTTTGCTCAGCAATAAATTTTCTCTGCTTTTCTTCAATGCTATTACCATTTCTTCATAGTTCAATAAAGTAATCATTTCCCGAAGGTTATTGATATCCTCTTCTTTTATAACAATACCGGCGTTGTGTCTTTTTAGCATCCAACTCTGGTAAATGATATCTTCAGAAACGAATACAGGAATTCCAGCCTCTATAAAATTAAATAACTTAAGCGATGTAGCATACTTATGTTTTTCTTTTGATTGCCCGGTATTTTTCTGAAAAAATGGTATGAATCCAAAATTATATTTAGAAAGCTCTGAAGATAAATTTTCAACAGAAACAGGAGAGTGCATATGAAAATAGGCGTTATTTAATGAAATATTTTTATATTCATCTATATCTGTAAAATGTACTGCAGGACTAGGATAAATATGAAAATGAATTTTCTGATTACTAAGTATTTCAATAAATTTATGAAACTGAATAGAACCATGAGTTTCTTTACTGCGGTGTGAACCGGAAATTCCGCCGGCATAAACTAAGCTTATTTGGTCATGGTTTAATTTGCTTACTTTATCAATTACACAATCATCATCACAATACATAGGAAAAAAAATGTTATCGGGATGTTTTATGATGTTGTATTTTTTGTAGGCAATCCAAGGTTCTAAACTTTGTGCGATTATGCCATCAGATTTTTCAAGACAGTTTTTTTCATGTGGCAATTCATTTTTTAACCATCTGAGCTTAGGGGGTAGTTTATAATAACAAGCAAAAACATCTTGAAAATCCATTATGAATTTTGCTTTATGACACATACGGGCAATGTCCGGATAATAACTCTTAATAGCAAAACCATGTATGAGATAAATATTTTTTAATTGCTTTATAATTCTTATTAAATGGTACTTATTTCTATAAAGTATAACTTTGTTCCAATAAGTATTTGAAAATTCTTCAATATATCCCTTTCTATGGCAAAGGAATATTGCCTTATAATCAGGGTTTTTAACTAACCATTTTGCAACCCGTGAAATTCTGGGAGTTGCTGTGCCTCCAACAAATAATATTATTTTTTCATCATTGACAGGTATTGAAATATTCCTTATTGGATAATTAAGTAACATAGGGATAATGTCAAATAATGAAGAGATAATTGAATAAACCAATAATCTGATTTTTGTGAGATAGGTTTTAAAAAGAGCAATTGACATATCGAATAAATAACAAAAATAATTCGTAAAATTATTAAAAATATTAGTATCTGTAAATTCTTTTTATGCTTCAGATATTATTAAAGGCATATTCGTTAATCAAAAGACATCATTATATATTAAAATAAAGTTTCAATTTATTAACTTTGCTATCATTAATTATTTTAAAATGAAAAATCATTTAGTCTTTATTGTTTTCTCATTTAATATTTTTTATTCATCAATTGCGTTTTCTCAATATATTAAATCAAATGAAGTGAGAATAAAAATTAACAAAGAAGAGCGTTCTGCAGTTTCAATAATTTCAGAAGCAGAAATAAAACCTTTCCAGAAAGCCTGGGCAGATAATATGAAAAAGAACTACAATGCAAAAAGCAGTTCAAATAATAAGTCAGTAATTTCAAATGCTGTAATTGTTCCAACGTTAAGTACTAATCCAATCAATGTCTATGCTTTTTTTAATGAAAATAAAGAGGGATGTGAGATAGCAGTTGCTGCCGAAATGGAAGCTGAAAAATTTATCTCATCAAAGGATTATCCTGATGAATATAAAAGACTTAAATCAATAACGGAATCCTTTGTTATCAATTTTCTAAAAACAAAATATGAAGACTTGATCAAAGAACAACAAAAAGCTGTCAATAAGAGCGTTAAGCAGGAGATAAAAATGCAAAAAAATATTAATAGCCTTGAGAAAAGTATTTCGAAAGATAGTGAAAATATTCAGAAACTACAGAAAAGAATTGAACAAAGTAAGATTGAAATTGAGAAGAATGAAGCTTTGTTACCTGAAATTAAAAAGGAAACTGATGCCAAGAGAGCCGGTCTAAAAGAGCTTGAGAGCAGAAAAGAAAAACTTTTTTAGGGTATTGTTAAAAAAAAATAAAAACTTAAGTGCCCTATTTATCTAAGTTTTTGTCGATTGTTAATAAAAAAAAGATATTTTTGTTTTTGTAAATATTTCTGAATGCACAATTTGATGAAAAAATTTTCAAAGTATTCTTTTATACTTCTTTTATTTTTGATGGGTTCTTTGAGTATGAAGAACCATGAAGAAAGCAAGATTGAGAAATTAGACCCTTTTATTAAGAAAAGCTTATTGCTTACGCCCGAAGTTATCAAGCATTACAGTGATAAGTTACTGGAAATACTTAAATACCATGATTTTAAAGGTAATATTATTTTAGCTTTGGATGGTAAAATAGTATTTGAACAATGTTTTGGCTATGCAGATATTTCTCATAAGATTAAAAACGACAATAATACAGCTTTTCAGCTGGCTTCTGTTAGTAAACAGTTTACAGCTATGGGAATAGCTATACTTAATGAAAAGGGCATGCTTAAATATGATGACCTGGTAAAAAAATATATTCCTGAATTTCCTTACAACAACATAACTATAAAACATTTACTTACTCATACATCAGGGTTAACAAATTACGTTTGGCAAATTGAAAACAACTGGAAGAAACCCAATATGCCAGATAATGAAGACCTTATAAAATTATATGTCAGCCATCCTTTACCACTTAACTTTCATCCTGGTGCAAAATATAAATATTGTAACACTGGCTATGCCTTTCTGGCTTCTGTTATAGAAAGAGTATCCGGTAAAAGTTATGCTGCTTTCTTAAAGGAAAATATTTTTGATGTCTTGTGTATGAATAATACTTATGTCTATCAGAAAGATATGTTCGACACCATTTCCGATCTTGCATTAAGTTATGTTAAAAGAGGGGGTAGGCTGACACATTATGAGAATGAGAACAGCGATGGAATTGTTGGCGATAAAGGCATATATTCTTCTACTGAAGATCTTTTAAAATGGGACGCTGCTTTATATGGTGATGAATTATTACCACAGAAATCTATTAACGAACTTTTCAAAAAGAACTTCACCAATAAAGGAGATACAGTATATTATGGTTATGGTTGGCATTTACCAAAAACCAACTACCCCCAGATGGTTTATCATAATGGCTGGTGGCATGGTAACAAGGCAACTATCAGAAGATATACCAGTGATAGAAATACATTAATAGTATTAAATAACACCAATCAGAAAATTGCTCCTATAATTAATGAGATTCAAAGCTTTTTATACCCCGAAATACAGCCTGAAACATTAGATTCTCTTGAGTAGATGAAGTTTGGAGTTGGGAGAGTGGAGTGCCTAGAGTTAAAAGAACCAAATTGCCGAGAAATAAATGAGAAAAATATAGATTATCTATTAACGTTTTTTGATTTGAAAAGGAGAACAACAGTTAGATAATAAAAATGTCAGTGCAATTCAGAAAAACTCAAATTCAAAATTATATATCATATTGCAATTATCTGAAATTCAATATTTCAAACCCTTATTATTTAAACTTCACACTCTTCACCACACTCTAGTCACTGATTACTGCGCTATATGCTTCTGCATCGGGTTTTACTTTTTTAAAGAGACCTTGTAATACAGTTCCTGGTCCTACTTCAATAAATGTAAGAGCTCCATCTTTAATCATATTCTGCATTATCTGAGTCCATCGTACAGGAGATGTTAACTGACTGATTAAATTCTGCTTTATCTCATCAGGGTTTATAACTGCTTTTCCATTTACATTTTGGTAAATTGGGCATACCGGTTTATTGAAAACAACACTGTGAATAGCTTCAGACAATTCTATGCGGGCAGGCTCCATAAGTGGTGAATGAAATGCTCCTCCAACCTTAAGAGGTAATGCTCTTTTGGCACCGGCTTCTTTAATTTTTGCACATGCAATCTCTATCCCTTTAATGCTTCCAGAAATAACGAGTTGACCGGGGCAATTATAATTTGCAGGAACAACAATCTCGTTTATACCATTGCATATTTCTTCAACCTTCTCATCATCAATACCCAAAATGGCAGCCATTGTAGAAGGTTCAGCTTCGCAAGCCTTCTGCATCGCCTGTGCCCTTTTGAAAACCAATATTAAACCATCTTCAAAAGATAAAGTTTTATTTGCCACTAATGCTGAGAACTCTCCTAACGAATGACCTGCTACCATATCTGGTTTAAAACTATCACCCAAACAAGCAGCTAATATTACAGAATGTAAAAAAATTGCCGGTTGCGTTACTTTTGTTTGTCTCAAATCTTCTTCAGTTCCATTAAACATCAG
>Ga0114951_10002793_pt1 | contig 19161 bp, 21 predicted proteins | sample AM7aDNAmetaG_FD_88677 | JGI IMG/M metagenome (GOLD analysis project Ga0114951, IMG submission 88677) | Freshwater microbial communities from Finland to study Microbial Dark Matter (Phase II) - AM7a DNA metaG | ecosystem: Environmental > Aquatic > Freshwater > Lake | place: Finland: Lake Alinen...
TCAGCTATGGGGATGCTTTTTGGATCGGCCTGGTGCAGGGGATTGCGTTGATGCCGGGGGTTTCCCGTTCGGGCAGCACTATCCTCATAGGATTATGGCTGGGCTTGAGAAAAGACACGGCTGCGAAATTTTCATTTCTTATTTCCATTCCGGCGATTCTGGCGGCTTTGGCCATGGAATTGCGGCATGGAGTTAACTTTTTTTCCTCTTATCCTCTACAGACCTTTGCGGGATTTCTAGCGGCGCTCGTGACGGGCTACTTTGTCATGGTCTGGCTCATGAAGATCGTGCGGAAGGGCCGTTTTTATCTATTCGGTTACTATTGCATCGCCGTCAGTTTCTTTGCGTTCGCGACACTCGCATTTTCAAGGTAGGTCCCCATGAAAACCGTCCGTTGCATGCTCCAGAATGGCAAGGACCGGCCCGTCAGGAACCGGCACCCGTGGATCTTTTCCGGAGCTATCGACCGGATCGATGACGGGTTTGAGGCCGGCGATCTTGTGCGCGTCCTTTCCGACAAAGATGAATTCCTCGGCATCGGCTACCTCAATCCGGAGTCCCAGATCGTGGTACGCATGCTTGCTTTTGAGGACATCGCGATCGACGAGGCTTTTTTTGAGGCCAAGATCATGCAGGCCATCGAGACTCGCAAACGGCTTATTCCCTCCGGGACGAACGCCTACCGGCTTATTCATTCGGAAGGGGATTTCCTTTCGGGATTGACCGTGGATGTTTACGGCGATTTCCTGGTAGCCGAGTTCAATACGGCAGGGATCGATGCGTGGAAACCGGTGATCGTCAGAATCCTTCAGAAATATTTTCCGGCTTATTCCATTTTTGAGCGAAGCGATTCGGATCTCCGGAAATGGGAAGGTTTGAAACGTTCCGTCGGAGTGCTTTCGGGTTCGGAACCGCCGGAGGCGATCGAGATCCTGGAGAACGGGCTCCGGTTCGGCGTGGATATCAAGGGAGGACAGAAGACCGGGTTTTTTCTCGATCAGCGCGAAAGCCGTGCGGTTGTGCGGGATTTGAGCGCCGGCAAACGGGTGCTTAATTGCTTTGCCTATACGGGCGGATTCTCCGTCTACGCTGCCAAAGGCGGCGCGAAGGAAGTCGTGTCGGTGGAGTCTTCGGAACCCGCGGTGGCGATGGGGCGAAAGAATTTTGAGAGGAATCAGCCGGGCGCAGGGCAAAGCGTCTGGGTTCAGACGGATGTTTTTGATTATTTGCGCACGACAAAAAAAGAATTCGATATCATCATTCTCGATCCCCCCGCTTTTTGTAAGAGCAAGAATCAGATCCAGGATGCGGCGCGCGGGTACAAGGATATCAACTTGCAGGCGCTAAAGCAGCTCCCGAAGGGAGCCCTCCTTTTTACATTCTCATGCTCGTCCTACATTACTCCGGATCTTTTTCAAAAGATCCTCTTTGGTGCTGCTTCCGATGCGAAGCGTGACGTGAGGATTCTAAAGAAAACTTCGCATGCGTTTGATCATCCGATCAACATATATCATCCAGAAGGGGAATATTTGAAGGGCCTACTCTGCGAAGTCCTTTGATGGGTGAAGTGCTTATTCCGAAGAAAGTTAATTCCTCAGTCCCACGGCGAGCGCCTGCGGTGCCAGCGTTGTGTAATTATCGGAATGGTTTGACTCGGTCTCTAGGCGATTTTGCTTTGTCTGTGAAGATCACGAAGTGGTTGTGGGAACAAGGGGTTGTCGGCGTGGTGTTTACTATGTTTTTAGGATGTCACTCATTTCTGACTTTGAAAGTTAATTGTGACTCTAAGGGCGGATCAGTTTTTAGGCTCGCCACAGAAGGAGCCTCTTTTTAAGAGAGAGCTTCTCGCTGCTGTGGGCTAGGCGGAAGGAAGCAGGACTACTTTTAAAGATTGTTTGGCCTCGGCGACGAGGCGGAAACCTTCCTGGGCTTGATCCAGCGGAAGCTGGTGAGTGATCAGGCCCTTCATATCCACTTTTCCCGCTTCGATCAGCTTCAGGGCTTCCACGAGATCTTCCGGTGCCGCGCCATAAGAGCTTGTCACGGTGATCTCATTTCTCCACACATCCACGGTTGGGAGTTGGATGTTCGTTTCTGGGATCGCGAAAAGAAGAAGGGTGCCTTTCCGGTCCAGGGACTGGAAGGCCTGATTGATCGCGGGAAGTGCACCCGTGCAAAGGATGACCTTATCGGCCTTGACTGGAGGAAGGTCTTTGGGATGATAGACCTCATCGGCACCGTATTCCTTGGCTTTCTGGAGGCGTGAGTCATCCATGTCTGTCACAATGATGCGAGCACCTATCAGCTTCGCGATTTGGACGTTCATCAGCCCCGAGATGCCGCTTCCGAGGATCAAAACGGTTTGTCCTTTTTTAACGCCGATGACCCGCTGGCCTCTGACCGCGCAGGCCAGGGGTTCGATCATGGTCCCTTCCTCATAAGAAACATTCTTTGGAAGGACATAGATCCCGTGATCGACATTGATCTTCGGGACGCGGATAAAATCTGCGTAGCCGCCAGGATCGAAATTCCCGCTGTGCAGAGTTTCACAGGCTGTGTGGTTACCTTCTTTGCAATATTTACATTGAAAGCAGGGGACGTGGTGGCTGACAAAGACCCGCTGTCCCACCGTATATTTTGGAGAATGGGATTCGACGATGTCGCCGCTTATCTCGTGGCCCAGGATCCTCGGGGCTTTTTTGATCCGGTACCACTCCATCACATCGGTGCCGCAGATCCCGCTGGCTTTTACTTTTACGAGGACCTCGCCTTCGCCGATCACGGGAACGGGACGCTCTTCGATCCGGACATCGCTATTGCGGTAATAAACGGCAACCTTCATGCGGAGATTCTTTCTTCGAATGTTGTTCCCGCCATTGGATGGAAATTCTCCAAAAGTTGTGGCGAGGATGATAAAAAAGTATTGTTATTTCGTCCGGGCTTTAGCACTCTGCTTTGTTTCGTTAAATATGTCGAGCGCCTGTTTGGCCGTTATGTTCTCGTGAACGATCGCATGAAGGGCCTTGGCCATCGGGATGGGGTTCGGATTTTGCCAGACATTCCGGCCCAGGTTGATCCCGATCGCGCCTTTCTGCATTCCGTCCGCTACGAATTCCAGCACTTCAAGATCGGTTTCGCACTTAGGACCGCCGGCCATGACGACCGGTACGGGGCAGCCGCGGACGACTTTGTCGAAATCTTTTTCGCACCAGTAGGTCTTTACGACGCGTGCACCAAGCTCGGCGGCAATACGGCAACAGAGTCCCAGGTACCGCGCTTCGCGTTTTTCCATTTCTTTCCCGACGGCGGTCACGGCCATGACCGGGATCCCGTAATTCTCACATTCGTTGACGAGTTTTGAGAGATTGGCGAGCGTTTCTTTTTCATAGTCGCTTCCGATAAAAACGGAAAGGCCTACGGCCGCGACGTTGAGGCGGACGATCTCCTCAATGGAGGTCGTGACGACCTCGTTGGCCAGGTCTTTCCCAGCCATGCTTGTGCCGCCGGATACCCGTAAGATGATGGGTTTACCGAGGGAGGTAGGGACTGCCGCGCGGAGGGTTCCGCGGGTGCAAAAGAGCGCGTCAAAATAGGGCACGAGAGATTTTATCGTCTCCCAAGGTTTTTCAAGGCCGGTCGTCGGCCCTTGGAAATAGCCGTGATCGATCGGCATGAAAAAACAGCGGCCGTCCGGCATGAGTTGATTCAACCTGTTTTCCATTCCCCAGTCCATGATAAAAGCCTCCATAAGTTGTGAGTACGGCAAATTTTCTTGAGATTATACTCTGAGAGCCAAGAGCGGTCATCCTCTCTTTTTTGCCTTCTCTTTTTTGCCTGTCTTTTTTGCCTGTCAACGCAAAGTAGAAATGTCCTCTTTTTCACCTGTCACGTTGGTCCTGTCACGTTGGTCGTTGCCCGGTCCACTCTTTTAAGATATACTTCCGACTATGAATGATATTCAAATTACTACCGAGTTCACGCCGAACCCGAACTCTCTTAAATTCATTGTGAGCGTTCCGATCTGCACGCACGGCACGGTTCACTTTGCCTCCAAGGCCGAAGCCGGCAAGTCGCCTCTGGCGGCCAAGCTTTTTGAGATCGAACAGATCAAAGAAGTCATGATCGGTTCGGACCTTGTGACGGTGACCCGGGATGAGAAAGTCCAGTCCTGGAGCCAATTGATCCCGCAAGTGACGGCAACCATTCGCGAATTCCTTGCCTGCGGTAAGACAAGTCCCAAGGCTTGCGAGAAATGCATGGATGCCACAAATCCAAAAACCGAGATCGAGAAGAAGATCATCGAAATCATGGATGAGCAGATCCGTCCGGCTCTCGCTCGCGACGGGGGGGATGCCGTGTTCTGTGGTTTCGAGAACGGTGTCGTAAAGCTCCACCTCAAAGGCGCCTGCTCCGGATGTCCGAGTGCGACCATGACGCTTAAAATGGGCATCGAAGCTTACCTCAAAGAATACATTCCCGAAGTCAAAGAAGTCGTCCGGGTATAATTCGCACAAAACGTAAAGATCAAAGCCTGGGGTCTTGAACCATTTGTCTTTGAGCTCTTCATCATCCCGAAAGAATGCCGATATTTCAACCTGAGAAGTTCATCTTTCAGGAGGGAACTATGGCACAAAAAACTCTGAAGAAGCTTAGCGCGAGCAAAGTTACGACGTTCAAGATTCGGAACCGTAGCGGCTATGCGGCTATCTGTATGAATAATCTTACCGAAGGGAATACTGAGGGAATTGCGATGGCACGTATGGCCAAAGCGGTGAGGAGGATGGGATACCTTTTGGGGTGAAGGCGTTACGTTATTCGAGAATCTCTCGGGATTCTTTTGGGTATGGTTTACAGTCCTGGAATAAATGGAGGTAAGCCATCTTCCTTTTTTTGTAAGGGCAGAAAAATATACCCAAAAAGGGCTATCGAGATGTGAACAACGAACAAAATAGTGAACGTCACTAAACCTGCGAGTGCGGGTCCTGCATTGGGGTGCCAGTCAAAGCCCTTGAACAAACCGATAGCGAGCATCAGGCCCAAAAGCAAGCCTCCTAGCTTCCACTTCAGAACGTCTATGTAGGCCATTCGCATAATTCCGCCACACCGTGGACATGTGCAGGGTAGTTTGGCTGTAAAGACAAAACCAAGAGCTCCCGATTGTAGCTTTGCCCATGAAAAAAAAGCTGCTTTCCAAATGAGATAAGCAAACCGCGGACCGCTAAATAATTGTTCGCAAAACAAACAATATCGCTTTCTGATCAAACGACCAAAATAACCGCCGGCAATGAGACCAGCGACGATGCCCAAAAAAGCACCGCCTAATATGCAGGACCAAAAAGCTATTAAATTGATCGTATCTTCGGTCATTGTTTCCTCAAATTCATTATTTCGTCGGGGATTATACGCTGTCTTAATGGATTTTAGAAGGGAATCGGACTTGGCCTGTTATATCGAGACCGTTTCGAGAACAGAGAAGGCAAGCTCCTCAAAGCATATTTGGGATAACGAGTAGAGTGGGTATTACCCTTGGGAGAATGGCTAAAGCTGTCAAGAGGATGGGATATCTTTTGGGCTGAGGGTGTCCCGCCTATTTTCTTGGGGCTGTCATTTGAACAGTGCTTTGACTTTGGGACGGGTTAGGTAATAAAGACAGAGTGCGGCGGGCATAACAAGAAGAAAAAAACTCCAGGGGCGGAAACCCGTCCACCAATAATAACCCCCGCAAAGGATTAAAAAATCCATTTGAGCAACGGACAATTTTCTAGCCCATTTCCTCAATCCAATAACATAGGAGCTGGAAAGTATCAGGCTAATTCCAAAAGCAACAAGAACTATGCAATACAAGAGCGGATGCAAAATTCTGCCGCTCTGAAATAACCCGCCGAATCCAGCAGTAATTATAAGCACGCCATAGATTATCCCTGCTACGCCAATTACGTTTATGCTCTTCGGTCGGTCGTTTTCCACAAGGCCCTCACTTTTTCTGGATTATAGACATTCCTGGGGGAATTGGGAATGGAATCTGGCGTTGCTTTTATATCGAAACCGTTTCGTGGACGGAGAAGGCGAGCTCCTCAAAGCATATATTGGATAACGAATAGGTTGTGAACCGCCCTGGAGTGCATGACCAAGGCGGTGAAGAGGATGGGATGTCTTTTGGGCTGAGGCCCAAGCTTTCAGACTAGAGACTAGAGACTGATCTACTTCGGTCTCTAGTCTCCGGTCTTAGAAACTACTTAGCGTCCGCCGCCGGCGCTCTTGCGCTTCGCGAAGCAATCCTTGCAATAGACCGGACGGTCTTCACGCGGCTTGAAAGGAACTTCGCATTCCTTTTTGCATTCACCACAGGACGCTTTATGCATCTCGCGCGGCCCGCCGCCTCCGAATCCACCTTGTTGAAACCCCATGTTGTATCCTCCTGTTGGCACTGATGTCAGTGCGGTTGTGATAAAAAACTTCAAAAATCGTGATGAAATCTTAACGCGGTCCTTTACGATGACGGAAGAAAGGCTTGTCGCCGTGGCCAAAACCGCCGCGGGCGCCTGCGCTTGGTTTTCTGTCAAAAGACCTCTCTTGACCGAAACCGCCTTCTCGTGGTTTGCTTGATGAAAATCCGCCTTCGCGAGGCTTGGCGGATGAAAAACCACCTTCCCGGGGGGGACGGCTATGAGAAAAGCCACCTTCACGGGGCGCGCGATTGAATCCGCCTTCGCGGGGAGCGCGGTTAAAACCACCTTCGCGGGGACCGCGCTGAAAATCTCTCTTCCCAGCATGCGCTCCTCCAAAAGAAGGGCGGAAAGAAGGCTTTGAAAAACGCGGTCTGTCCGGAGACTGTCCGATCAGGAGGTCGATCTTCTTTTCAAGAAAATTCAACTGTTGCTGCATTTTCCTGATCAGAGAAACAACATCCATGTCAGTTTGGGACGGCACGGAGAGATCTTCGTTTTCATCGGAATGTTCGCTCATTTGACTGTGGCTCCTTTTAAGTCTTGGTTATTATTGAAGCTGCGTGAATCTCCGGCGGTGTTTTAATCCTCGCCGGCAAGTGCCAGCGCGGAAACGACGGAGGGATTGATCTGCGAAGGGCGACCGAGACTTTTGATGATCCGGTCCGCCGTTTTCTTTAAAGAAAATTTATAAACACAGGATAACTCTCCCACAAGGCCTTTGGCCGAATGTTCCAACGCCTGACGCTTTCTCTGGTCTTTGGCCTCGAACTTTTCATGGGCAAAGGATACGATCGCCTGGGCCAGACCCCACGCCTGATCTCGCGGGCTAGAGGGTGCGGCTTCGGCGTCAGATCGTTTCTTTACGGGGCTTTTTTTAAGAAAAAGAAGGATCTTGTTGGCTTCCTGCGGTGATACAAGTCCGTGAAAGCCGGAGACCTCAAGATCGGCTTCCGAGATCACAAAGCGCGATTTCATTTTGGCGACGACTTTTGGCACCAATGAATAAGAGGGGCCTCCCTGACCGGAAGAACTGGCGGGTGTGACCCTTTCCACACGACAAAGTCCATGTACGGGATGGTAAAGCAGCGAACCGCTAGCGATCTTTGCCTTTTTCATAGGCCTCTTTTGTATGGAACGGTTGGTTCAAGCATTTGAGAGGTTTCTAAGTGTGACGCCGATGAGACGGGCATGTTTCGCTCTGGGGCCAATTCAGGGGATCGCCAGGCTCACTAATGACGCTGGGCATTATACAACAGTTTTCTCCCCAAGAGTTAATTATTAACGGGATCCTGTTTTTGCATCCGGGGACCTATTCATTTTGACACCGAAGGGTCCTTCCGTTAATATACCGCCAACTCTCAAGGAGATTTACCTCCATCATGTCAACACGCGTTCTAAGCGGTACACGGCCCACGGGAAAACTGCATCTAGGGAACCTCCTGGGCGCTCTTGAAAATTATAAGAAATTACAGGGTCTTGACGCCTTTTTCATGATCGCGGACCTGCATGCACTCACGACGGAGTACGAGGACAAGACCAAGATCGCTGAGAACGTCATGGAAGTCGTGATCGATTATCTGGCAAGCGGGCTGGAGCCTGAAAAATGCACGATGTTCGTGCAAAGCGAAGTATTGGAGCATGCAAACCTTGCGCTTCTTTTTTCGATGATCACGCCGCTTGGATGGCTTGAGAGGAATCCGACCTATAAGGATCAGCTTGCGGAGCTTAAGGGGAAGGACCTCCACACGCACGGTTTTCTGGGATATCCGGTCCTCCAGGCTGCCGACATTGCGATCTATAAAGCGGAGAAAGTTCCTGTGGGCGAGGACCAACTGCCGCATCTTGAGCTGACGCGCGAGATCATCCGCCGTTTTTTCCATCTCTATAAGAAACAGATTTTTCCGGAGCCCGAAGCGGTGCTCACGCATGTGCCGAAGGTTCCGGGGCTTGACGGCCGCAAGATGAGCAAAAGTTACGGGAACTGCATTTATCTTGCGGATTCCAAAGAGGAAGTGATAAAGAAGATCAAGACCATGGTGACGGATCCCGCGCGGAAGCTGCGCACGGATAAGGGGCATCCGGAAGTTTGTCCGGTCTTTTTTTATCAAAAGCTTTTCAACAAGGACCAGGCGGAAACAGTTGCCGGGGAATGCAGGGATGCGGCGCGCGGGTGCGTGGATTGCAAGATGCAGATGGCCGCGAAACTGAACGAATTTATGGATCCGATACGGGAGAGACGTGAATCATGGATGAAGAAAAAGACGGAAATCCGGGAGATCCTCGACCGGGGGGCCAAGAGAGCGCGGGAAGTAGCGAGCCAGACTCTCAGGGAAACCCTTCAGGCGATGGGGCTGGTGTCATAGCGTCTCCGGAAAACCAGGCAGAGATTTTGCCGCTTCCGCAGACGCAGGAATCTCAGCCTGAGGGCGAAGTTGCCCCGATGGCCGGTGCGAGTGTGGATGCTCCGGTCAATCAGGAGGAGCATGCCGGAGGGATGCCACCGGCCGAAGCCTCACCGCTGCCGCTCATTCCGGAACCCGTTCCGGAGCACGATCCGATGCACATCAAGATCGCCGTTTATGACGGGCCTCTCGATCTTCTTATCGATTTGATCAAGAAGAACGAGATGAACGTCTATGATATCCCGGTGGCCGAGATCACCCGGCAGTACCTGGATTATCTCAAAGTGATGAAGCAGCTAGACCTTGAGGTCGCGGGTGAATTCATCGTGATGGCGGCGACTCTCATTTATATCAAGTCCAAGATGCTGCTTCCGACTGACAAGGATGAAGAGGATGGCGACGGAGAGGATCCCCGCGCGGAACTTGTGAGGAAGCTTCTCGAGTATCAGGCCTTCAAGGAAGCGGCCAAGGAATTGGGGCTGTTGCAGACTGAGCGAGGCAAGATGTTCACGCGCCAGATCACGGATTATTATCTCGGGGAATTGGATCCGGAGGATGCGGGGGTCGACACCTTCAGCGCGAATTTCTTTGATCTGATCGTTGCGTTCCAGAACGTGCTCGCGAAAAAAGAGCCGAAGACCGAGCATGAGGTTTTTGAAGAGGTCGTCTCGATCGAGGAGAAGATGATCCAGATCCAGAGCTATCTCTCCGAGAAGAAAAAGGTCTCTTTTAATGACCTTTTTTCGGAGCGCTGGACGCGGAATGAATTGATCGCGACATTCCTCGCGCTGCTTGAGATTGTCAGAACGCGTTTCGCCTGGGTGCACCAAGACAAGCAATTCGGCGAGATCGTCATTGAAAAACGGGAAGAGAGCGAGTATAAAAGCGACCTGCCCGCGCAAGAGGCGCAATCGTAGCAATCATAATCGGGACCCATGTTTCATGGCCCATAACTTATTGATCAGGTGAATGGCAATGGCAATTACTCCGGCAGCTAAGGAACGGGAAAAGCAGGCGAAACTGAAGGCTTTGCGCAAGGAACTGGATCAGGAGATCCAGGAACAACTGGAAGAGAAGAATGCCCTTGAAGAGCTGACGGGCGCGCAAAAGTTCCAGATTGAATCCTTGCGTGAAGAGGACCTTCAGGATCCCGCGACGGCCAAGCTCGTGGTGGAGGCGCTTATCTTCGCGTCTTCAAAACCGCTGACGCCGGCCGAGATTCGCAAAGTGACCAAGGTTTTGAACGTGAAGCAGATCGAGGAGATCGTCGCGGGGCTCAAGGAAGATTATAAGAGTACCGGCCGTTGCTTTGAACTGCTCGAGATCGCGGGCGGGTATGAGCTTTCGACCAAGAAGGAATTCGCGGCCTGGATCCTGAAGATCGAACTCCAGCGCAAGGCCCGCCAGGCCACGCAGTCGGCCCTCGAGACTCTGGCGATCCTAGCTTACAAACAGCCGCTGACGAGAGCTGAAATAGAATCGCTTCGGGGCGTGGATACAAGCGGTGTTCTGAGCACGCTCATGGAAAAGAATTTCATCAAGATCGTGGGAAAGAAGGAAGTTCCCGGGAGGCCCTTCATGTACGGGACTACGGAAAAGTTTTTGGAGCATTTCGGCCTTAAGGCGCTCGTGGATCTTCCGAGCATTGACGAGATCCGTCAGATGGTGGACAGTTCCGTCAAAAAGGAAGAACTGATCGGAACTAAGAAGATCGTAGACGTTCAGCAGGATCTGTCCCCGGACACGACGCAGGAAGGCATTCTTCCGGAAGCGGTTGCGGAGGAATTCCTCTCACAGGAGGAGGGCTCCCCGGTTTCTGAATCCGCGCCTGAAACATTGGAAACAGGGGGAGAAATGACACCCGGCGAAAATGAGGGGAACGTTTAATATGGACCTAAGCCAAATACGCAAGAAAATTGATGGCCTGGATCAGCAGATCATCGGGCTTTTGAACGAACGCACGGAATTTGCGCGCGAAGTCGGGAAAAAGAAGACAGAAGCGGGTAAGGAGATCTACGCCCCGGAACGCGAAAGTGCAATCTATCAGAAGATCGAAAAATTGGCCGTCAAAGGGATACTTCCGGCGGATGCTCTGAAATCCATTTACCGCGAGATCATGTCGGCGGCGCTGGCGCTTGAAAAGCCTCTTGCGATCGCGTATCTCGGTCCCGAAGCGACTTTTACGCATCTTGCCGCGCTTTCCAAGTTTGGTTCCAGTGTTCAGTACCGCCCTTGCGGGAGCATCGGCGAAGTGTTCCGCGAGGTCGAACAGGGCCGCGCGGATTACGGCGTGATCCCTATCGAGAATTCCATCGATGGCGCGGTGAGTCACACTCTCGATATGTTCATTGATTCGGATCTTAAAATCTGTTCGGAGATCTATTCCGAGATCACACAGAATCTGATGACAAATGCTCAGGATCTGAAGCAGATCCGGCGTGTGTATTCCAAAGCCGAAGTGTTTGGCCAATGCCGCGCGTGGCTTGAGTCGAATCTTCATCACGCGGAATTGCTTGAAGCTTCCAGCACGGCAGCGGCCGCGAAGCGTGCGGCGGATGAGGACGGGGCGGCGGCGATTGCTTCCAAACTCGCGGCGACTTTCTATAACATTCCGGTCCTGGCCGAAGCGATCCAGAATTTCGCGAATAACGTGACGCGTTTCCTGGTGATCTCCCGGCAGATCCCGTCCCGGACGAAACAGGACAAGACCTCGATCCTCGTTTCTATCCGCGACAAGGTCGGCGCGCTTTATGAAATGCTCCTGCCGATAAAAAAATATAAGGTCAACATGACCAAGATCGAGTCGCGTCCGTCTAAGAAGAAGGCCTGGGACTATTATTTCTACATCGATCTCGAGGGCCATGTGGAGGATCCTCGCGTCAAGAAGATGCTCGCGGATATGGAGAAAAAAGTGAAGTTCCTCAAGGTGCTGGGCTCCTATCCCGCCGCGGGGAAAACGAAAGACTGAACGGCGGATATAGGATGAAGGATGAGGGCAAAAAACGGTTTGCTTCATCCTCCATCCATCATCCAATTTCCAGATGAGGAAAATATGCTCCCATTCAAGAAAAATATCCAGTGCGAACCGGGGAACCCGTCAGGCACGGTTTCAGGAGATTGAAAAATGGAAAATCTAAAAAAACTTCAGACGTTTATCTTGAAAGTGATCCTTTTTCTGATCTGGCTTGATCTGGTGTATTTTGCATTGATGGCCGTCGGGACCGTTTTTAAATGGGCGTCCTTAGGCAGCGGGTTTCATGCGCTCATCGCGATGAGCTTTGGGATCCTTGCCATGCTCTCCGTGCTTCACATCGTTTTGACCCTGAACATCATGTCGCGATCGATCGAACTTATTGCTGGCGCGAAGGGCTCCCCCGGCGTTGTCGGCGCGGTACCGGGGGTGAAAAAATATACAAAATGGATGGTTGCCGCGATCACCGGCATAGTGATCATCGTGGCAGCAGCGGGTTTTGCCGATCATTCCGAGATTAAACGGAAGAATGCCAAGACGCAGGAGAAGGTCGGCGAAGCGACACGGTCGGCTCTAACGGCCCGAATTATTGATTTGATCGAAAAAGATGCGCCGGCCAGCCAACTTTATTTCGTGCGCGATGAGCTTCTGTTGTCCATGGGACAGGAAAATGGCATTACGCTTTTGATCCCCAAGCAGGGTGCTGCGGGACAGGTCTTCTATCAGATCACGCCGTGGGATTCCCAATTCCCGGGATGGACTAAGGACGAAGTCCGGGAAGATAAGCCGATCTCCCAATCTCTGGCGACCCTTTTCCTTCCACGGCAGGGGGAGGACAGAAAGTATAAGCAAATGCTTGAGGATCAAAAGCCCTTTGTTGTGGCCGAACATTCTCAGTGCCGGGCCTTTTGGCCTGTGGTGCGGGGCGGAAAGATCAAGATGATCCTTGTCTCGGATGCGGATCTCAGCATCAGTATGGATGCGCTCTATTCCAGAAGCTCTCATTGGAAAAAAACCGCCTAAATTGAAAAGCTAAAAAGCAGCAAGAAATGATCAGCCCTTAGAACCGAGAACTGAAAATGATCCCATTTAAAAAAAACATCCAGGACATCAAGCCCTACGAACCAGGGAAGCCGATCAAGGAGCTTCAGCGGGAGTACGGGATCCGTCATGTGATCAAGCTCGCCTCCAACGAGAACCCTCTCGGGCCCTCGGGGAAGGCGTTGCGCGCGATGCGTGCCGCGATCCGGGATGTGCATCTTTATCCGGAGGGGAGTTGTCATTATCTTCTGACCCGTCTTGCTGCTGACCTGGAGATCGATCCCGCGCATCTTATTTTCGGAAACGGTTCTAACGAGATCATCGAGCTTCTGGCCCGAGGGTTTTTATCGGAAGGAGATGAGGTCGTCTCTTCAGAAATGACATTTCTCGTTTATCCGATACTCTCTCAGGTGTGCGGCGCTGGTTACGTGACGGTTCCGATGAAGGATCATCGCTACGACCTTGACGGGATCCTCAAGGCGATCACGCCGAGGACCAAGCTTGTTTTTATCGCGAATCCGAACAATCCGACCGGGACTTATGTTACCGCGGCCGAGGTCGAAACTTTTCTTTCCAAAGTCCCCGAAAATGTCGTGGTCTGTTTTGATGAGGCCTATGTGGATTTCGTGGAGGCGGAAGATTTCCCAAAAATGCTTACTTACGTGAAGGCCGGACGCCCGAATGTGGTGGTCCTCAGGACCTTTTCAAAAGCGTATGGGCTTGCGGGATTGCGCATCGGATACGGAGCTGCCTCGAAGGAAATGGTCCAATATCTCCATAAGGTTCGCCAGCCTTTCAACGTGAACTCGGTCGCGCAGGCGGCGGCGACGGCGGCCCTGGACGATTCATTTTTCCGCTGGCGCACGAAGTGGCTTGTCGTCCGCGGCCGGAAATTTTTCTACAGAAAACTCAAGAAGTTGGGGCTGGAATATCTTCCGAGCCAGGCCAATTTTATTCTTGTTAATGTGAAGAGTGACGGCCAGGAGGTTTATCAGTATCTTTTGCGCCAGGGAATGATCGTCCGGCCGATGGGCGCTTACAAGTTGCCGGATTGGATACGCATTACGATCGGGCGCCGTGCTCAGAATGTACAGCTTGTCAAATTGCTCAAGGCTTATCTGACAAAAAAAAGCACTTAGATATCGCAACGCCAAAGTTTTTCGTTGTGCTTTGACGGTTGCGCCAATATATCAGGAGACTTCAAATCATGATCATCGTTCTTAAGAAAACCGCCACACCTCAAGAGCTCGAACACATTTGCGTGAAGGTCCGTGAGCTTGGCCTCACTCCGAACGTTTCCCGCGGTATCGAACGTACCGTGATCGGCGTGATCGGGGATGAGGAAAAACTCCACGTCCAGCCGCTGGAGGCTTTCCCGGGCGTTGAGTCGGTGATGTCGATCTTGAAGCCCTACAAACTTGCCAGCCGCGACTATCGGGCCGAGAATACCGAATTCGACATGGGGAACGGCGTGAAAGTTGGGGGGAAGAAGATCGTCGTGATGGCAGGGCCGTGTTCCGTAGAGAACTACGATATGTTGATCCACCTTGCCAAAGTGGTGAAAAAGGCCGGCGCGACTTTTCTCCGCGGAGGAGCTTTCAAACCGCGCACCTCACCTTATTCTTTTCAGGGGCTTGGGGAAGAAGGTTTGAAATTTCTGCGCAAGGCGGCGGATGAGACAGGTTTACTTGTTTGTACCGAGGTCATGGATACGCGTCAGGTGGAGCTCGTTTCGCAATACGCTGATATGCTCCAGATCGGTGCCCGGAATATGCAGAATTTCGATCTTCTTAAGGAATGTGGGATGACCAAAAAAGCGGTACTTCTCAAACGGGGACTTGCTGCGACGGTCAAAGATCTTCTTATGTCTGCCGAGTACCTGCTTTCCAAAGGAAATTTCAAGGTCATGCTTTGTGAGCGCGGTATCCGGACGTTTGAAACCGCTACTCGGAATACGTTGGATCTGAACGCGATCCCCGTGATTAAAAAAGAGACGCATTTGCCGGTCCTTGTCGATCCTTCTCACGGGACGGGATACCGTGATTTCGTGGCTCCGATGGCCATGGCCGGTGTCGCGGCGGGTTGTGACGGCCTTATGATCGAGATCCATCAGTGCCCAGAAGAGGCAAAAAGTGATGGCGAACAGTCGCTTCTCCCAGCTCAGTTCGAGGAGATGATGAAGAAGGCACGCGCCGTTGCTCAGGCGGTGGGCAGGGATATCTAAAAGCGGCGCAGCGGGCAGGGCAAGGAGCGCAAAGCAGAGGTTTTTTTTGAACGTTTACCGTTGCGCGTAGAACCGGAAGTGAAGGTGGTGGATTTTATGTTTAAGAAAATTACAATTATTGGATTAGGGCTCATGGGCGGTTCACTCGCGGCGGCCTGCCGGAAGAAATTCCCGGGAGCCCGGATCACCGGGATTAGCCGCAGTCACGAGGCCCTCGCTCTTGCCAAGAAAAAGAAATGGGTCCACGAAGCCACGCGTGAGGTTCTCTTCGGCGCGCATGGCGCGGACCTCATCATTCTTTGCACGCCGGTCGATACCTTCCTGCCTTATCTTAAGGAGATCGACAAAGTATGCGCGAAGGGCGCTCTTGTCATCGATGTCGGAAGCGTCAAGGCTTCCGTCCTGAAACAAGTCAATGCGCGGGATTGGAAGAACTTCTCCTTTGTGGGATGTCATCCCATGGTCGGTTCTCACAGGAGGGGAATACAGGCCGTGAATGCTGAGCTTTATGAGAATGGTCTGGTGCTTATGACCCGGGATCGGAAAACCTGTTCCCGCGCCTTCAAAACGGCCAAAAAATTCTGGTCCCGTTTTTCATCAAAGATCCTGGAGTTGACGCCCGAAACTCACGACAGGCTCGTGGGCGAGGTAAGCCATTTGCCGCACGCGATTGCGGCTTGCCTGATGCGCACCGTTTCAGTGTCCGCGCTCAAAGTCGCATCCACCGGTTTTCGCGATACGACGCGTATCGCTGCGGCATCATCATCGATTTGGCAGCCGATCTTCACTGCGAATCGCAAGGTCATGTTGAGTGCCATAACCCGGTTCGAGAAAAATCTCCGGATCTTCAAAAAACTCCTGCACTCCCGTGACTTCCGAAAGCTCGCGTTCTTCCTCGATCAGTCAAGGAAAAAACGGGAAGCCCTTTAAGTTTCGTAATCGTTCAGATACCCCTCAAGCGGTAGCGGGGATCTGGGAGGGATAAGGAGTCCCGATGCGGGAAGCGAGGACGCAATCCTGAATGAATTCCCAGGAGGAGCGCTTTTGCTTACGACAGGTGGCAAGGACCGTCCAGATGCGTTCCGACCACTGGCGTCCCCATTCGGAGCGGGTGCCTTGAGTGATCTTGCGGCCAATGACCACCGTGCGGATCGTTTGCTCACCCAGATTGTTGGTGGGAGCGATCAAAGGATCATCGATAAAACGCAGGTACGAACTCCAGTGCTTATCCAAGCGGTTGGCTACGTTTTGAGATTTTCGAGGGAGTTGCTTTTCAGAAGCAAGTGCTCGCAACTTTCTCTGGATGACGGATAGAGCCCGATTGTATTTTTCCCGCAGCATGGTGTGACGCAGATGCCAGAAATAAAACAGGCGCTTAAATTGGCGCAGAAGCCGGCTCCCGAATTGCTGATTGGCGATGTCCGGAAGCGTGGTCAGGAATTTGATGTCGCGGACGAGATGCGCCAGGCAGAATTGTTGCAATGCGCTGGCGTATTTGACATAAGCGGAGAAGAAGTCGCTAATGAGAGTGCCTTTGAAAGCTTCACCCAGGATCCTCTTTAAGACTTGGGAGCCCCGGGAAGCATCGATAGTAAAGAAGCCAAAGAGCCGTGTGCAAAAGGCCCAGATCCAGTAGCGATCGCCATTGTCTTTGTGATCTGTCTCATCAATGTGTAGATAGGATTGGCCAGCAATGGTTTTTCCCAGTTCTTGATAGGGCTGGCTCAAGGATTCGCTTATCGAGCGAATCTGATCGCAGAGCGTGGCACATGAGACCTCGAGCTTGAAAACTTCCGCCATGAATTCCTGGAGCGTGGTGTAGAAACCATGAAGGGCCCCTTTGAGATAACCCGTAAGGCTGCGAAGCCTGGGGCCGAAAAGCTCTCCCGGTTCCACTCCCTGGGGCAGAGGGGCATAAAGTTGTTTGTGGCAGTTGGGACATCCATATCCGAAGCACCTGTGTTCGATCACACGAGTCAATTTTACGGGGAGCTCGGCGACTTGATGTATTCAGGGCGGGGTTTGATGTTCCTGACCCAGCGGGGTTTTGCAGCTAGGACATTCCGAGAGGCGGTACTCTTTGATTTCGACGACCTCTTCGGGTTTAAAGATCTTGCGCCAGAATCCTTGATGTCCTTTCTGGCCGCCGGACTTTCCGGAACTGGTGCCTTTGGTTCTCGGTGGCTTAACGATATCCGAAGTGGGAGGCTTGGAGGATGTGGAAGAATTCTTGGAAAGCCTTGCGATTTGTTCCTCGAGCACCTCGATCTTAGCCCGCTTTTCTCATCGAATCTGAAAACGGGTTAAATTTTGGAGATTTTAATTTTAGTTTTTTCTGAAAGGCTATTTTCTTCGAATTTATCGGCGCCAGATCGGCCTCCGCTGGCATTAAAGTAACGATTCCGAGTTTTTCACTCAAAATCCAACGATTTTTCCGACACGCTCCCGGCTTATTTTCTACAGCCTATTTTCTGACCGATCGTTTTAAGGAGATTAAAGCCCTTAGGTTCAAAAAGACCTGCTCAAAAACCCCCTGATACGGATAGCCGCTAGCAAACGAAACCAGCACCCGCCGGACGCTGATCTTGACCTGAGCACCGATCTTCAAGAGCTTATTGCGGATCGTTCCGCATTGCGCTTGAGCGAATTCCGTTGCCTTTAAACCCATCATTCTCAAGGCATGCATCAGCGTATACGCGACTGACGAAAACCATAGCCGCAACTGATTGGCACGCATCGTTTCCGTTGAGGTCCGGTCTGCAAACAAATCAAGTTGCTGCTCCTTGATCCGGTTCTCCATCTCTCCGCGGGCGCAGTAACCCTCTTCGTACAAACTCTTGGCCTCCATCCGTTCCCGGCTCAAGGACGTCACCATAAAACGCGGATTTTCTCCCTTCTCCATATATTCCGCCTTCCCGACCACGCGTCTCTCACGGCTCCAACTATCCAGAGTCTGATACCTGAAGTCCACAAACTTTCGTGACGATTCCCCCGTCGCGGCATACGCGGCCTTGGCTTCAGCCATCGCCCCTTCAAGTTCCGCCTTGAGCCGATTGTTCTTGGCCAATCCGAATAGATAATCTACCTGATATTGGTTCTCCGCCCAATTCATCAGCAAGTCGCGGCAAAAACAAGAGTCGCCACTCAACAGGATCTTCACCGTCGGCCACTTTTGACGAATTCGTCTGACGATCCTCTGGATCTCTTCCAGCGCTCCATCAGCGCCATCCCAGTCTGAAGTTCTTAACTTGGCGCAAAGCAGGTGATCCCCGCAAAAAATATAAAGCGGCAGATAACAATAGTTCCCGTAATAACCATGAAAAAACCGGCCCTCTTGCATCCCGTGGATTAAATCATCGGTCGCATCCAGATCCAATACGATCTCTTCGGGCGCTTTATTTTCCAGCTTGAGAAAAACGTCCACAAACAGATCTTCCCCCCCCCCTCGTGCCGGCAGACAATCTTCCGAGCCTGGTCTCCTTCGATTTCTGCCCGTGTCAACTCCAGCCGGTTTAACGTGCTCTTACCTGCAAGGGCCTTGCCGCGATCCTGTTCACGTCTTCGGTTCTGTCCCGTCGGATCTTTTTTTCCGCTTAAAAGAGCCAGCAACGGATCACGCCTCAGCACATCATGATCGTTCAAATCTTCGTAGCCCAAACACGATCCATAGAGCTGCTGACTTACAAGCTCGGAAACCGCGTGCTCAATCGAGCCTTCATGGCGGTGATCTTTAAAACAACCGGAGAATCCCTCCAGAATCCCGGTCCGTCCCTCGACTTCCCTCAAGAGCAAACTCCCAGCGTCGCTGGTGATGGTTCCTCCGTTAAAACTCCCCACTATTTTCCGGCTTTTTAATCCTTGAAATTCGGCACTGGTACCCGATTAGGTTGGTAATTGGGCTGTTGAGACAAATTTTCTATAGGGAGAATGCCTCAAAAACGGGGTACAATCTGGTTTCGGAACCACTTTTTGACCGTTTTTGAGCATCTCCAGGAAAGGAGCACCGTCCCAATGGCGTCAATTTTTTTTGCCCGAAATGTCGGGGTTGTTCTTTCACAAAATTCGGTTTTAAGA
>Ga0114951_10002796_pt1 | contig 19151 bp, 13 predicted proteins | sample AM7aDNAmetaG_FD_88677 | JGI IMG/M metagenome (GOLD analysis project Ga0114951, IMG submission 88677) | Freshwater microbial communities from Finland to study Microbial Dark Matter (Phase II) - AM7a DNA metaG | ecosystem: Environmental > Aquatic > Freshwater > Lake | place: Finland: Lake Alinen...
AAGCAGTCTACGACGCCGTTGGAATTCTCGTAGCGGTCCGTATCGGAGAACTGCAAGAAGTGGAAACCGCTCAAGAGCCGGCTGCGCCGCGCCCCCTCGATCCCCAGCTTCCAGCCGATGAGTTGGAACCGCCGGCTCGCTTCGAACATCAGGGGGTAGTCTTTCTCCAACCCCTTGAGCGCGACCAATTTGCGCAACTCCGCGATCCACCACGGTTTCTCCGCCTTGAACTTGGCGAACTTCGTTTCGAGCGCGTCCAAGTCGCGCAGCGCGATGTAATGGCAGATCTCGTGCGCCACCACCGGACGGGGCGTGGGGATCACGCGCGTGAGGCGGTAGGTGGGATTGTCCTCGCGGTCCTGGTCGATCAGCGGCAGCTCCGTGCAGGAACCGTAGATCAGCCAGTTCTGGGTGTTCTCGAACATCCCGTAATCTTTGCCGAAGGGGAAGAAGTAGCTCATGAACTGCACGTCGAAATCCACCGCCTTGCGGTCGAATTCCCCGCGCGAGCAGGTGTCGATGAACAGGCGCGTGGGATCCAGTTGCCTGGTCAGTTCGTAGATTTGTGCGCAGCGCGGGTTGCGGCCGGGGTGGTCGATCTCGTTCCCCATGCAGTAGACCATCAGCGACGGATGGTTGCGCAGTTGGCGCACCATGTCGCTCCATTCCGCCTCGTTGAGCAAGTCCCCCTCGAACATCATCGTCTTGCGCTCTTTCTGATACTTGCCATAGTACTTGCGCATCTCGATGTGGATGAAGATGCCCAGCTCGTCCGCCGCCTCAAAGCATTCCGTCGGCGGGATGACGGAGTGGAAGCGGATGAAATTGAAGCCGTGCGCCTTGGCCGCGCGGATGTTCTTGACGTAGTACTCCTTGAGCGGCAGCTTCTCCAGGTTGGGGTGGTCGTGCGCCTCGCGCCCGCGGATGAAGCCGCGGACCAGGAAGCGCTCGTTGTTGACGAAGAGCCCCTCCGGCGTCGCTTGAATCCTGCGCATGCCGAACGGCTGCGCCACCTTCACCCGCTTTCCCTTGACCTTCAGGGTCAGGCTCAGCTTGTAGAGGTGCGGCGTGTTGACGTTCCAGGGTTTGAAGTCCGGCAGCGCGGCCTCGAAACGCGCCGGCTTGTTCGAGGCGGTCTTTGCGCTCCCGGAATCCACCCGCTTCCGCCCATCGAGAACCTCCCATTCAACCCCTTCGCATCCGTCCGGGGCGGTGAAGCTGACGATGGCGCGGGAACGGTCGTAGTCGGGCTGAACGAAGAGGTCCGCAAGCGGGTGGTCCATGTGAATCCTTTCGGTGCTTACCTGCAAAAAACGCTGTGGTTCAGCGAATGCGAAAATCATCCCGTGTTCGCTCGGTTCCTGTCGGGTCGAGGTGGGGACACAATAACTTTCCAAAGGAAAGTTTTGTGTCCCCACCGGCTCGGCCTGCCAACCGGCATGGTTTCAACAGAGCAAAACAGGTTCTAGTCTGTCCTGCGGCCCACATTCTTGTCAAGCCATCCGGGCGGGCGGGCTCTTGCAAGTGGGGGGGCGAGGTGCTTATAGTATATAAGTCAGCGGGCATCTATCTACAGGTTTTTCGGGAGGTATGGGATGGGCGCTAAGAAGATTGCGGCGGTGGCCGTTCTGATCGTTGTGATCGTGATCGCGATCATCTTCATGGCGAAGCGCGCAGGGTTGTCCACCGGCGGGCCGACGCCCCCGAAGTGGGTGCTCGAGCAGCCGGTCGAGCGAATCGACATGAAGAGCGGCGAGGTCATCACCAAGCAGTTGCAGGAGTGGGAGAAGCTGGGGCAGAAGGATGGCGCGTACAAGAGCCCCACCTCGGGCGACTACACCATGGTCAGCCCCATGACGTGCGCCGCGTGCAAGGCGAAGATCCCGAGCCCGATGCCGCCGGCCGATCTTGAGAAGGGCGCTGATCCGGGCGCCCGGGCGAAATGGGAAAAGACGGTCAAGTGCCCGAAGTGCGGCAAGTGCCCATTCGGGGCGTTGTAATCGGCAGAATGACTCACGCGCTGGAATAGCGGAACGGGCGGCCTCATCGCGAGGCCGCCCGTTTCATTCCTGCCATCCTCCGCGGGTTTCCGAAGCCGGGAATCCTCGCCCATGCCCTCCCAAGAGCCACCGGGGAGGCTTTGCGCGCCATCGCCGGCTGACTTGTCGCGGCAGGCGCGGCGGGGGAGAAGGCGCTGCCCGCCTAAGATTGGCAAGAACCTGATTTGCATGACCGCTGCCTGCCCGGTACAATCCCATCGCTGCGCGACTCCAAGCCTGGACGGCTGCGAGAGTCTTTGCGAAAGAATCGGCTATCGGCCTATCCGGAGGAGCTGCCTATGCCCGCCGCACAAGACGAGGGTCTGCCGCTGTTGTCCAAGGTGCGCAATTACCAGGACAGCAAGCGGGTTCGCGCCCTGGGCCTTTATCCCTATTTCCGGCCTATTTCCTCGGCACAGGACACTGAGGTCATCGTCAACGGGAAGAAGGTCCTCATGCTCGGGTCGAACAGCTACCTGGGCCTGACCAACCACCCGGAGATCAAAACCGCCGTCAAGAAAGCGGTTGACAAGTACGGCTCCGGCTGCGCGGGCTCCCGGTTCCTCAACGGCACCCTGGACATTCACATCCAGTTGGAGGAGGAGCTGGCGAAGCTGACCCGCAAGCCGGCGGTGCTGCTCTACTCCACCGGCTTTCAGACCAACCTGGGCGTGATCAGCGCGCTGGTGGGGCGCAAGGAATACGTCATTGCCGACAAGGATGACCATGCCAGCATCGTGGATGGCTGTATGCTCTCCGGCGGCGAATTCCTGCGTTTCCCCCACAACGATATGGCCGGCCTGGAGAAGAGGATCGAGCCGCTGGACCCGGCGATCGGGAAGCTGATCGTTGTGGATGGTGTCTTCAGCATGGGGGGGGACATCGCTCCATTGCCGAAGATCGTCGAGATCGCCGAGAAGTATCGCGCCGTGGTCATGGTGGATGACGCGCATGGGCTGGGCGTCCTGGGGGAGAATGGGACCGGCACGGTCAGCCATTTCGGAATGACCGACCGGGTGCACCTGATCATGGGGACCTTCAGCAAATCGCTCGCCTCCCTGGGCGGCTTCATCGCCTCCGATGCCGACACCATCGAGTTCCTCCGGCACAACTCGCGGGCGCTGATCTTCAGCGCCAGCATGACCCCCGGCAACGCCGCCGCCGTCCTGGCCGCGCTGAAGATCATGGCGCGCGAGCCGGAACGGCGCGAGGCGCTCTGGCGCAACACCCGCATGATGCGGGATGGGCTGAAGGGGCTCGGCTTCGACACCGGCGTGTCGGAAACCCCGATCATCCCCATCCACACCGGGGACGCGCTGCGAACTCTCAAAATGGCCATGCGCCTCCAGGAGGAGGGACTGTTCGTCAACCCGGTCGTCCCGCCGGCGGTCCCCCCCAACGGCGCGCTGACCCGCGTCAGCCTGATGGCCAGCCACACGGAAGCGCAGATATCCTTTGCGCTGGAGAAGCTGCAGAAGGTCGGGAAGGAACTCGGCATCATCTGAGGCGGGGGGCTTTCGATAGGTAATGCCTCAGTTGCGGTCGGGGATACGCGACAGGGTCTGGCTCATTTTTGCGGAGCAAAAAATGTGCCTGACCCTTTTCCGGATGAAGGGGTCAGGCATCTTTTCGCAACGGCGAAAAGCAGCCAGACCCCGGCCCTCCTGACCGTAACTGAGGCGTTACTCCGACAGGAATGGGCGACATGCAGATTCACGTTCAGTCGGTGGCGTCGCGCCGCGAGATGGATGAATTCATCAAGTGGCCGATGCGCCTCTATCGCAACGACCCCTTCTTCGTCCCGCCGCTCCTGGTGGAGCGCAAAGAATTCTTCGGCCCGAAGAACCCGCTCTTCACGTTCACCGGGGTCGCCTATTTTCTCGCCAAAGGGGAGCAAGGGCGGACCGTGGGGCGCGTGACGGCGCACATCAACCGCCGCCATAACGACTTTGCGGGGGAGCGCGCCGGGTTCTTCGGCTTCTTCGAGTGCGTCGAGGACCCCGCCGTCGCCGCCGCGCTGATGAGCGCCGCCGAAGTGTGGCTCCGCGAGCGCCACATGTCGGTCATCCGCGGGCCCTTCAACTTCTCCACCAACGAGGAATGCGGTTTCCTGGCGGAAGGGTTCGACAGTCTGCCCGCGCTGATGATGCCCTACACCCCGCGTTACTACCTCGACTTCATGGAATCCCTTGGCTATCACCGCGCCAAGGATCTTCTGGCATACAACTACGCCTCCATCGGCCGCATCCCCGACTACCTGGTCCGGTTCGCGGACCGCGCGCGGGAGAAGACGCAGGTGACGGTGCGGCCGCTGGACATGCGCCGCTTCAACGAGGAGGTGGAGCGCATCTTCGATGTCTACAACCACGCCTGGGAGAAGAACTGGGGATTCATCCCGATGACCGCCGAGGAGTTCCGCTTCACCGCCAAGGGGCTGCGGCAGATCATCGACCCGGACCTTGCGGTCGTTGCGGAGAAGGAGGGGCGCGCCGTCGGCTTTTCGCTGGGACTGCCGGACTTCAACCCGATCTTCAAGAAGATGAACGGCCGGCTCTTTCCCTTCGGCCTGCTGCGCTTCCTGCTGGGCCGGCGCTCCATCCGCCGCGTGCGCATCATTACCCTCGGCGTGATCGAGGAGTTCCGCCACTCCGGCGTGGAGACGCTGCTGATCTACCACACCTTCAAGAACGGCCTGCCGAAAGGGTACGACAGTTGCGAGATGTCCTGGGTGCTGGAGGATAACCACATGGCGCGCCGGATGTTCGAGCGCGTCGGGGCGAAACCGTATAAGAGTTACCGCATTTTCGAGAAGCCACTATGAGAGTTCTATTGACCGGCGCCAACGGGTTTGTGGGCAGCCACATTCTGGACCGGCTCTGCGCGGGGGGGTGCGCCGTCAGCGCGCTGCTCCGGGGAACGAGCCGGACGAACTTCATCGCCGAGCACCTGCCGCACGTCGAGGTCCGCCAGGGATCGCTGAGCGACCCGGATTCGCTGGAGCGCGCCTTGCAGGGGGTGGACTGCGTGATCCACTGCGCCGGGAAGACGAAGGTCGTTCATACTCCCGAGTACTATGAGGTGAACGAGGCGGGGACGCGCAACCTCGTGCGCGCCGTCAGCAAGGTCCAGGGGGGCGTCAAGCACTTCATCCACATCTCCAGCCTTGCCGCGAACCACCCGGCCGGGCCCGCATCCCCCGCGCTGGAGAGCGACACGCCGCAGCCCGTCTCCGAGTACGGCAAGAGCAAGCTGCGGGCGGAGGAGGCGGTGCGCGAATCCTGCCGCGCGCCATTCACCATCCTGCGTCCTGCGGCGGTGTACGGACCGCGCGACACCGATTTTCTGAGCGTCTTCCAGTCCGTGCGCTGGCACGTGGCGCCGCTCATCGGCGGGGGGCGCATGCCGTTCAGCCTCATCTACGCAGGAGACGTCGCCGAGGCGGTCGTCGCCTGCATCGAGAACCCCGTGGCGTATGGAAAGACGTACCATCTTGCCTCCCCCGAGCCGAGCAACGCGCGCGAGTTCATGCGCGAAGCGGCCGCCGCCATGAATGTCCGCACCCTGCCGATCCCGGTGCCGGCGGCGGCGCTTTACCCGCTGTGCCTTGCCCAGGAACTGCTGGCGCGCGTCACCGGCAAGCCGGGCATCCTCACCCGCCAGAAACTCGTCGAATTGAAGGCAGGCGGCTGGGTCTGTTCCGTGGAAGCGATTCGCCGCGATCTCCACTTCGCCGCCGCCGCCCCCTTGCAGGAAGGGATCGCGCGAACGGTGGACTGGTATGAGCAAAACGGGTGGATATGAACCGGGGTGAATGACGAATGACGAAGCCCGAATGACGAACCAAGCGGCCAATGAGCCCGACGCGCGGCCCGGTTTCTGCCGCCTCGACGGTTACACGTTCGTGGACTACGCGACGCAGGGGTATGTGCTGCTCGTGGGGTTGATGGTGCTGTTCCTCTACCACGGCGACCCGGCCCGAAAAGCGCTCTTCCTGGCCTCCCACGGCGCCTGCATCCTCTTGGTCCAGTGGCTCATCCGGGCGCATGCGCGGCATCCCGGCAACCGCGCGCTGGACTTCCTCCGCCACTTCTACCCCATCCTCCTCTATTCCTTCTTCTATCGGGAGGTGGGGGAGATCAATCAGATGTTCGTCACGGGGTACCTGGACGGCTTCTTCATGCGGCTCGACCAGAGCCTGTTCGGCTGCCAGCCCAGCATCTGCTTCATGCAGAAGCTCCCTTATCTCCCTGTCAGCGAACTATTCTACATGTGCTATTTCTCCTATTACGCCATGATCGTGGGGGTGGGGCTGATTCTCTACCTTCGGGACAGGCTGTTATTCTGGCGCTACGTATCGATCATCTCCTTCGTGTTTTACATCTGCTACCTCATCTACATCATCCTGCCGGTGGTCGGAGCGCGCGTATTCTGCGTCGAGGTGCCGGGCTTCGATCGTCAGCAGTTCCCGGCCTTTCCGCTGGCCTACCCGGCAGGGCTGGACGCCGGGCCGTTCTTCAACGTCATGAAGTTCATCTACGCGCATATGGAAACGCCCGGCGCCGCGTTCCCCAGCAGCCACGTGGCGATTGCCTTGTGCACGCTTTACTTCTCCTGGCGGTTCATTCCGAAGGTGCGCTGGTTCCACCTGGTACTGGTGGTCCTGCTCAGCGCCGCAACGGTCTATTGCCGCTATCACTACCTGGTGGACGTGTTTGGAGGGGTGCTGACGGCAGCGGCGCTCATACCGCTGGGAGAGTGGATGTACCGAAAAAGCAGCATGGGAGGCAAGTAGAGGGGGGCCGCCGGAATCAGCGTACGGATTCAACGTTCAACGCGGTGCGCACCTGATTCGACGTTCAACTTTCAACGTCCAATGAACGACAAGAAGAACACAACGAACTACGGATAAATAGGTGACTGTCCCCATTTATTCCATTTATCCTATGACCCCGATTCCTTATGTCTCATACGATCAATTCCCCGACAATCCATGTCGTGAGAAATGTCGCCAGAACAGAGGAGAGAAGCACCCATATCATTGCGGCTAAAACAAGGGTGACGCCGAGGCGGTTGGGCCATGACATGGAGCGCTTCTGTTCTTCACATCGCAGGTACCAGACTTGGAATGCGGCGAAAGCCGACAAGACACCCCACGCATTGCCGACTCCAAGGATTCCTCCTACGCCCAACCCGACACCCACCCCCAGCGCCCCTGCCTGCTTGCCGGCGCTGATGGCCATCCCAAGCGCTGCTCCGATGGATATGACCGCGATCACGTACTGAATCGGAATGCCGGTCTTCCTGACGGGCGGATCAGTGTGGGGCACAGGCTGTCTCCAGATAAATAGATAAATAGGGACAGTCACCTGTTTCCCGATGGTCCATCATATAGGTCGTGTGACTGCCCCTATTTATCAGGTCTCAGTCCAGCGTGAATCCACCTCGCCGGTAGATCGCCAGGGCGCTATCCACTGAGGCCGGGTCGAACTGCGTGCCACGGTTGCGCGTCACCTCCTCCATGGCCTTGTCCATGCCCAGGGCGGCGCGATAGGGGCGGTGCGAAGCCATGGCCTCGACCACATCGGCGACGGCGATGATTCGCGCTTCCACCAGGATCTGCCCCCCCGAGAGCCCCTGCGGGTAGCCGGTGCCGTTCATGCGCTCATGGTGCTGGCGCACGATCTGCGCGATGGGCCAGGGGAATTCAATCCCTTTCAGAATATCGTAGCCGACTTCGGAGTGCTGCTTGATAATCCCCATTTCCATCTCGCTCAGTCTGCCGGGGTTGCTCAGGATCTCCGACGGCACCGAGATTTTGCCGACGTCGTGCACCAGTCCCGCCAGGCGCACCGCTTCCGTCCGCTCTTGCGCAAGGTTCATCTCGGCGGCCATCAAATGCGCCATGTTCGCCACACGCCGCTGGTGGCCGGCGGTGTAGGGATCGCGGCGTTCCACGATGGAGGCCACGACCTCGATGGTTCCTCCCAGCACCTTCTCCAGCTTTCCGAGCGCGTGCTTCAACTGCTCTTCGACGCGCCGGTGCTGAATGATGCCTGCGAGCACCGCGGCCACGGCCTGGAGGAACTCGACATCCTTTTCCTTGAGGGCGTGTCCGTCTTCGAGGTAGAGGTTGATGACTCCCAGCGTGGTGCCGCCCATAAGGATCGGCACGCAGTAGTGGCCGTGCGGGAGCATTCCGGGGAATGTTATGTCGTGCCGGTCGTCAAGGTGCTCGGTGTGCGCCGGGCTGCGCGCCGCCGCCGCCCGGCCGCATATGCAGCGGCCAAACGGCACGCGCGCACAGGCCTTCTGCAGGGCCGCGGGCATTCCGCGCTGCGCCTTCATCACCAGCACCTCGGGGGTTTCTTCCACCAGAAAGATGGCCCCTTTGGACTGAAGCGCCAGCCAGGATACGGAGAAAACCTGCTCCAGGACGCGCTCCAGGGTGTCTTCGAGAGAATCGCCCGTCAGCGACATTTGCAGCAGCCGCGCCAGGACGTGTCGCGCGGCATTGGGATCCCGCACTCCGCTGTCGAAGACATCGTCGTCCGCCGATTGCGCGTCAATCCTGGCATTGGTCATTGGCGGTTACCCCGCAGTCAAGCCACTCGTTCGCTCACCAGTCCATGCGCGCCGGTCCTCGTGCATTCTACCGGCGGTCCGCCGCCGCCGCAACGGGGGCATCGAAACATTCGCCCCCGCAGGCCGTTGCTTGACGCAACCTGTCGCGGGGCTATAATGGGGGGAAGGGGATTCTGTTGACGCTGCCTCTGGCTGTGGAGAAAACGCTGATGTGCCGTTCCACCCGAATCGCCTGCCTGATGTTCGTCGCACTGCTTTGCACCGCCTTCACAACCCGTTTCCTCCATGCGCAGGGTGGGTCGGCGGCCCAGCCGCCCGCGCCGGCCGCCTGGCAGTATGAATTCCTCCCCGACGCGCTCCAACCCTCCTTCGATTTGCGATTCAAGGTCGTCTTCGATGGAAGCGCCGCCCCGGCCATGCGGCTTCTGCTGGGGCAGGACGCGAAGGAGGCCTTCTTCGTCGAGGCGGGCCGCCAGGGAATCAGTTCCGGCCGCATTCGCGCGGGCATCGAATCCGCAAGCCAGATGTTGAAAGCGATCCCTGCCGCCGCGCTGAGCGGGAAGACCCTGGTGCTCGAGAAGCGGCCGAACCGATGGAGCCTGATCGCGGATGGGCAACTCCTCGCGGGCGGCGATCTCTCGGGGCAGGTGGATAAAGTCGCTTTCGGCGCGCGCGGCGAGGCGCTCAAGGTCTCCGACCTGCGCTATCAGCCGGCGCCGGATATCTACTTCACTGATACCTTCATGCGCACGCCGGATGATCCCACCAATTGGACGGAGTTGAGCGGGAGCTGGCAGGTGAGCGTTATGCGCGACCCGCTCCTCTCGGCTAACGCCTTCTTCTACAAAGCCACCGCCACGAAGCCCGCAGCGCCGAAGGCGGATGCCGGTGCGCCGCCTGCTGCTCCGGCTGCTGTGCCGCCGCCCGCGAAGCCGGTTGCGCCGACCGCCGCAGTGCAGCCCGCCTCGCCTGCGGTTGGCGCTGCCTTGGTGGGGGACTGGTTCTGGAGCGACCTTCGTTTCAGCGTCGCTTGCAGGCCCGCCGCTGCCGGGGCCGCCGGGTTCTACCTGTGCTATCGCGGGCCGGAGGATTACTACCTCTTCCGCTGGACGAGCGCGGACTCGCCGAAGCCGGTCAAACAGGTGATTCGCCGGATCGCCGGAAAGGAAAGCGTGCTGGCGGAAGCCCCCGGAGGCTACACGCCCGACCAGTGGGTCAGCCTGAGCGCCCTGACCGGCTGCGGCTGGGCGCAGTTCTCCCTGGATGATACGCCGGTCTTCACTCTGCGCGATTCCGGTCTGACGTACGGCCAGGTGGGACTGCATGTCGAGGGGCCTGCCGAGGCCGCATTCGACGACGTGCTGGTGGAGAGCCGCCGCGCGGATATGCTCGATTTCAGCGAAAGCTACCTCCGGCGCTGCCTCTCCTCCGGGGGGGAATGGATGCCGCTGGCTCGCGCAACGTGGGACCCCGAAGCGTGGCCGGGCGGCGTTGTGGTCGAGTCCCCGGCCCAATCCCGCCTGATGTGGGGCGAGCCGGACTGGCGCAATTACCAGTTGCAGGCCCAATTGGGCCCCTGGGAGAATGGGACGATGGGGCTGGTCTTGCGCTACCAGGATGAATTGAACTACTGCACCGCCCGATGGGTGAAGGCGGAGAAGGAACTCATCCAGATCTGGCGTCGCGAGGATGGCAAGGAGACGCTCCTGGCCGAAACGCCCGCCCCGGCGGGAGAGGGACAGCGCCGGTTCGCCGTCGGCACCGATGGGTGGGACATCACGGTCTCGGTGGATCGCATCCCGGTGCTTACGACGGCCGATTACGACTTCCCGCGCGGCCGCATGGGACTCTTTGCGGAGGGGGTTGGGCTGGGCGCTTTCTCCGAAGTGATGTACGACTTCCTCCCCGGTCGCACGCCGGTCGTGAATACCCACGAAGCGTTCGCCGCCGAGACGAGCATGTCCATCTGGTCCGACGCGCTGAGCGACTGGGAGAAGAAGCCTCTCAAGGAGACGGGCAAGAAAGAAACCGATTTCTGGTGGCGGCGCACCCCGTTTGAAGGGGATGTGCGCGTGGATGCCCGCATGACGGAGTTGCCGCCGGTCAAGGCGGAGGTTGGCCTCGTGCTCAATGGCAATGGCGAACTGTTGCCCGGCGAGATGGCGCCCGGTGTGGCATCGTCCAAGGGGGCTGCGCAGCCCGCCGCCGGCGAGGTGATCGAGAGCCGGCCGGCTGAAGGTTACCTGGCCCGCCTCTCGCGTCCGGCAGCGGACAAACCCTGCAGCGTCGAACTGCTCAACGGCGGGGTTCTTCTGGGCCAGGCCGACCTGGACTGGAAAGAGGGCCCCATGTCCCTGAGCCTGATGCGGACCGGCGCGACGATCATCGTGGCTGCGGGCGGCAAGCCGCTCTTGTCCTGTTTGGAGGGGGTCGCACCGGCTGGCCGGCGCGTCGGCTGGTACAGCCGCGTCGCGGCGATCGAACTGAATGACATCGACATCTACAGCGACAAGCTGATGGACTACGGTTTCAATACCGCGCCCACCGACTGGCGGACCGGCGGAGGCATCTGGGAAGTCACGAACAAGTGGCAGTGCGACCCGCGCTGGTCCTTCTTCAGCGGGCGCAGCGCCGACCTGGCGGTCCTGTGGAACAAGCGTCCGCTGCGCGGCGATTTCACCATCGAGTTCTTCGTCGGCAACAAAATGGACCGCGACCGGGGCAACAGCTATGAGTACTCGCAGGACATGGACATCAGCGTCTGCGCCGACGGGAAGGATCTCACCAGCGGCTACAGCTTCCTCTTCGGCGGATTCGGCAACACCGTCACGGGGGTCTACCGGCAGGCGGAGCGCTGGGCTCTCCCGGCGGCGGGCCACGAAATCGTGATCGACCGCCGCAATCTCCACCGGAAATGGTATCATGTGGCCATCGCCCGCAAGGGAAATCAGTTTGAAATGCGCATCGATGACAAGCTGGTGCTCACGGCCACCGACGCGAATATGCTCCCCGGCGGCCACTGGGCGATCTGGACGTACAACAACGGATTGATGATCGCGCGCGTCCGCGTGACCGCCGAGGAGATCGGCCCGCGGGACTCGCCGGACATCGTCTGGCCTCCGACGACGCAGAAGCTTTACGGCGGCGTAAACTAAGGAGAAGTGGGGACACAATACTTTCGTCCGGGGGGGAGAACAGGTTTGGCGACGCCTCTTGCTCGGGCAAGAGTTCCGTGTTCCCATTCAGGCATTCAGGAGACCTTGCGCTATGGCAATCGACGGCGTTCAGACCAAGCCGCTCCGCGTGATTCCCGACGAGCGTGGCCGCCTGATGGAGATCCTCCGCGCCGACGATCCGCTGTTCCGCCAGTTCGGGCAGATTTACATGACGAGCATTTACCCCGGCGCGGTCAAGGCGTGGCATTACCATAAGCTCCAATACGACAACCTCGCCATCGTCAAGGGAATGCTCAAACTGGTCCTGTACGATGCCCGCCCCGGCTCCGCCAGTTGCGGCCAGGTGCAGGAGTTCTTCATCGGCGAGCACAATCCCCTCCTTGTGCAGGTGCCCCCGATGGTCTATCACGGCTTCAAGGGGATCGGGGCCGAGGAGACCCTCGTGATCAACTGCCCCACGGAACCGTACAACCGCTCCAAGCCGGACGAATACCGGCTCGATGCCCACGCGCCGGAAGTGCCGTACGATTGGGCGCGGAAGGACAGGTAGCGTCGTGTTCCATGCGGGTATGCCTTCTTGTTCGCACGCGGGCAGGCGAACGCGGGACGTGGCTGGAATGACGAATGACGAAGCCCGAATGACGAAGGAATGACCGAAACGGCAAATTCGAAAGCTGCGCGGTCGACTTTGTTCGCAGCGCAGAAAGCTTTACGGGGGTATCGTCGTTCGCCGTAACTTGAACGTCGGACGTTGAACGTTGGATGTTGAACGTTGAATCCGTTCATACATTACGCGGTCTACCTGTGGAAGAACCGCTGCTCAAACAATCTGACGACGCGCTCGACCGCCGGGACTTGATGGTCCTCGGCGCGTTCCTGCTCTTCCTGCTTCTCTTCTTTGCGCATGCCCTGCTGCAGCCCGGCGGAAGCGTCCTTGGCCGCGCCGCCGGCGACGCGCGCAGCCAGTTCTACGGATGGCGCGTTTTCGGCTTCGACCAGGTGCGCCAGGGGCACTTCCCGCTCTGGAACCCGTACGAATTCCTCGGCATGCCCTTCGTCGCCTCGCTCCAGTCCGCCATGTTCTATCCCTTCCATTGGCTCTGCGCCGTCATGCCCATGGGGCGGGGGATCAACCTGGGCATCCTGCTGAATCTCTTCTGCTCCGGCGCGTTCACGTACCTCTGGTGCCGGCGTCTGGGGCTGCGCTGGCAGGGGGCCGCCGTCGCGATGGTCGGCTACGCCTTCTGCGCGCAGCAGGTGTTGCGAGTGTTCGAGGGGCATTGGAGTTTCCTCGCCCCCATGGCCTGGACCCCGGCGATTCTGCTCTGCATCGAGGAAGCGCTGCGCGGCGGTTGGCGTCCTCTGGCGGTGGCCGGCGGCGCGCTGGCCGTCGCCATGCAGTGGTTCGGGGGAAACCCGCAGTACCTCTTCTACGGCGGCATCGCGGCGTTCCTGTACGTCATCGGCCGGCTGGTCATGGAACGCGCGCGCGGCAGCACCTTCGCCTACCGGGTCCTCGTCGAATTCGGCGCGATCTATCTGCTGGGCACGCTGCTGGCCGGAGCGCAAGTCCTGCCCGCCGTGGAGATGCTGGGGCTTTCCTCGCGCAAGGGGCAACTCACCTACGACTGGATTTCCCAGTACCCCATCCCGCCGGAGAACCTCGTGACGCTGCTCTCCCCCGACTTCTTCGGCGGCGACATCCCCATGCGCTACTGGGGGCGCTGGAACCTGTGGGAGAGCTCGGCGTACATCGGCGTCATCGTCTTCGCGCTGGCGTTCATCGGCCTCTGGCGGGGGCGCAGGAAGCTTGGGATTCTGGCGGGGCTGATCGCGCTCTTCTTCCTGCTGATGGCGCTGGGCAAGGCGACGCCGCTGCTGCGGATCTTCTACGAAACGCTGCCGGGGTTCGACCTGTTCCGCAGTCCGGGGCGGTATCTCTATCCGTTCAGCCTCTTCATGGCGCTGCTGGCCGGGATGGGAATGGACGCGCTGATGCGCGAAGCGCGCGAGGAAAAGCCCAAACCCGCGTGGCGTCCCTGCGCGTGGGTGATCGGCCTCGGCGCGGTGGCGCTTGTTCTGATCGGCGCGTTGCTCGCCGCGCCGATGGAGTCGGTGAAAGAGACTTGGTTCTCCTTCATGCGCTGGATGCTGAACATCGGGCCGGGGCAGCGGCTGTATCTGCCGCACGGGATCGTCAACGCCGGCTTCGTCGAACGCGCGCGCCTTTTCGCCGGGCTGGACCTTGTGCGCACGGGGTTGCTGCTCGGCGGCTTCGCCATCGTGCTCTGGCTTCTGCGCTACAGACGGCTCCAATGGTTCCTCCTCGGGACGCTGCTGCTCGTGGCGGCGGACGCCTGGAGCTTCGGCCACCGCTACATGGTCTCCTTCGACCCGTCCGCCGATGGCTTGACCCCCGGCGCCGTCCAGTACTTGAGCGAGAAGCCCGGCGCGCCGTTCCGTTTCATCCGCGCCGGCTGCTACGACTTCCCGCCGTGCGAGGGGATGGACCATGATTTGTGGTGCCTCGAAGGGGTGCAGCCGAACGTCCCCGCGCGCTTCCGCGACCTGTTCTGGACCATTCAGGAGATGGAGAAGGGACGGCAGAACACCGCGTACGCGGTGCGAACGGTTGTGCCCCCGCTGCTGATGCTCAACGTGCGCTACTTTGTCCAGTACAAGAACAACCCGGTCACGCGACAAATAGAGGGGCTGAAGGTTGGCGTTTACCAGGACGAGCGCATTCGCATCGACGAACTGCCGGTCTGGTTCCCGCGGGCGTGGCTGGTGCATTCGTACGCGGTGGTGCCGGACCCGGACGAAGTGCTGAAGCGCATGCTCAGCTTCAGCTATGCTCGCCAGGCGCTGTTTGAGAGCGATCCTCATCTCGCGCTTTCCCAGCCGCCTGTGCGCGAACCTGCGCCCGAGTTCACCGCGTATGAGGCGGACCGGCTGGCGCTGAAGGTGCGCGCCGGGAGCGACGCGATCCTCCTGCTGAGCGAGTTGCATTTCCCCGGTTGGGAGGCGACGGTGGACGGACGGCCCGTCGAGATTCTCCGCGCCAACTACGCCATGCGCGCCATCGCGCTCCCCGCTGGGGAGCATGAAGTGGAGTTCCGCTACCGTCCGGCCAGTTTCAGGAACGGACTGATCGCCAGCGGCATCGGGCTGATCCTCTGCCTTGCATTGACAGGATTCGGGCTTTGGCGCAGAAGGGGGGCGCGCGGGGCACAATGACGAATGACGAAACCCGAATGACGAATCAACCGCCAAAGCTCCTCGGACTGGACCGGCGTGACGCCGCTCTGATAGCTGCCCTGTTCCTGCTGGCCACCCTCGCATTCGGCCCATGGCTCTTTGCGCCGCCGGAGGCAGCCCCCGGCATACCCGGCCACGATGCCGAGACGCAGTGGTATCCCTGGCGCGCCTTCGCGTTCGACCAGATCCGCGCGGGGCATCTGCCGCTCTGGAATCCGTACATCCTCTGCGGGACGCCCTTCCTCGGCAACTTCCAGTCGGCGATGCTCTATCCGCCCAACCTGCTCTTCCTCATGCCGGATGTGGCGCGGGCGGCGCGCGACAGCCTGCTGCTGCACCTCTGGCTCTCGCTGCTGTTCACGTACCTGCTGGCGCGGCTGCTGCGCTGCGGGCGCGTGGGGTCGGCGGTGGCGGCGATGACGTTCACCTTCTGCGCAGCGCAATGGCTGCGGATACCGGCGGGGCATTGGGGGGTCTCGACGGCGATCCCCTGGCTGCCGCTGATTCTCTTCTGCGTCGAATGGCAATTCCAGCGTCCGGGGCGCTGGCCGGTGATCGTCGGCGGGCTCGCGGTGGGAATGCAGGTGCTCGCGGGGGTTCCGCAATATGTCTTCATCAGCGCCATCGCGGCGGGACTGTATGCGCTCGTGCGGGGCGTCATAGAATGCAGAGTGCAGAATGCAGAGTGCAGAATGCAGAATGGTGGAGCGCGCTGTCCCAGCGCGCTTGGCGTTGTTGTCGTTGAATCGCGAAGCAGAAATCAGAAATCAGAAATCAGAATTCGGACCTTCTCTGTGTCCTCTTTGCTAAGAAGTCTGCCGTGGGTCGAATGGGCCGGGTTCGTCGCGATGTATCTGCTCGGCGCGGCGCTCTCGGCGGTGCAACTGATCCCCGGCCTCGAGGCGGGGAGCTACGGTGCGCGCAGCCTGGCGATGCGCAAGGAATGGACCGAACTCTTCTCCCTCGCCCCGGAGAACCTCCTGACGATGCTCGTCCCCGGCCTCTTCGGCGGAACGGGGGGGAGTCCGTACTGGGGACGCTTCTACTTCTGGGAAATGAACGCCTATATCGGCGTTGTGGCGCTCGCGCTGGTTGTGGCCGCATTTTGCCTCATCAAGCCACGGCGCAGGACGATGGTTTTCGGCATCCCCGCGCTGATCCTTCTGCTGCTTGCGATGGGCAAACATACTCCGCTGATGGGGCTGGTCGGCGCGCTGCTGCCGTTCAGCGAGATGTTCCGGGGGGCCTCCAAGTTCCTCATGCCCTTCTCGCTCATGCTGGCGCTATTGGCGGGACTCGGCGCGCGGGCGGTGCTAGAGGCGGAACTCCGGCCGCGGAAGATATTGCTTCTCCCGCTCGTCGTCTATGTTGCATTAGCGGCTTCATTGCTGAACCTCCTGAACCATCCTGACGGGCTCATTCTCTCAGTCGGTTCCAGCGGCGAGATTCTCCCGTCAAATCAACCGCACACGACTGTTTCTATGGCTGAATTGTTCTGGGGCACAATGCATCAATCCTTCGTTATGCTCATGTTGACAGTCCTCCTCTTACTCTCGCTGGCCGCGTTCAAGGCGCGCTCCACGGGCCGACAGGCGGCCATCCTGGGTCTTGTGGCGCTTGACTTGTTCATCTTCACTCAGCAGTTCGCCGGAGATTGGGCGACTTTCTTCGCCGAGCGGCCCGGCGTGAACGCTTGTACGACCAACGGCGCGCAGGCTGCAACTAGGATTTCCTGCCCCGATATGTACAAGGAGAAGTTGGAGAATGGGGGCATGGTCTATCGGGTGCCCTTTGTAGGGGGGATTGAGCCGAACCCGCCGGTGCGGTACCACATTCTGGTCCGTACGGCCCTGGGACTTCCTCTGGACATTGCCCCGAGCGTGTACACTGTCGAGCAAGCGCCTGAATGGCTCCTGATGAATTGTGCCAACTCGGTGAATCCCCCCGGCATCACCCGACCCCCGCGCTCCACTCGCGCTATGCTTCTTTTCCAATCCATGAGCACCGCAAACGCTGCGGAGTCGCTCTCGCTCCTGCCCGCCACCGATCCGGCGAATGTGGCAATAATCGAGAACCCGGCGCTCGCGCCGATGGAGTCGAGCCTCCCCGGCAAGTCTTGCCCCATCACCTCCGCCGACTGCGACCACGTCGTCATCCAATGCGACGCGGAGCGCGAGGGGTGGCTGGTGCTGCGGGACAACTATTTCCCCGGCTGGGTTGCCAGGGTGGATGGGGCGGAGAGCCCCATCGAGATCGCCAACTTCAGCTTCCGCGCGGTGCGAGTTCCGGCGGGCAACCATGTTGTCGAGCTCGCCTACCAGCCCACCTCCTTCCGGATCGGCCTGGCGCTGAGCCTCATCGCGCTGCTTGTATGCGGTGGGCTGGGGGTGGAGGAGTGGAGGAGGAAGAGGAATTAACGGCGGGGAAACCACGGATGTACACGACGGATACGAAGCAAGATAGCGATTACAACGCACACTCCCTGCCGTCTTCACACGTCCGCGCCTCTGTCCGCGGTTAAGGCCGTTGTTCTCCTCCTTCCGTATCCGTGTGCATCGGTGCCCATCCGTGGTTCCCTTCGTTCCGCCGCCGCAATCCCTTGAGCTTTCCATGCTGCCGTGTTACGATGACCGCCCGTAGACCACGTTCCATAATCCCGGAGGCCCCGTGACCCGCATTTTTCGCAACCGGCTTCACGCAATCCTCGACGAACTCCATGATATTCTCGAACGCGTGGACCCGAAGGAAGTGGACCGCCTGATCACGGCGCTCCAACGCGCCGAGAAGGTGTTTATTTACGGCCAGGGGCGCACGGGCCAGATGAGCCGCGCCTTCGCCGCGCGCCTGATGCACCTGGGGATGAACGTCCACTTCGTCGGCGACACCACCACCCCGCGCATCAGCCGGCGCGACCTCTGCCTGGTGAACTCCGGCACGGGCACCACGCGCTTCGTCTATCACGTCGCCTCCGTCGCCAAAGAGGCGGGCGCGAAAGTGGCGACGATCACGGCGCACCCGGAGGCGCGCATCGGCCAGATGGCGAATATCGTTGTGACCGTCTCGGCCCCCACCAAGGGGGAGGCGCGCCCGCACCGCGCGTCGCGCCAGCCGCCCGGCTCACTCTTCGAGCAGGCCGCGCTGCTGCTGATGGACGCCATGGTGCTGGTGCTGATGGAACGCATGCACATCACGCCGCGCGCCCTGGCGCGCCGGCATGCCAACATTGAATAGCGAAAAGGAACCGCACATGACCGATCAGTCGGAGACGCCGCCCCCCGATCAAGCGCCCGAGCAATTCCCCGAGTTGGTGCCGTCCGGTCCCAAGCCGGCCCCCATCGACTGGCGCCTGATCGCCATCGTCGCGGTGGCGGTGATCTTTCTCGCCGCGGTCTTTATCAACAAGAAGTTCTACAGCAAGAAAGCCGTTGCGACCCCTCCGACGACCCAGCCGGGCAGCCAGCAGTCTCAGGCCGAGCCCGCCACGCCGCCGCTCTCCCTGGGCGAACAGTACGCTGCGATGATCCGCAACCGGGAGATGGAAGCGAAGGATTGCCTATACCATGTGGACGACCGCACCCTGGCGTTTGCCCAGCCGCCGAGGTCGATCGTTGACGAAAAGGACCCGCGCAAGATCGTTGAGATACAGCCGGGCCGCCTGTTCGATGTGACCCGGCGCGCGGAAGGGGTGCGCCCGGAGATGCTCTTCCGCCGCACGCTGTTCGCGGGCAACCGCCCCGTCTTCATGGACTTCTTTCCGCCCCTCGGGCTCGATCCCGATCCGAAGATGGTCTTCAAGCCGGCCGCCGACGCGACGATCAACGTCCTCTCCGACCAGCAGCGCGTCATCGGCGTCGTCATCGGGGATGAGACGCGCGCCTATCCGATCAAGATGATGAACTACCATGAAGTGATCAACGACACCGTGGGGGGCGTGCCCATTGTCGTGACCTGGAGCGCGCTGGCGCAGTGTGCGGCGGTGTGGGAGCGCACGCTGCCCGACCGGAGCGTCGCCGCCTTCGGCTCGGCGGGGCTCATGTACCAGTCCAGCATCGTCCTGTATGACAAGGACACCAACTCCCTCTGGTGGAGCGCCCGC
>Ga0114951_10002797_pt1 | contig 19146 bp, 17 predicted proteins | sample AM7aDNAmetaG_FD_88677 | JGI IMG/M metagenome (GOLD analysis project Ga0114951, IMG submission 88677) | Freshwater microbial communities from Finland to study Microbial Dark Matter (Phase II) - AM7a DNA metaG | ecosystem: Environmental > Aquatic > Freshwater > Lake | place: Finland: Lake Alinen...
AATTTCTTTTCATTCGCTTGAAGACAGAATCGTCAAAAGGTTCTTCGTGGAAAAGGCAAAGTGCGAAACGCCTTCCCTGAAAATACTGACGAAAAAACCGGTAACAGCGGGCGACGCTGAAAGGGAGAGTAACCCGAGAAGCCGGAGCGCAAAACTAAGAGTGGCGGAGAAACTGTGAAAAACTGGTTGATAATCGTCATTGTTGCCGGTCTTATAACCTACGTCTGGATTTCAACCCAGTGTGTTTCGACCGGCATTGAAATAGGCAAGTTGAAGGCCCGCAGGGCAGAATTGCAAAACTTAAACAGAATGACCGGGGTTGAGATCTCAGGGCTCCGTTCCGCGGAAAGAGTGGAAAAGAAAGCGAGGACCGAGCTCGGTTTTGTGCTTCCGGAAAAGTACGAGGATATCACAGTTCCGGAAAATAAGGACAAAGAAAAAAGCGCGCTGACCGGGGTTAAGGACTGGTTTGCAAAAACCCTGGGGTACGTGTTTTAGCAGATCCAAAGTTGGGGGGATGTTATCAATAGCCGGATAAAACTCATAGGCCTGTTATTCACCGTTTTTGCCGCGGCTATTTTCGCGCGCGCGGTTTATCTCCAGGTTTTTGACAACTCGCGCCTTACGAATTACGCCGACAAACAGAACCGCGAGGTGTTGGAACCGCAGGGTATCCGCGGCAATATCTATGACTGCAAGGGAAGGGAACTTGCGATAAGTATCGTCCTGCCCTCCGTCTATGCGATAACCTACCTGGTCAAAGACAAGGATGATGCCGCAGGAAAACTTTCCCGCGAGCTCCAGGAGAGCAGGGAAAGCATCCTGGCAAAACTTAACTCGGGAAGATCTTTCGTCTGGCTCGGAAGAAAGATCAAAGATGAGGCCGGCAGAAATATCAAGTCAATGAAGATTCCCGGGATAACTGTAGAAAGGGAGAGCAAAAGGGTTTACCCGAGGGGAAGGCTTCTGGCTCATGTGCTCGGCGCCGTGAGTACAGATAACAAAGGGCTGGAAGGAGTTGAGCTCTCCATGAACGACCTGATTAGCGGCGAGAACGGCAGGGTGGAAGCGGTAAAAGACGCGAAGGGAAGGATAATAAGTTCGGATGACATCATAATCAGGCCCTCTAAAGACGGAGACAGCATTTACCTGACCATAGACGAGATGATCCAGTACACCACCGAAAAAGAGCTGGACCGGACCTGCCAGGATTTTAGGGCCAAGGGCGCCATAGCCATTGTGATGAACACCTCGACCGGAGAAATACTTTCGATGGCGGTGCGTCCCGGTTATGATCCGAATGACTTAAAGTCTGCTAACCAGGCCTCAATGAAAAATCAGGCTGTGGCCTCCGCTTACGAGCCTGGTTCCATCTTTAAGATTGTTGCGCTCGCGGCCGGACTTTCAGAGAAGGTTACGAACGAGAGTGAAGTAATCAACTGCGAGAAGGGAAAATGGGAAGTCTACAACCGCAAGATAAACGATCATATACCATACGGGAATCTTACCTTCAGGCAGATTATAGAGCTTTCCAGCAACATTGGCACCGCAAAGATTGGCCAGCGCCTGGGGCCGGAAAGGTTCTACGCGTACGCCAGATCCTTCGGCTTCGGCGAGAAGACCGGGGTGCAGCTGGCGGGGGAAGTCAGAGGAACTCTTCGCGAGCCGGCAAACTGGTCAGGTATCTCGTCCTACATTGTCCCGATAGGGCAGGAGATAGCAGCCACTCCGATGCAGCTAATCTGCGCGCTCAATGTTGTCGCCAATGACGGGAAACTCTTAAAACCCGTACTGGTAAAGGCTGTCATGGACTCCGAGAACAAGCTTGTTGAAGAGAACACTACAAAGATGGTCAGGCAGGTTGTGGATCCGCTTATAGCGAAAAGGATGGTTTCGGTATTAAAGGGCGTGGTCGAGGAAGGCACCGGCAAGGAAGCGAAGGTGGATGGTTACAGCGCCGCCGGAAAGACAGGCACGGCCCAGAAATTCGATAACGCCACAAGAAAATACTCGTCTGACAGATATGTTTCTTCTTTCATGGGTTTTGTGCCGGCCGACAAGCCCAAGATCGCGATACTCGTCTCCATCGACGAGCCGAACAAAGTTTACTGGGGCGGTTCCGTAGCGGCCCCGTGTTTTTCAAGGATAGCGAAGCAGACGCTAAGATATCTGGAGAAGGAAAACTATGATCTTGTCAAAAATAATTAAAGCCGTCAAAGCGGAACAGGTTGCCGGCAGGCAGGATCTTGAAATTTCTTCGATAGCTTTTGATTCAAGGCAGGTGAAACCCGGGGCGCTCTTTGTGGCGGTCCCGGGGTACAAAGCCGATGGGCACGCTTTCATAGCCTCTGCGGTCAAGTCCGGCGCAATTGCCGTTATCGCCGGGAAGGAAGCAGCGGTTTCTGCGTCGGGCGTCACTTTCATAAGAGTAAATGACCCGAGGTCCGCGCTGGCAGCGGTTTCGGCGGAGTTCTTTGACAACCCGTCCGGTAAACTCAGGATGGCCGGCATAACCGGGACAAGCGGCAAGACTACCACCACCTATCTGCTCCGGTCAATATTCAGAAAGAACGGGGATAGGACCGGGCTCATAGGGACCATTGAATACAACCTTGACGGCGAGACATTTGAGTCAAAAAACACGACACCTGAATCACTAACGCTTCAGGAGCTGTTGAACCGGATGGTGACGAAGGGGTTAGACTCCTGCGTGATGGAAGTTTCCTCCCACTCGCTGGCGCTGCACAGGGTGGACGGCATAGAGTTTGACGCGGCGGTCTTTCTCAACTTGACCCAGGACCACATGGATTTTCACGGCACGTTTGAGGAATACCTGGCCGCAAAGCTAAAGCTCTTCGGGTTGGTTCAGGGGGAAAAAACCGGACCGAAAGTTTGCGCAATAAACTCCGATGATTTCCGCGCGGCGGAATTCATAAAGGCGGCGAAAGCCCCGGTTCTGACTTTTGGTTTTAATGAAGGTTCTGACCTGCGGGCGGTAAATGTGTCCAACACGCAGCCGGGGCTTAAGTTTGATATAGCGCGCGCGGGAGGTTTATGCCCGCTGAATTTAAAACTCAAAGGGTATTACAACGCTTACAACGCGATGGCCGCGGCCGCGGTGGCCGCGGGTTTAAATATCGGCTGGGAGACCATCAAAGCCGGCCTTGAAGCAGTTGAGAATGTTCCGGGCAGGTTCGAAACCTACAAAAGCCCCGCCGGTTTTACGGCTGTGGTGGATTACGCGCACAAACCGGATGCGCTGCAACGCCTGCTGGAAGCGGTCCGGGGAATGGGCGCGAAAAATATAATCACGGTATTTGGCTGCGGCGGCGAGCGTGACCGCGCGAAGAGGCCGATGATGGGAGGTATCTCCGCCCGTCTCTCGGATTTCACGGTAATCACTTCAGACAACCCGAGAAACGAGAATCCGGCGGAGATAATTTCGGAGATAACGGGCGGCATGGGCAAAGCAAAGTTCAGTGTCGTGCCCGACAGGAAGCTGGCAATCTTCGAAGCGGTAAAAATGGCAAAAGAAGGAGACGTCGTTGTGGTTGCCGGCAAAGGGCACGAGGAGTACCAGCTGATAAGCGGCAAGGTAAATCACTTCTCCGATAAAGAGACTGTACTTGAGGCCATTTCGGACGGGGGAAAATGGAAAGAATGACTGCGGCGGAAATAGCCGCCCTCACGGGCGGGAACTTGACCGGTCCGGCGAACACAGGTTTTACCGCTGTTTCAACTGACACCAGAAGTATCGCGCCGGGCTCTCTTTTTATCGCTCTCAAGGGAGATAATTTCAACGGCAACGATTTTGCGGCCGAAGCCTCTGCAAAAGGAGCGGCCGGCGTGTTGGTCGCGGAAGCGAAGCGGATCCCGGGGAAGGTTTCGGTGATCACCGTGAACGACACCGGAGAATCCCTGAAGGCGCTCGCGCGGGGTTATCTGAAGAAGTTTCCCGCGCTAAAGATAGCAGGAGTCACGGGGAGCAACGGAAAGACCACAGTGAAAGATATGTCGGGGCAGCTGCTCTCCATGAAATACAAGACCTTAAAGCCCGAGGGCAGTTTTAACAACGCTATAGGCCTGCCGTTGACTGTCCTGAAACTGGACAAGAGCTACGGCGCGCTGGTCCTTGAATACGGAACTAACCACAAGGGAGAGATCCAGGATCTTTGCGGGATTGTTTCTCCGGAAGCGGCGGCGTTGACCTGCATTGGAACGGCGCATATAGAGAATTTTCTGACTCGGGAAGACATCCTCCGGGAGAAACTTGAGCTTATCTGGAACATCAGAAACGGGGGGGCGGCGATTTTCAATGCAGACGACCCGCTGCTCCTGAAAGCTTCCTCAGCTTTTAAGAATGTCCTGCTTTACGGAATTGCCGCAGGAAGCGATATCAGCGCGGAAGCAGCCGTATCCGGTTTTGCGGGGTCGGTTTTCACGCTCTCCATTCGCGGGAAGAAAGAGAAGGTCAGTCTTCCGGTTCCCGGAGGGCACAACATCTCAAACGCCCTGGCCGCGGCCGGGTTAGCCTTTGCTTTTGGTCTTGATGTGCAGCTGATAGCCTCGGGTCTTTCCGTTTACAGGCCGGAAGCAAAACACAGGCTTGCGACAGTGAAGACAGGCGGGATAGTTTTTATAGATGACGCTTATAACGCGAACCCGGAATCAATGAAGGGCGCATTTTCGGTGCTTTCTGCGGCCGGGACAGGCAGAAAGATTGCGGTGCTCGGCGATATGGCGGAGCTCGGAAAATTAAGCGCGAAGATGCACCTTGAGACAGGCAGGGCAGCAGGCGCAGCCGGTCTTGACCTGCTCGTGACGGTCGGGGATGTCAGCCGCAATATTGGTTTTGGCGCGATTGAGGCCGGCGTGGAAAACGGCAGGACGGTTCACTTTATGGATAAAGAAGAAGCAGCCGGGTACTTGAAGAAATACCTGAAATCAGGGGATGTTGTGCTGGTTAAGGGAAGCAGAAAAATGAAAATGGAAGAGCTTATCGAAGAATTCACGGGGAGGGTTTAGAGATGCTTTATCACCTTCACAACTTATTTCCGCTCAATAAAATGTTCGTTGTGCTCAAATACTCCACGTTCCGCGCCATTTGGGCCGCGATAACGGCCATGGCCATAACCTTCCTGATAGGGAATCTGGTAATAGTTATTCTTAAGAAGATGAAGGCCGGTCAGCCCATCAGGACAGACGGACCTAAGACGCATCATGTGAAATCCGGTACCCCGACGATGGGCGGTATTATGATAATTATAGCAGTGCTGGTCTCTACGCTTCTCTGGGCCAGGCTTGACAACAACTTTATCTGGCTGACGCTCTTTGTCTTCACCTGGTTCGCGGGGCTCGGCGGAGTGGATGACTACCTCAAGCTCTCAAAGAAGAACTCGAAGGGAATCTCCATTAAGGTGAAACTACTGGGCCAGCTGGTCGGCGCCGGGCTGGTGGTGTTATACCTCGCGGGGCATCCGGTTCTTCAGGGATACGATACTTTTATAAAAATACCTCTTATGAAATTTCCTACGGACTTAGGGATCTTCTATTTTGCGTTCGTCGCCCTGGTGGTAGTGAGTTTTTCAAACGCCGTGAACTTTACCGACGGGCTCGACGGGCTGGCCACCGGCTCGCTGATTTTTTCCGTGCTTTCCGTTGCCGTGGTCGCCTATGTGGTCGGGAACGCCAAGTTCTCCGAGTACCTCCGCATCCTTTATGTCAAGGATGCCAGCGAGCTGGTCATCTTCTGCGCGGCCGTCGTCGGGGCCTGCCTCGGCTTCCTCTGGTTTAACTGCCATCCGGCGCAGGTATTTATGGGCGATATCGGCTCCTTGGCCCTTGGCGCTTCCATCGGGATGATAGCGGTGCTTGTCAAGCAGGAACTGCTGATGGTGCTCATCGGCGGCATATTTGTAGTTGAGGCTCTTTCGGTGCTGCTCCAGATCATCTCTTTCAAGTTATTCAAAAAACGAATATTCAAGATGGCGCCGCTGCACCATCATTTTGAGCTCGCGGGAATGCACGAGACTAAGATTGTTGTCAGATTTTGGATAGTGACAATTATCATAGCGCTGGTATCTCTGAGCTTTCTAAAACTGAGGTAAAAATGAACGAATTTGAAGGAAAGAAAATAACGATAGCCGGGCTGGCGAGGAGCGGAGCGCACTCCGTGAAGATTCTTGCCGGGCGCGGAGCGCTTGTGACCGCAAGCGACATCAAGCCGGCAAAGGACCTGTCCGAGTTTACGGACATGCTTTCCGGCATAAGCTACAAGCTTGAAACAGGAGGGCATACGGAAGAGTCTTTTCTGGGCGCGGACCTGGTTGTGGTTTCCCCCGGGGTTCCGCTCAACACTCCGCTCTTTGAAAAAATCCGGACGAAGGGAATTCCTGTTATCGGGGAGATAGAACTTGCCTACAGCCTGCTCAAAGGCAACTTTATAGGCATAACCGGAACCAAGGGAAAGACTACAACGACCACATTGACCGGGCTTATACTTTCCCGCGGGAGCGCCAAGGTAAGGACCGCGGGAAACATCGGCAACCCCCTGGCGTCCCTGGTTGACGGCGAGCCGGACATGCTCTATGTTCTTGAACTCTCAAGCTTCCAGCTGGAGACCATCAAGACCTTCAAGCCCTATATCGCTGCCATCACTAACGTCAGCGAAGATCATATGGACCGCTACAAGAGCCTCCAGGAGTACATAGAGGCTAAGGCGATGATTTTTCGCAATCAGACCAGGAATGAATACCTGATTCTCAACGCGAACGACAAGTATACTCCGCTTTACACCTCCATGGCGGCGAGCAACATAATTTACTTTAGCAGCAAGAAAGAACTTGACGAAGGGGCCTTCCTGAAGGACGGCTACATTACCGTTCGTTTTCGCGGCGGCGAGTACCGCATAATCAAAGCATCCGAACTGCTCATCAAAGGCATGCACAATGTCGAGAACGCCATGATTGCCTCCATAATCGGCGTGCTGATGAGAGTGACGCCGACGGTGATCGGCGAGGTTCTCGCAAAGTTCGAAGGAGTCGAGCACAGGCAGGAATTTGTCGCCGAGGTCAACGGGGTTAAATTTATCAACAACTCCCAGGGCACCAATATTGATGCTGTGGAAAAATCCTTTCTGAGTTATGCGAATCCGGTCATAGCCATTATGGGCGGCCGGAACAAGGGTTCGGATTTCGCGAAGCTTGCCGGCACGGTGAAAGAAAAAGTTAAAAAGATAGTTCTCATAGGCGAAGCGAAGAGAGAGATACGGGCGGCTCTTGCCGGCAGCACGAAGATTGCTGACGCAACAACCATGGAAGACGCCATAAGGAAGGCCTACAAATCCGCGGAACCGGGTGATGTCGTGATGCTCTCTCCGGCCTGCGCGAGTTTTGACATGTTTCAGGATTACAGGGATCGCGGCAGGGTTTTTAAGGAAGCGGTCCTGAAGCTTCGGAAAGAGGAGCTCTCAACTTGGAATTAGTGCATGTAAAAAAATCAGGGGTTGACGGCGCGCTGATGGCAGTGCTGGTCATACTTGTGCTCTCGGGAGTAGTGATGGTCTTTTCCTCCAGCGCCCTATCCGCCGATTACAACTATCATGATTCGTTCTATTTTATAAAAAAACAGCTCTTCTGGCTCTCGCTGGGAGCGCTTGCGTTCATATTCTGCAGGAATTACCCTTATGAGAACTACAGGAAATACGCGAAGCTGCTGCTTTTCATTTCGGGATTTCTGCTGCTCCTGACCTTTGTGCCGCATCTCGGAAGATCAGTGAACGGATCCAAAAGATGGATAGGTGTTTCCTTCTTTAATATTGAGCCGAGCGAAATATTGAAGCTCTGTTTTATTCTCTACATGGCTGATTCCGTGGCCAAGAGGCAGGACCTGATAAAGAGTTTTAATAAAGGCATGGTCCCCTATCTGGTTATCGTCGGTATCCTCGCATTCGTGCTCCTGCGGCAGCCGGATTTTGGTTCCGCGGTAATGATTTGCATGCTCTGTTTGGTTATATTTTTTGCCGGAGGCGGCAAGCTGACCCATATCGGCGCTATGGTCCTGCTCAGTGCGCCGGCAGCCTATTATTTCTTGATTGTTAAATCCGCCTATCGCAACAACAGGCTTCTTGGTTTTCTGGATCCATGGAATGATCCGTCAAACAAGACCTATCAGATAACGCAGTCTTTCATGGCCTTCGGATCGGGAGGCATAAGCGGGACAGGTCTGGGCAAAGGGGTGCAGAAACTGCTCCACCTTCCGGAAGCCCACACGGACTTTATCTTCGCGATAGTCGGCGAGGAACTCGGACTTATAGGCGCGACGATAATCCTCGGGCTTTTTTGCTTTTTCATCTACAAAGGAATTCAGACGGCGATAAAGACCGAAGGCCTTTTCGGCCGCCTGCTGGCGGTCGGGATCACGGGATATATCGGGCTTCAGGCCTTCCTCAACATGAGCGTAGTGCTCGGGATGGCGCCGACCAAAGGTATGACGCTTCCTTTCATAAGCTACGGAGGCTCCTCTCTGATAATAAATCTGGCCGCGGCCGGGATACTTATGAATATTGCATCACAGGTGAAAAATGAAAAAAGCCGTTATAACTAGCGGCGGTACCGGCGGGCATATTTACCCGGCGGTTGCTGTCGCGAAACTTCTCTCGGCAGAGGGGTGGGAGACGGTTTTTGTCGGAACTGCCGACGGTCCGGAAAAGGGAATAGCGGAAGGCGCGGGTCTGAGGTTCCTGGCGGTGGAAAGCGGGAAGTTTTACCGCCGCTTGACTTTCAAAAATATCGTGAGCGTGTACAGAGTGCTGAAAGGCCTCTTTGGTTCTTTGAAACTTTTAAGAGCGGAAAAGCCGGACCTGGTGATTGGTTTTGGGGGGTATGTTTGCGCGCCGGCGGTGCTGGCGGCAAAAATGGCCGGCATAAAAACGGCGCTGCACGAACAGAACGCCTATCCCGGGCTCGCAAACAGGCTGCTCTCTCGAATAGTTGATGTGACTTTTATGGCTTTCGAGGGCGCAAAAGAGAAATTACACGGCAGGAAAGTGTTGACGGGGCTTCCGGTGCGCGGCGCGATAGGAAGCGTGGAAAAGGACGAGGCTCTTTTGTCTTTAGGACTTAAGGCCGGTATCAGGACTGTGGCGGTTATAGGCGGCAGCCAGGGCGGCAGGGGTTTGAACAAAGCAGTCGCAGAAGCGCTGCCGTTTATTAAGGAAGGCATTCAGTTGGTCTGGATGACCGGAAGGAATGAATACAAACAGTACTCCTTGCTTCCGGGAGTAAACGGCAATCCGGCAGTGCTTTCGCCATTTTTTGAAAATATCGAAAATGTCTACGCGGCGGCAGATCTTGCGGTGATTCGGGCAGGGGCCTCAACGGTCTTTGAGGTCTTAAAGTGCGGGCTTCCCTCGGTGCTTGTGCCGTTTCCTTATTCGGCGGCCGATCACCAGAGGGTAAACGCGAGATTTGTCAGCGAAGGCGGAGCCGGGCTTTACCTTGACGAGCAGGGGATGACCGGCAAATCCCTCGCGGAAGCAATAAACGGAATTATTTGTGACGGGCGAAAAATCGGTGAAATGTCTGCCGCGGCGAAGAAGCTCTTCGGGAAGGACGCCGGGCTTGAGATTTTAAAGGAGTTAAAAGGGCTAATATGCTGAAAAAAACTTATAAAGTGCATTTTGTCGGGATTGGCGGTATCGGCATGAGCGGGATTGCGGAAGTATTGCTAAATCTGGGCTACAAAGTGTCCGGTTCCGACCTTAGGGCGGGAGATCTCACGGACCGCCTCGCGAAGAAAGGGGCGAAGATTCATCTTGGTCATGCGGCGAAAAATCTAGGCGCATCGGATGTGGTGGTAATCTCCAGCGCCGTGCTTCCCGATAATCCGGAAGTTGTTGAGGCGAAGAAGAGAAAGATACCGGTAATCCCCAGGGCTGAGATACTCGCGGAACTTATGCGCCTGAAGAAAGGCATAGCTGTCGCGGGCACGCACGGAAAAACCACAACCACTTCGATGGCCGCCATAATGATGAGCGAAGCCGGTTTTGACCCTACGGTTGTCATAGGCGGAAAGTTGAATGTGATCGGTTCCAACGCCAAACTCGGGCGCGGAGAATACCTTGTGGCAGAGGCGGACGAGAGCGACGGTTCCTTCCTTCACCTTTCGCCGACGGTTAACATTGTCACCAATATCGACGATGACCATCTGGATTTCCACGGCAACATGGAGAACTTAAAGAGCATGTTCATCACCTTTATAAACAAGATACCGTTTTACGGTTTTTCAATGCTCTGCGCGGATGACGCGACTCTGATGAGCATAATAGGCAACGTCTCCAAGAAGTACCTCACCTACGGAATAAAAGCGGCTGCCGATGTGAAGGGTTCAAAGGTAAAGTTCGACAAGTTCGGGAGCTCTTATGAGCTTTCCTTCAAAGGCAGGAAATACGGGAAGGTTTATCTGAACGTTCCCGGCACGCACAACGTGTTGAACTCTCTCGCGGTGGCCGGAATGGCGCTGGAGCTCGGCGTCAAGTGGCCTGTCGTGAAAAAGGCCCTCGTGAAGTTTACCGGTGTCCACCGGAGATTCGAACGCATCGGTCAGAGCAAAGGAATCCTTGTGGTCGATGATTACGGGCATCACCCGACCGAGATAGCCGCCAGCCTCAAAGCGGCCAGGAATTTAAAAATGAAGCGCACGATTGCGGTTTTCCAGCCGCACAGGTACACGAGGAGCAAGCTCTTGTATCCCAAGTTCGGCGCGGCCTTTGTGGACGCTGACCTGGTGATAGTCACGGATATCTACGCGGCCGGCGAGAAACCGCTGGCCAATGTTTCCGCGGAACTCATCGCCAACAGCATAAAGGCGAACGGAAGCAAAGTGGTCTTCATAAAGAACAAGGAAGCCATCCCCGCGTATCTTTCCGGCACCGCGAAAAGCGGCGATCTGGTAATGACGCTTGGGGCGGGGGATATCCGGAAGTACGGAGAGGAATTCTACAAACGGATCAGTTCCAATTTTTAACGGAGGGTTTTTGGGCGATGCAGGTTATTCCATATTGCTTCTGGAACCGCTCGCTAAGCACACCTCCTTCGGGGTCGGAGGGCCGGCCGACATTTACGCGGAATGCGCGTCCCTGTCGGAACTGAAAGCGGTCCTCGCGCAGTGCAAAAAAGACAGGTTTCCGTTCTTTGTTATAGGGGGAGGAACAAATCTCCTCGTGAAAGACGGCGGTTACAGGGGTGCCTGCATAAAACTCGCGGGAACTTTCACGCGGATGGAAGTCTCCGGGGAAATATTTTCCTGCGGGGCCGGCGCGTCTCTTGCCAGGGCGTTATCCTTCGCCGCGGATTCGGGTCTTTCCGGCTTGGAGAAGCTGGCGGGGATACCGGGAACAGTCGGAGGGGCGGTCTTTGGCAACGCGGGAACGAGGCAGGGAGAAATAAAGGACGCGGTTTTCTCGGTCTCTTTGCTTACGGAAGCCGCAGAGGAAAAGGAAGTGCCGGTGTCCGCCATAAAGTTCGGTTACAGGCGTTCAGACCTCGAGGGTAAAGGCATAATAACCGGTGTTAAGTTTAAGCTGGTTCACGGGGTTGCAGAAAAGATCAGGGCTGAAGCGGCGGGAATAATTTCCGAGCGGAACAAAACCCAGCCCAAAGGCAGGAGCGCCGGAAGCGTTTTTAAGAACCCGGAAAGCAAACCTGCCGGACGGCTCATAGATGAATGCGGGCTGAAGGGTTTGAAGGTTGGCAGCGCCGAGATTTCAATGCTTCACGCGAACTACATAATAAACGGGGGCACGAATGCCTTGGATGTGCTGGAACTGATAAAGAAGGTAAAGAGCGTTGTTCTGGAGAAGACGGGAGTAGCGCTTCAAGAAGAGATAAAGATAGTGGGAGAGGACAGATGAAGGACGCGGCAGGTTTCCTGAAAAATAAAAGGGTCGCGCTGGTTTACGGCGGCTTCTCCAGCGAGCGTAAAGTCGCTCTGATGGCGGTTCCCGCTGTGGAAGAGGCTTTGAAAGCCCTTAAACTTAAATACATCAAGTTTGACTTGAACGAAAAGAGCAGGAAGAAAGTTTTTACCTTCATTGAAAAGGAAAAAATAGATGTTGTTTTCCTCATGCTCCACGGGAAGTTCGGCGAAGACGGAACTATACAGGGCGGGCTTGATCTGATGGGAGTTCCCTACATAGGTTCCGGAACCCTTGCGAGCGCGGTTGCGGTTGATAAAGCGGTCTCCAAAATAATAATGCTGCAAAAAGGAATACCGACGCCGGCTTTTGAAACTTTAAGACGCGGTGAAACTGCGAAGATGCACCCCCCGGTGGTCATCAAGCCGGTAGACGGCGGTTCAACCATAGGAATAGCCATTGTTAAGAAGAAGAGCGCCCTGAAAAAGGCGCTGAAGGACGCTTTTAAATATTCCGAGACGGTTATCTCCGAAAAGTACGTTAGCGGAACCGAGATTACCGTGCCGGTCTTTGAGGACAGGGCGCTGGAAATAATAGAGATCATTCCGAAGACCTCCTTCTACGATTATGAGGCGAAATACGCCAAGGGAATGTCGGAACATATCATTCCCGCAAGGCTGGACAGAAAGACCTACAGGAAAGCGCAGGCACTGGCCGAGAAAGTGCACCGGGACCTCGGGCTCAGCTCTTTCTCAAGGGTGGACATAATAGTCGGAAGGAACGGGCGGCTTAATGTTTTGGAAGTAAATAACCTGCCCGGCCTCACCGGAACCTCGCTTCTGCCGGAAGCGGCAAAGCTTGCCGGAATAGATTTTAAGGCGCTGGTCGCAAAAATGCTTCACGGAGCGTTCAGGAAGAATGTCTAAAATACTTTACACGAAATATGAGGGCCCGGCTGCCAGGAAACTGAGAACCTCGGTTTCCTCGGCGCTTCCGCGCCCGCTATTTAAAGCGGGAAAGCTCCTGGGCCGCATCTTCATCGTGCTGCTTGTGCTTGCGTCGGCAGTCGGCGCTTACTACGCATACAAAGAGCTTTCCGCCGCAGATTCGTTCATTCTGAAAAAAGTAGCTGTTTCAGGCAATAAATATGTCAGCAAAAACGAAGTGCTGGCCCTTGCCAGGATCGAGACCGGCAGTAGTCTATTCCAGTCCGGGATAGAGGATGCGAAAGAAAGACTGCAGGGCAACCCGCAGTTTGAGTACGTCGCGGTAAGTAAGGTTCTGCCTGAAACTGTCGAGATAACGGTGAAGGAAAGGTTTCCCGCGGCTTTTGTCGGCGCCGACAGAAAATTCCAGATAAGCGCCGCCGGTTTTCTGTTTCCAAGCTTCAAATGCCAGATAATCGGCAAGAAGTTATTTGTCATAACCGGAGTTAAACTCTGCTCGGCGGAGTTCGGTATGAAAACCAGTTCAAAGGAACTGCAGGCCGCGCTGGCAATGGCGGCCCTGCTTGAAAGCGTAAAGTCGCCTTTACTCGCGGAAGTCTCAACAATTGACGTGCCGGCAACAGAGGAAATGAAGCTGGTTACCGATGACGGCAGGATCTTCAAGATCGGCGAAGGCAACTGGGACGAGAAACTCGATAAACTGGCACTGCTTCTGAAGTCGCTAAACGACAGGAACAACAAGATAGATTATGTCGATATGAGGTTTAGGAATGAAGCGGCGGTGATGTTTAAGAAGTAAAAAGTAAAAGAAAAAGTTTATAAGGTTTATAAGGTTTGTAACGTTTATAACGAAAACACAAAAATGCCGGGGTGAGGAGAAAAGCGATGGCAAAGGAAGAAAAAGACAATATAGTGGTGGGGCTTGATATTGGAACCACCAAGATATGCTGTATCATCGGGGAGATGAATCCGGACAATACGCTGAATGTAATAGGTATCGGACAGACTCCCTCAAAGGGCGTCCGGAAAGGGATAATCAGCGACATAGAAGTGACCATTGAGGGAATTAAAAAAGCCGTCTATGACGCGTCGCGCATGGCCGGGGTGGAAGTTGCCGCGGTTTACGCGGGGATTACCGGCGATCATGTGAAGGGAATAAACCTGGAATCCATGGTAGCCATCGCTGGTAAAAATAAACAAGTTGAGCAGAGCGATATTGATCGTGTGAGAGAAGCGATAAGACTAAATGCGGCCACTCAGAATGACCGCGAGGTCTTGCACATAATTCCTCAGGAATACATTGTTGACGACCAGAGCGAAATAAAAAATCCGCTCGGAATGTACGGGAGCCGGCTCCGCTCCAGGGTTCACTTTATCACTGCGAGTGTCCCGCGGGTCCAGGATATAGTCCGGAGCATAGAGAAGGCAGGCTTCTTCTTCCAGGGGCTTGTGCTCCAGCCGCTTGCATCCGCCGAAGCATGCCTGACATATGACGAAAAAGAGCTTGGCGTGGTGCTTGTGGATATAGGCGGTGGAACTACTGACATGATAGTTTATATTGACGGCGGCGTCAGGCATACCGCCATTTTTCCGGTCGGCGGCATCCAGGTGACCAATGACCTTGCTATAGGCCTGCGCGCTCCCATTGAGCAGGTTGAAGAGATAAAGAAGACTGACGGTTGCGCTTTCGCTCCCATAGTGAACGAGTTGGAAGAGGTAAAGGTAAATCTCATAGGCAAGAAGACGGAACGAATTGTACCGAGAAGGGTTGTTGCCGAAATAATTCAGCCGAGAATGGAGGAAATTTTCGGTTTTGTTCTTAAAGAACTTAAGGCTTCGGGTATGGAAGGCAGGGTTGCTGCCGGATGCGTGGTGACCGGCGGAGGTTCGCTTATCAGCGGCATAGAGGAAGTCGCGGATAAAGTTTTAAGGCTTCACGCGCGTGTTGGCTATCCGTCGGGCATATCAGGCCTGCTGGAGGACGTGAATAGTCCCGTTTATTCGACTGCCATAGGCCTTATGGTCTACGGCGCAAGGAACAGGGCCTCGGCAAAAAGTTCAAGGCAGTCAAGCGGAGGAACCGGGATTGAAGGAATGATAAAGAAGTTCAAAGGGTGGCTGGACATCGGCTTCTAAAAATTCAACAGTGGCATCTATTACCAATAAGCGCGCCCGCAAGGCGCAAAAAACAGGGAGGCAACTATGATAGAATTCGCAAACGAACCGAGTTTTTCCGCCAACATCAAAGTGGTGGGCGTGGGCGGCGCGGGAAACAACGCGCTCAACCGGATGATCCGGGCTCAGATAAGCAATGTTGAATTCATAGCGGTGAACACCGACATGCAGCAGCTCAAGCGGAATAATGCCGGCGCCAAGCTTCAGATCGGCACCAAGCTCACCAAGGGTTTGGGTTCCGGCGCGCGTCCGGATATCGGGAAAAGGGCGGCGGAAGAAGACCGTGAGCACCTGAAGGAACTGCTTGCCGGCGCGGATATGGTGTTCGTTGCGGCGGGCATGGGCGGCGGTACGGGGACAGGCGCAGCTCCCATAGTCGCGGAGATAGCGAAAGAGATGGGGGCGCTGACAGTGGGCGTGGTAACGAGACCCTTCAACTTTGAAGGCAAGAGAAGGAAAGCTAATTCCGATGCCGGCATAGAAGAGCTCAAGTCGCGCGTTGACACTCTCATTACTGTTCCGAACGAAAAACTGCTCTCTATCGTTGAGAAGAACACTCCTCTCGGGGAAGCCTTCAATATCGCGGACGACGTATTGCGTCAGGCCATCCAGGGAATCTCGGATATAATCACGGTCCCGGGGCTTGTAAACGTGGATTTTGCGGATGTCAGGACAATTATGGCAGAAATGGGCGGAGCCCTCATGGGCACCGGCATCGGCAGCGGCGAGAACAGGGCGCAGAAAGCGGCCGAGATGGCCATCTCAAGCCCTCTCCTCGAGAGCGTGGCCGTAGACGGCGCGAAAGGTATTCTCATTAATATCACAGGCGGCAGCGATATGAGCCTGGTGGAAGTGGGCGAAGCTGCGACCCTGATACAGGAAAGGGCGCACCCGGACGCCAACATCATAGTCGGCGCGGTCATAGACGAAAACATGAGTAACGAGATAAGGATCACGGTGATTGCCACGGGTTTTACCCAGGGCGCTTCGGTCGAGACGAAACAGGCAGAAGCGCCGAAACAGGCCGCAATACCGGTACAGGAAGAAGTGAAGGTTGAGGAAGCCGCGATTGTCAAGATGCCAGAGGTTCAGTCAGTCGAACTTCCGGCTCCGGCTCCGATCATGGAAGCCGAACCGGTAATGGCTGAGCCGGAACCGGCAGCTGTGATGGCATCGGTTCCCCAGGGTATCACCATACAGGACATAAGAGCAGAGGTTCTAGGCGAGGAGAATATCGGAAGAGGTTATTTGGAAGCACAGGATATTGATATCCCTGCGTTTCTTCGCAAAAGACCCGAAAATCTGGTAGAATAGCCAAGCAGGGGGGGCCGCAAGGCCCCCCTTCATATTTCAAAAGGGAAAAAAATGCTGAAAATATTCATTGCCGTTCTTTTTATGGGTTTTACACTAAATGCCGCTGACCCGTGGATCAATATTATACTTTATCACCGCGTGGTTCCCAAAACAGTGGGCGCCTATGACGTCACCGTAGAGGATTTTGAAAAGCAGATGGAATATTTGAAAGAAAGCTACGATGTCATAAGCCTGTCTGACGCGGTTGATTGCATTCGGCAGGTGAAGCCGCTCAAAAACAAATCAGTTGTCATAACTTTTGACGATGGGGATGTAAGCATCTATAATAATGCTTTTCCGGTTCTGAAGAAATTTCGTTTTCCCTTCTCAGTTTTCATATATACTAACGTTGTACAAGAAGGCCCACATGCAATGAAGTGGTCCCATATGAAGCAACTCCTTGATTACGGCGCTGAGATCGGTTCCCATTCGGTATCGCACAGCAACCTCCAAAGAAGGCTTAAAGATGAAAGCGATGAGCAATACCTTGCGCGCCTGAGGCATGAACTTGTAGATTCAAAGAACCTGCTTGAGAGCAGTCTCGGAGTTCCGGTGCGCTATTTCGCCTACCCTTACGGCAGGTATAACAGGACCGTAAAAGAAGAGGCCGTCAAGGCCGGCTATGAAGCTATACTCACCGTCAGGGGATATGAAAACTTCCCTGGGGATGATCTCATGCGCTTAAACCGCAGGATAGTAGAAAAAAGCACCACTCCTGAGAGTTTTATTAAGACCTTTACGGTCCAGCAGAGGGAATCGCTCAAAGATGGCGACAAAGATTTCTAAGAGCATAACGGCATTTATACTCTGCCTCTTTTTCTGCCGGGCGCTTGCCGCCGGGACCGGCACAGCCACTGCTAATTTTAACATCAAGGTCACCGACAATAACGGAACTACAGGCATCTCGACCTCCGGTTTCACAAGGGGTTTTGACGACTATTATCACCTTAAGACTATCTGCAAGGAGCTGAAGGTTGACTATGACTACAGCTCCAAGAATAAGAAAGTCGTGCTCTCGTTCGGCAAAAGATCCTGTACTGTCTATCAGAACAACGCAAATAAACTTCTTCCTGAAAATCCGGCAATGCGGGAGAACAAGCTCTATGTCTCCAGGAACGGCATTGTAGTAATTCTTCATAAACTTCTTAACGCGGATGTCAATTATGTTGTTAAGAGAAAGGAATTTATTATTAAGGGGAATATTTTTAGCGCGTCCGCGAAAAGCAAACCGGAGCCGCCTCCCGCGCCGCTCTCAGAATCCAGGAAGAAAGTCGTTCAAGAGATAAAAGGCGAGAAGTTTGACCTGAAAAAAATAATTATTGACGCCGGGCACGGCGGAAAGGACTCCGGGGCAGTAGGACCGAACAATCTTCAGGAAAAAGATGTGACTCTCGACATCGCGAAGCGCCTCGGCGAGCTCATTCTTGACAAGATGGAAAAAGAAGTGGTCTACACGCGCTCAACCGACAAATATGTCAGCCTTCCTGAAAGGTGCTACATCTCAAACAGGTCCGGCGGAGATATATTTGTCAGTCTCCATATGAACGCTGCCGTTTCAAGGAGTGTTGCCGGCACGGAAATCTACATCTACGGCACTCAGGCCTCCGATGAAGGGGCAAATCGACAGGCCATTAGAGAAAATCTTGATACACCGGGGTTCTACGACAAAGCGCTAAACTTGATACTAGGCGATATAAGCAAAAAATCTAACGAAAATGCGAGTATACTTCTTGCGGGTTTCGTTGAAGACGAGCTTACTCAGAACATCGGCACTGAAGGCAGGGATAACAAGAAAATAATGAGAGCCCCCTTCTATGTGCTTGCGAATACGACTATGCCCTCTATTCTTGTTGAGTCCGCTTTTATAACCAACCAGAACGAAGAGGAAAAACTAAAGCTCCCGGAGTACCGCCAGAAGATAGCTGAAGGCATCTTCAACGGGTTGAAGAAATTTAGCGAGGCACTGGATAATGATGAAAGCGAAACCTCCAAAAATACTGCGGCTGCACAGCCCAAGTAGGTTCGCGGCTTTTACCAGCCTCAAGCCTTCTGATATGAGCATTGATAAGTTTGAGAAAGGGATGGTCAGCCTGCTTAGGCGGCTTGGCGTGCCTGCGGAAAAGCTTGTCTATGCAAGGCAGGTTCACGGCGCAAAAATACTCGCGGTTAGGTCGCCTGTTTTCAAAAATCTTCAGGAAGCTGACGGGTTTGTCGCAAATAAACAGGGATATTTGCTTTCCATATTTACCGCCGATTGCCTGCCTGTTGTGCTCTTTGACGCAAAGAAGAACTGCATCGGAGCTGTCCATTGCGGATGGAGGGGCTCCTATAAGGGAATTGCAAAGAACGCGGTTCTCAGAATGAAGAGGCTCTATGGTTCCAACCCGAGGGATATTCAGGTCCGCTTCGGGCCTTCCATCCAAAAATGCTGCTACGAGGTTAGCCCTGAACTTGGCGTGAAGTTTGCGGATCGCTTTGGCAAATCCTGCGTTCAAAAGAGAGACGGCAAGCTTTTTCTTGACCTTGAGAGGGCTAACGAAACCCTGCTCGTCAGGTGTGGCATTCCCAAAAAAAACATTATCAAAAATCCTCACTGCACAATGTGCCGGAAAGACCTTTTCTATTCTTACCGCAGGGACGGAAAGGGGACGGGGAGGATGGTTACATCAATAATGCTTAAAAAAAGTTTGTAAGCCGCACTTCGTGCGGCTTGTTCTGTAGGGTAAGATATTTATCATGCCGTACTCCGTCCGGCAT
>Ga0114951_10002798_pt1 | contig 19141 bp, 17 predicted proteins | sample AM7aDNAmetaG_FD_88677 | JGI IMG/M metagenome (GOLD analysis project Ga0114951, IMG submission 88677) | Freshwater microbial communities from Finland to study Microbial Dark Matter (Phase II) - AM7a DNA metaG | ecosystem: Environmental > Aquatic > Freshwater > Lake | place: Finland: Lake Alinen...
TGATCCGAGACTTGCCCCCATTATTCAGAAAAGGGATCGGGCCGCAGAGTTATTATCAGAAGCAAATGACCTTTTGCCGAAAAATGATTTCGCCGGTGCAAAAGAGAAGGCACTGCAGTCTGTCGATGTCGCAACTCAAAGTTATGATGCGGCCCTTGCATTAAGGAAAGATATAGGCGAGGCCAACCCGCTGGATTCTGTCACAAAGGGATTCGGAGGCGTTTTTGGTAGTGCAGCCAGTGGACTCGGGCGCATCATTATTTATATCGTAATATTTGTAGTTATCGCGGTTGTCGTCATTGTCGGGATCATTCTCTATCGTCGCAGACGTTCGGATTGGGATGAGCTGGCATAATTCTTAATTTTTTTTGAATTGGAATAATCATCCTTTGGTCAGCATTGTCAACGACAGGGTAATTTATTCTGGGGATTTCTGTGCAATAGTACCCAACTGAATGTTTCTATCATCGTTGGATATGTTACGCGGGGTTTCTTGGTAGGGAGGATAATTGTGAGCTCTTCCATCCATCCGGAATTTGATTTTTTTCGCCGGGAAAAAAAGAATAGTTCCGAATCAACCCGGAGAATTATCAGCGGATCCCGGTGCGCAGAGTGACTCAAAAATTACTATTAGTCCCGGGGACTACGACAATACCGTAGATATTTTCTGAAATATAGGGATTAAATGCCTTTGATGCCCATTATCCTGGTCAGATTGGATAGTGGGTTAGGATATACCAAAGATACAGGGGATCCTTTTTGGATCCCGGAACCGGTAGATAACGTAAAGTTCCAGGTTTTTCCCCCGCTTTCTGGTCCATTCATCATTACGTTATCTGCGTTCGTTCCGATCCGTGTAAAAATATCGAGGTTTATACTTCCCATTTTCCCATCCCTAAAAAAATAATATTCGGGGATCCGGTTCTCATTATCAATGACCGAGAACCAGTAAGAGAGTTTGTAGGTCCTTTTATGGTATCCTGTAAGTTCCGGGTAACTCTCGAGATCATGGGTGATGACCATATCAGGTAATTGTTTGTAAATCTCATCGGTATTAAGAACCTCACCATAAAATTTGACTTTATCCCATCCATGTCCACGATCGTACCATGGAAGTGGCCAGTAATCTTTCGATACGATCATGACAATATCTGCCGCATCAATAATTTTTATGATTGTCCGGACATCTTCGGAGTTTTGCACCTGTACGATTGGCTCGTTTACATCTGCAGGAACAAATGCAACGTGCCATGTCATGACAATGAGGAATAAACACGTGAGAAGTGCAACAGCCATTTTCTTCTTTGTCATCATGTAAACGGCAACGAAGATCATTGGTAACAGCTGGTGGATAATGAGCCAGGGGACTTTCTCACCGATTACCGCGTAGGCTGCAAGTGAAAGAATCAACCAGAACAGGCAGAATATAAAAAAATCATCCCGCTTATCTTTAAAGATCGCACTGTCCCTGTGGGTTTCCAGCTGCCTGACACTAGCTCCCACAAGTTCACGTGTGGATAATTCAGGTCCTGGTTGCTTCCTGAACCGGGATAAAGGTTCGGAAAATACTTTGATGGTATTTTTCAGCCTTCCTCCCGTTCCCGCGTACTGGATAATGCCCACAATCGCAAAGATGAAAATGGGGACCTCGTAAAGCAGAAACAGGAGGATATAGAAGAACCATGGCCCACATATACGACACTGGCCGGACATCGCGGTCCAATGGTTCCAGGCATTAATCCATCCTGTTTCAAGGATCTCGAAATGTGTTCCAAAGGAAGAATACAGGGCTGCGAGAATAGCAACTGCTAGAAGGATACCGATCAAAGCGTCGCGTTTCCAGGTCTTTGGCAACACAATTTTCTTACTTGCAATAAGGTAAAGCCCGAAGACCAGAAAGATCAGGAGGAATATCGGCATATCCTCTTTGAGGGCCATCCCACCGGCCACCCCTATTCCGGTCAGCAATGCAAATCGCAGCTTTCCGGAATTCAGGTAATAGAGCAGGGCAACAAGGATCAACAAGGTAAAAAAAAGTTCGAAAACGTCATGGCGGAGGAACCGAGAGAAAAAGACAAGGTCCGGTGAAATTGCGACGAACAGCGCCGCGACAATCGCCTGCTTCTCATCGAGGTACCCAAGCCGGTAAATATAATAAACGAGTGGGATTAGCAGTGTGCCAAACAGGGCTGGGAGAAGGCGGGCGATGAGGTCCGACTGGCCCAGCAACCAGAACATTCCAGCAGTCAGGTAATACAGTAGTGGACCGTGGTACATCGGGTCATAGACATATGCCCCCTTTGTCACGAGTTCATAGGAGAACCATGCGTGAATTGCCTCATCATGGTGGAAAAGTTTCAGGTCCAGAAAAGCGAACCGGAGTGTAATTGCGAGGAGTATTATTAAAATAAAGCATCGATTAAAAGAGAGCCTTTTTGTAATTCCATGGAAAAAATTGGCGACTGACACGCCGTCCCTCAGCTCTCAAGAACGATCTCAATGCCGATATCTTTCGGGACCTGTGTGCGCATCAACTGGCGGAGGGCACGCTCATCTGCATCCATATCGATCAGTCTCTTATGGACTCGCATCTGCCAGCGGTCCCATGTTGCAGTCCCCTCTCCATCCGGGCTCTTCCTGATTGGGACAACCAGTTTCTTGGTCGGGAGTGGGATAGGACCCGCCAGATTCACGCCTGTGCGTTCCGCGATCTCCTTGATACGGTTGCATACCATCTCTACTTTTTTAAAATCTGTGCCTGTCAGGCGTATTCTGGCTTTTTGCATAACGTTTCACCAAAAAATGTATTGATATTATCTCATCTGTTTGGGCTGAACCGCAATACACATGCCTGCTGCAATTGTCTGGCCCATATCACGGATGGCAAACCTGCCTAGTTGCGGGAGATCCTTTACGTTCTCGATGACCATTGGCTTTGTGGGCTTGATCTGAACAATTGCCGCATCTCCTGATTTCAGGAATGTCGGATTCTCTTCCTTGGTCTGGCCGGTACGTGGGTCAAGTTTCCGTTTCAGTTCGACAAATGTGCACGCGGTCTGTGTCGTGTGACAGTGGAATACCGGGGTGTAACCAACGGTGATTGCACTGGGGTGCTGGAGAATGACGATCTGTGCAGTAAATTCGTCAGCGACTGTCGGTGGTGCCTCGGCCGGACCACATACATCACCGCGGCGGATGTCCCCTTTACCAAGACCACGGACATTGAACCCGACGTTGTCACCAGGTAATGCCTGTGGGATTTCTTCGTGGTGCATCTCAATAGACTTGATTTCCCCGTCCTTGTTGGCGGGCTGGAAGGAAACCTTCATTCCTTTCTTCATGATGCCTGTCTCAACACGACCGACCGGGACTGTCCCGATACCGGAAATACTGTAGACGTCCTGGATTGGAAGTCGGAATGGCTTGTCGGTAGGTTTTTCCGGCTCTTTTAACGTGTCGAGTGCCTCGAGGAGTGTCGGACCCGTATACCATGGGGTATCTGGACTCTTTACCTTGAGGTTCGCGCCGGCAAGAGCGCTGATGGGGATGAAAAGAATTTCCGCCGGCTTGTATCCAACCATCGAGAGGAGTGCCGAGAGATCTTTCTTGACCTCCTCAAACCGCTTCTGGTCGTAGGGCGGTTTAAGGGCATCCATCTTGTTGATTGCGATAATGAGCTGGGTGATACCGAGCGTCCTTGAAAGGAAAACATGCTCCTTTGTCTGGTCCATGACACCATCAGAAGCTGCGACGACAAGTACTGCCGCATCAGCCTGTGATGCACCGGTGATCATGTTCTTGACGAAGTCTCTGTGACCTGGACAGTCAACGACGGTAAAGTAGAACTTTGCCGTATCGAACCGCTTGTGAGCGATATCAATGGTGATACCCCGTTCTCTCTCTTCCTTTAAGTTATCCATAACCCAGGCAAATTCGAATGTTGCCTTTCCTTTCGATTCGGCTTCTTTACGGTACCCTTCGATAATGTGCGCGGGTACAGCTCCAGTCTCGAACATCATGCGACCCACGCAGGTAGACTTCCCGTGGTCAATGTGTCCGATGACTGCCAGATTCATGTGAGGCTTCTCAGCTGCCATAACCATCCTCCGATAAATATCCGACTGCCTCTCTACAGCCTATTTATGCGAGTATTACTTATTGGAGACGCATGTATATTAATCATTTCGATTAGCCCGAATGGCGGCAAATCCCCGGATTTTCAAGTAAACCGGTAGAGTGATATTTCGAAATGATGTATCTTCCGGGTAGCTATGAAGACATTACCTATGCACCGTGAAGAAAAAAGAAGTGACATAACCGTTGAATGCAGCACTGGATTACTATCCGTGTACCGATACTGCGCATACTGCAAGCACTGCCATGGTGTCCGTATCGGACCACGGGTATACCCGTCACCCCAGGAACTGGTCTGGAATAAAATCCAGCGTGGTGCACCGGATGACGAAGGGCTGATGAATGCGGCCCTCCAGTTTAACCTGCTTGTCCGGGATGGTGACGCAATTGAATGTGGTGATGACGCGGGTGCCGGATATCAGAGTCGGTACAAGTGAATTTCCAGTGGTTATTCTATTTTGGCCATTTCTTTTTCAACTGCCATCTTTGATATGATCTCGGATTTGAACTTCTCGAACTGGAGTTCGTCCATCTGCTCATGGAGGTGCCTGCCACTCCAGGCCCTGCGGTAAATCCAGTTTATCACTTTTTCAACAACTACTACCACGTCTTCAGGTTCAGAGAGTGAGATTAACTCACGACCGATATGAGGGTGCCGTCCCCTGCGTCCCCCAACGGTAATCATGTAACGGACCCCCCTAGATTTTAAGAGGTCAAACGGGCAGGACCGGACGCAGGTACCGCAGCTGATGCACAGGTCTTCGTTCAGTACAGATATCCCATTTTTAATACTGATTGCCTCCTCCCGGCAATACTCTACACAACTACCGCAACCGGTACAAAGCCCCGGAGTTCTCAGGGGGTCGACTCTGCCGCTGATACCGATTTCGTTCAACATCGGGCTTGTGCAGCCATTCGGACACCCCGAAATAGAAATCCGTACCTTCACTGGCATTTCCTTCCCGAAAAGGCGCTGGTCGATCATTTTTGCCAGCATACCCGAATCGATATTTGCAAAAACACAACGTTCGAGGCCTGGGCAGGCAACAATATTTACCACTTCGTCCCGTTCAGATCCAATTGGAGTCCCGTTCTTTTCAAGGTCTGCTGCAAGTTTTGGTAGAATTTTTGGATCCACATGCGGGATCTCGATCGTCTGCCGGGTAGTAAGGTGGACCATGTCCTTACCATATCGTTTCATGATTCTGGCAATACCCCTGACCTGTTCCAATGTAATAATTCCTGCTGGAATTCGCGTCCTGACGGTACAGAAATCGGCATTCCGCTCGGTTATCACACCGCCTTTCATATGTATCTCGGTATCACGCTTCATCTGGATCACTCTTTTTTTTATATCGTTCTTAAACTGTGTGATAGTTCTGGCTGTTTTTCTTTAGATCAGATTAGTACTACGGCGATAATGACCAGGGCCCTCGTGATCTCATTTGAGGCACCGACAACATCCCCGTTCACACCGCCAAAAGCCCTTGTGGCGACAGACCGCAGGATAAGTGGCACAACTACCATGGATACGGCGGCTGCAGCTAGTTTCAAGGGTGAGAGTGGCAACAATACAAGGGGAAGGCAGAGAATAGCGGCGTACAACACAAATCCCGGATGGCTCTGTTCGTGGAGGTATGCATGGATGCCCTGCCGGAACGGTTTACCTGACACCGTGAGGAGGGCCATCGAAAATTTTGCGCACACCTCTGACAGGATCAGTACCCAGATGATCGGATATGCCGCTTGAAGGCCCGCCCAGGTGATTAGGACAATTGAAACGGCGAGGGCAAATGCACCTGTTCCAATCTGCCGATCGGTGAGAGCGCAGATACGTTTTTCTTTCCCCCCGTGTGCCATCAGGCCATCACCAAGGTCCAGAAGCCCGTCAAAATGGTTGCAGCCTGTAATCAGAAGGAGAGCTGCGATGGCAACCGCAGCTGCGATGGCTGGGTCAGTTATCCAGAAAGATACGAGTGCGGCGAACCCTCCCGTCACGTAACCTGCGAGAGGGTACAGCCACGTCCTTTTTGCAAACAGGAGAAACGCCTGTGGTTTCCCAAGCGGTAGGACTGTGCAGAACTGCAGCAGGGCGATGATCGATTTCACGCACATTCAAAACATTCTGTATAGAGGCGCGAGGTGCATCCTGCAATTAGTCCTGCCACGGCATCATCAAGGAACGGTCCCAGCGTGCTGAGAATACCTGGCTTTTTCTGGTCATAGCGGGTGAATTCAAACCGGGCGTAAGTTCCGCCGATACATTCGGCAATTGCCATGCCAATAATCTCATCCGCGAGGAGGAAGACCGGGTCGTCTTTTATCTCAGAGTTCTTCCGCTTCAAGTAAAGTTCGTCCTCGAGAAGGATGGCACCGAGTAACAGGGAAGATACATTCGGGTCATTGTAACTCTTCAGGATCTTGTCGTGCAGTACACCACGTGCATCGGCAGCCTCCATTCCATGTCCCACGTACAATTCCATCGCACTTTCAACGATTGCCGTCGTGGTTATTCCTTTCTCCAGCAGGCGCTGCTCAATTTCAAACATTACCATAATAGTTCTCCCGCCAGTAATTATACGGTGCGATTGCATTGCAGGTGAGTAGAACTTCTGCTTGGCCCGGGATTTTTTTGGACTTCCGGGAAACCTTGATGGTTAAAAACCAATGATAATAAAGATGCGATAGAGTAAAGGCACCATCGTCTTTAGGTATGATAAAAATGGTCTTCGTTAATCGTTCAGGTTTGAAAAAGGCAGATGCCCCGCTTTTCGTTGGTATTCTTGCTAATACAATGCTTTCTGTCGTTCCGGGTGTTTCCGGTGCCGGGCCAACTGCAGAAAAAACCCTTCTCACACCGGTGCTCGACGCGGAACTGATTACAAACGGGGCCATCACCAGTATGCCTGTCAGGCCGAATACCCCAACCGGCTGCCCGACGCCAGCCACGATTACAAGGGCGATGATGGAGCTCCTTGGCATGACTCCCGTTTTTGTCAATGCAGGGCTCGTGCATACTCCAACGGTCCCCTGTCTGGAAATCTATAGTTCTCCTGGAGGCGACCCCCGGTATTCTGACGCTGTGCCTGATGCAAATAATATATTTTTAAAAGGCGAGTCCGTTGGCAGATTTCTATCGCAGTATTCAGATCTTCTCGTCATCGGGGAGTGTGTCCCTGGTGGAACAACCACCGCGCTCTGCGTGTTACGTGCCCTGGGTTACCCGGCCCGGGTAAGCAGTAGTTATGTGATGAACCCGGTCGGGATCAAAGAGGAGATCTGGAATGCTGTGCAGGCGCGGGTTGGAACCTTAGGTCCGGGAAATCCCATTGATATAGTCCAGGCCACCGGCGACCCCATGATGGCTGCGGCTGCCGGAATAGTAAGCGGCTGCAAAGGGGCCGTACTCCTTGCCGGGGGTACACAGATGCTCGCTGTTGCTGCGATTTTAAAAGCAATGGGTAAAGAAATTCCTGATATTGCGATGACCTGTTATGTCAGGGACGACCCGTTAGCAGATATTACGAGTACAGGGCAGGCTGTCGGAGCAAGAATTTTCTCCGTTGATCCGGGATTTGGGCAAATCGGTCACCAGGGGCTCGCCCGTTATTGCATCGGAGAGGTGAAGGAGGGTATGGGTGCCGGAGGCGCGATGTTTCTGGCTCATTTGCAGGGGTTCACTCCTGAACAGATCCGGCACCAGATCTTCTCTACTGTCAGCAGGTACCAATGAACAGGAATTATTATCCCTTACATCCAAACTTCTACCGCGAATGCTCCCTATCTATGTAGTCAACAATTTCGGGCAGTTCAACCACCTGATCCAGAGGATGCTGCGAGACCTTGATATTGACTCGGTGATGATTGGCAATACAACATCCCCTGATGATGTGGGCAGTTCCTGCCGAGGCATTATCCTCGGTGGTGGCCCGTCGATTGAAAGGGCTGGTAACTGTAGTGAATACCTGAAACTTGGCCTTCCGGTCCTGGGGATCTGTCTTGGACTCCATGTGATCGCCACTGCATTTGGTGGAAAAGTTGAACCCGGCAGGTCTGGTGGTTATGGTGCAGTGGATGTTGAGATCATTGATGCCAATGGGATCCTTGCAGGATATCCTGAAACGATCAGGGTATGGGCATCTCATGCCGATGAAGTCATCATGGTCCCCCCGGGGTTCACAAGGCTCGCGAAATCTCCAGTCTGTGGAAATGAGGCTGTTGCGCTTCCGGAAAGGCATATTTATGGTCTTCAGTGGCATCCGGAAGTGAGCCATAGCGAGAACGGGCGTCTGGTATATGAAAATTTTAACTGCATTACACTCGGAGAGCGTACGTAAGGACCCCCGCGGGTGACAATGGAAAATGAAGTACCACCCTTGTCTGATCATTCCTTTCTCATTTTTACCCAAAAACAATTGGGGCATTTTTCGGTTCTCTTCGATTGTGAGGCGTGAGGTCACAAGAAGGAATCCGTCCTTATTTTTCAATGTACTCCATTCCGGAAACCCGTGCAATTATGGAAACAACCGATGATGCCGGGATTATATCGTAGGCCCATTTCCGGAGTTAGTGGCGCGTAAGAAAGTCTGTGCACTTTCTTCACCGAATGGTTTTTCCGAAGGAATGATGACGAGGGTTCTTCCAGATTGTCCAAGCTCTTAAAAATTTACAAACCACCCCTCCTTAATTTGCAGGGCCCGTTGATTATCTCCCAATTCCGATAGTACTGGTGTACCACCTGGTTACTGATCGGGGCAGTTATGTGCTATAACGTGGCATGTGACGTTGCAGTAGTTCTGTCCGTGAAACAAAACGACGAAATAGCCGGGGAACATATAGATGAAGAATTGTTCAAAAGGCACAACGTTGCCATCAGGTATAATTGCCGTATCAACAGTCAGAGAATCAAGGGTCATCCATGAGTGAAATAAGAATTGTCGGGACTGCACATGTCTCGCAGAAAAGCGTCGAAGAGGTCCGTGAGGCGGTCCATGAGTTCAACCCGGATGTGATCGCCGTAGAACTTGATCCCCCACGTTATGCTGCCTTGAAAAAACAGGCTGCTACACCGAACGTTTCTGAGGTTATTGAATCAGGGAACTTTAACCAGCTGCTCGTGCAGTGGATACTATCCTATCTCCAGCGTAAGGTTGGGCTGGATGTCGGGGTTGAACCCGGTGCAGAGATGAAAGCGGCTATACAGGAAGCAGAGTTTCGGGGGATTGGTATCGGGTTAATTGACCGTGACCTCCGTATCACGCTCCGACGTTTCTGGCATGCGCTGTCACTCCTTGAGAAGATCCGGATGGTCTATATTCTTGCCGTTTCTGTTCTATCGACCAGTGAGGAGAAAATTGACGTCGAGGAACTGAAGAAACAGGACGTGATGGAGATGGCAATGGCTGAATTCAGGAAGTTCTCTCCGAATGGCGCCAGGGCACTCATTGATGAGCGCGATGCCTATCTTGCAGACCAGGTCAACAGGCTTCGGATGAATAACGAGCGTGTCCTTGTTGTTATCGGTGCCGGTCATGTCGAAGGTGTAAAAAAGTATCTAGATGCGCCTGAAACACTCCCGCCCATCGAAGAGCTCGTAAAAGACATCAAACCCGTCCCGTGGGGAAAAATATTTGGTATTGTGGTTACCCTGGTATTTGCCCTGTTTATCGTGGCGATTGCGTACTCGGGGGTCGGGATGGAAGTACTCATCATGGCCCTGATTTACTGGGTTGTCATTCATGGGGCGCTTACAGCAGTTTTTACACTCGCAGCCAAAGGGCATCCGCTTTCTGCACTGACCGGGTTTTTAGTGTCCTGGTTTACTGCTTTAAATCCACTTATTGCAGCAGGGTGGTTCGCAGCCATTGTAGAGGCAAAGATTCGGAAACCTGCCCCTTCAGACTTCAAAAAGATTTTCGAGGCAGAGAGTTTCACAGAAATGTGGAAAATACCGTTATTCCGGGTTGTCATCGTTGCGGCGATGGCAAACGTGGGGAGCACGATCGGTACCATCGCGTACATTTTCTTCATTATCCCGATCCTCCATGTGGATCCGGCTGTCATCGTTACTCAGGGCTTTGGAAACATGTGGGTGGCGTTCACGTCTTTGTTCAGGTAATTCTGTTCAAAACCTGGGCCTATCATTTTTATGACAGAGTGTTCCGGCGAAAACCCATCATTACGGCAAACTGATAATTTTCGCATTCTTTGGGCAGAATGCATGGTGATTGTGCGGATGCATGGCATGATATCATTTTGAATCTTTCTTTTACCCATCCGGTAGAAGAATGTATATTCTAATGCGGACTTATCCAGTCAGTACCAGGTGACGGACCAAGGGGAATTCCTGGGATGTGAGGACATGAAAGACCAATATAGGAACTATTTCATCGCTTGTATTATCGTGATCTTATTTCTGGCAATGCCGGTCACAGCGGCAATTACTACGGTCCCCCCGGGTGGGACCGCGTTTATTGGTGAGGAGGGGCTTGATATCAGCCAGACCGGAGTTACCACGGGTTCCACGATCGCATGGTTTGGAAATGCAAACGTGCAGACCGGGGCGCCAACAACGACGTACCTGGTTGATGATGCCAGGAACTATTATATCGCCCCATCATCATTCATTGGGAAAACCGGGTCATGGTACACCTTTCCTGCAAGAAAACTTGCATTCTATGTTGAAGAACCCAGCCTGACTCTCCAGATGTACGATGAGACCCTGGACTTTCAGGTGGTGGGGACAACCCGCTGGGTTCCAAAAGGAGACACGATTGGGTTCCGGATTGTATCGAACCTCTACCAGATGGTAAACCGGCCAGGTGCAGCGGGTGCGCCGGTTACTATCCGGATACGCACCCCGGATGGTACAGAATATACATCGGTATCTGGTACCAGCCTCGTTGATATTCCTGTGGGGACCTCGCCGTACTCCACCGGTCCTGTATGGAATACCGGGTCGTATACTTCCGGGACATATTCGGTATGGGCAGAATGTAACGCAAATAGTATGCACGATAATTATGATGTTCCCGGGAAGACGATTACGCCGGTTGAACCCAGGGGAAACCTGTTGATACAGAGTGTCAATCCACTTATTACATCATCTCTGACACCCACAACGGTGGTATCCATACTGACTACTCAACCAATACCCGTTACCACAAGAGCTATCGTTACTATGCCTGCTACAACCGTTATGACCCATGAGGTGACACCGGTAGTAACAAGTCCTGTACTATCGGTCACAGTCCCGCCTGCACAGTCTCTCCCACAGTCTCCTGTACCGGCGTCTACCACGAATATTCCAGCCCCTGGAGTAATTCTTGTGATCGGCTGTATTGGTGCCGGCCTGATCTGCCTGAAATGGCAGAGACCACGGTAATCCCCACCGTTCACCATCACCGCAGTAAATGATTCACTAACCTTTTTTAAAAGCAGGATCAATTGGATTTCATGAACATTGGTACGACAATAATAAAATGCCGTCATAGCGTCAGGAAATTCAAAGATACCAAAATTGAAGATTGGATAATCCAGGATGTACTTGAATGTGCCAGGCTTGCCCCCACGTCCATGAACCTCCAGCCATGGCTTTTTGGTACGATAACAGACCCGGAACTGAAGAAAAAAATAGCGGGGCTCACCGATCATGGAAAATTTATCGCCGATGCCCAGGTCTGCTTTGCAATATTCGGTGAAAAAAGCGCAAAATACTATCTGGAGGACTGCTGTGCAGCAACTGAAAATATGATCCTCGCACTTCAGTCGTATGGTATCGGATCATGCTGGGTTGCAGGAGATAAAAGAGATTACGCAGAATCCATACGGTTACTACTCCATGTGCCTGAAGCGTATACCCTTGTTTCTCTTCTGCCTGTCGGGTTCGCCGCTGACATCACCCTCCCTGATAAAAAGGATATCCGCGCTGTGACGTTTTCGGATATCTACTCTGAGAACTGAGCAGCCGGTTGATGGGGGAGCAGGGTGATCCTGGATACACACTATTGGTGCCACCATCAAAAGACATCCAGGATTGCCGGGACTTTATCGACATGGTTGTTCTCCCTGATCAATGGTGAATTTACTAAAGGATTCTTTCCTATTGACCTCTTTTCCTTCCGGGAATTTATGCAGTTCTGTATTGAGAAGGAAACTACCTTTCGATTCTTTCAGCATGTCATCACATATGGCAGGTTGAGCTTCTTGTTTACGATCCTCTTTGTTGTGGCGCCTGAATGCTTATCCGGGAAAATGCCATGAATTGATGAGGGGATGTAGTTTTTTACGGTTAGAATATCATCGGTGGCATGATAGTCTGGAAAGAATCAGGTCTGCCATATGAGTCCTGACATAAAGTTTTTCAAATCTAAGAATAGGTGAATGCACGGTGTGTAACCTGTCACGTTCCGGATGAAAAACACAATATTTTTCACTACTTGGAAGATAGCGGATATCAGCAGATAACAACTCCTGAATCGGAAAATTATGGTCGTTCTTGTATTTAGTGTGAAATCTGAAGATTTTATTTTGGTTTGCCTGATACGGACGTTATGGTATTTTTTTCTGTGCAGGAATCCTTTCCTCCTTTGAGGACAGGTGTGGCCCGTTGAATCATTTTTGGTGATCCAGCTGAAGCGGGATGATATACCCGCAGATCCAGGTTAAGTAAGGCTTAACACCATGCAGTTCACATTCCTCTTGGATGAAGAAGCCCGTTCTGCAGGTGGCGCTCGATCTTTTAGAACTGGACCGGGCACTGGTAATTGCAAAAGAATCCGTTCTTGGCGGGGCTGACTGGATTGAGGCTGGTACTCCACTTATAAAAAGCGAGGGTATGGCGGCAGTCCGCGCCCTGGTAAGGCAATTCCCGAATAATACTATTGTCGCCGATATGAAGGTGGCAGATACCGGTGCGATGGAGGTTGAAATGGCTGCAAAGGCCGGTGCAACCGTGGTCTGCCTGCTCGGTGATGCGGATGATGCGGTCATCGCCGATGCCGTACGGGCAGCGTCGGCGTTTGGTGTCAGGCTGATGGCAGACCTCATTAATTCCAGTGACCCGGTGACCAGGGCGAAAGAACTTGAGATCCTGGGTGTGGATATGATTGTTGCCCATGTAGGGATTGACCAGCAGATGGTCGGGAAAAGTTCCCTCAGTCTCCTCTCCTCACTGGCCGGAAGTGTTACGGTCCCCATCGCAATTGCCGGGGGGCTTGACAGTGGCTCTGCAGCAGAGGCAGTTATGTCAGGTGCTGATATTGTCATTGTTGGTGGGTGGATCACCCGTTCTGCTGATGTGAAATCCAGTACCGCGCTGATAAGGGCTTCAATTGACTCTCCCGGGGATATTGTTCTAAAAAGAACCCCTGTCAGTAACGAAGTCCGGCGGATCTTTGAGAAGGTCTCGTCCCCGAATATATCCGATGCAATGCATCGAAAAGGGGCGATGAATGGCATTTTTTCGGTCTGCGGAAATGTCAAAATGATTGGACGGGCAGTTACTGTGCAGACGTTTGCCGGGGACTGGGCAAAACCTGTTGAGGCGATAGACGTCGCAGGTCTAGGGGACGTGATTGTGATAAATAATGATGCCGCAACCCACGTTGCTCCCTGGGGGGAACTTGCCACAATGAGTTGTGTGACAAAAGGAGTATCAGGCGTGGTGATTGATGGGGCCGTCCGTGATGTTGACGATATTAGGCGGTTACACTTCCCGGTCTTTGCAAAGGCAATTGTCCCGAATGCCGGTGAACCAAAGGGACTTGGGGAGATTAATGCAGAAATTTCATGTTGCGGGCAGACAGTCAGACCGGGTGACTGGATTATCGGGGATGAGAGTGGAGTTGTAGTTGTGCCAAAAGAACGTGCCTATGAGGTTGCCCGCCGAGCTCTCGAGGTGAAAAAGACTGAAGAACGGATCAGGGAAGAGATCCGCCGTGGTAGTACCCTGTCGCAGATTTCCGCGCTGACAAAGTGGGAGAAAGAGAGATAGCATGACTGGTGATCCCGCCGACCCGCGCCCTTGCTAAAAGGAGGCGTGTTTTACCTTTATTTCCTGGAGATCTCATGAATGCGAAGACATTGGCTCCATAAGTTCCATTAAACTACTGAGTAATTTACAGGTTATCGCAGGGTTGATGTCACAGGCTGGCTATGCAATTGTTTCAGGTTTCTCATTCATTCTGAACATCAGGGGTGCATTAAACCGGTCCTGTTACGTGCCCGGATATGACTAATAAAAGGCTGAATCCGGGTTATTTAATAAAGAGGCTGACAATCGAATATTTACGGAAACTGGCTAAAATAGTGGCCGTACCAACCAAAAATCCGGGCATTGTCAGGTACTGGTTATAGTATTGGGTGGTGGAACGTGGATACCCTGCTTATCGTTGTAATAATGGGCTCGAAAAAAGGCTGGATTCCCCGGCAGCATACCTGTATTGGGGAAGCGTCCCTGTCAGATTATTAGTGTACTGTTTAATAGGATTCTGAAGGATTCTATTTCCAGAATATTTTTCAGATAAATACTTTCGATTCAAGTAATGACCCTCCCCTGGAGAGGATCCGGCTGATGGCCTCTTCGACAAGGTCAACCCTGATAATCAGAACTGCCGCATCTTTTCCGGTGTATGCATATGCATACTCCATATTGATCTCGGCCTCTCCGAGGAGTTCTGCAATCTCATGCAGGCCCCCGGGCTCGTCCTTCATTTTTACCGCGATTACATCGGTGAACGCCACGTTATAGCCAAGGGATGTAAGTTTTTTAAATGCTTTATCAGGCTGGTTGACCAGCGCACGCACGACGCCGAACCCGTCTGCTTCGGCGATAGAAAATGCGAGAATATTAATTTTTTCCTCCCTGAATGCCTTTGCAATGGCAGCCAGCCGTCCTGGTTTGTTCTCGGAGAAGACCGAGATCTGTCGGATTATATAATTTTTGATCTCCATGGTTACAGATTCCTCCTGTCAATAACCTTCTTTGATTTCCCTTCGAACCTTGGGAGTGATCCTGGTTCGACTAACTCTACATTTACTCCAACATTCAGCGCGTTACGGAGTTTATGCTCTACTTTGGCCCTGATCTTCATTAAATCATTGATTTTATCAGAGAATGCATTTTGTGATATCTCGACCCGTACAAGCATATCATCCAGAGCTCCCTGACGGTCGACAACAATCTGGAAATGCTGCCCGACTTCGGAAATTGACATCAGGGTGTGTTCCACCTGGGATGGGAAGACGTTTATCCCCCGTATAATCAGCATATCGTCCACTCTGCCCTGTATACGCCTGATACGCGGGTGGGTCCGGCCACATGGGCAGGGGTCGTCATCAAGGATTGATACATCACCTATGCGGAACCTGATCATCGGCAGTGCCTCTTTCTGGAGCATTGTAATCACAAGTTCTCCCCGCTCTCCCTGGGCAATGGGCTCACCGGTATCTTTGTCAAGCACCTCGACAAGGGCCAGGTCAGACCATACATGAAATCCTTTCTGCTCCGTGCATTCTGTGAACATGGGGCCAGAAAGTTCGCTGGTACCATAGACGTCATACGCCCTGATCCCAAGCCATTCCTGTATCCGGAAACGCATTAAGTCAGTCCATGGTTCTGCGCCAAGTACCCCTATGGCAAGGTCCGTATCATTTTTGATGCTTACACCCATTTTCTCGGCAACTTCCCCCATGTGGAGAAGGTACGAGGGGGTACAGCAGATGGCAGTTGCGTGAAGGTCCTGCATCAGTTCAATCTGTCGCTCTGTATTCCCGACACTTGTAGGGAGCACTGTTGCCCCGATCCGTTCTGCGCCATAATGGAGTCCAAGGCCCCCCGTAAACAAGCCATACCCGTAACTGACCTGTATCACGTCGCCTCGTCCGAGGCCGCATGAGACAAGGCCTCGTGCAAGTGAGGTTGTCCAGTTATCGAGGTCATTTTTTGTATATCCGACAACAGTTGGTTTTCCGGTAGTTCCTGATGAGACATGATACCGGACGAGATCATCCCGGGATGCGGTGAAAAGGCGATCCGGATAATTATCCCTGAGATCGGCCTTGTACATAAATGGAAGTTTTTTAACGTCGGCAAGGGATGTGATGTCATCGGGATGGACATTTGCCTGTTTCATCCGTTCGTGATAGAATGGTGAAAAACTGTATAACCTGTATACCTGTGTCTTGAGCAGGCGGTACTGAAGTTTCCGGAGATCCTGCGCTGGCATTGTTTCTATCTGCTGATCCCACATTACCATGTTACATCTCACCCCTTCGATCGATGACCCGTTTCGCTTTCCCTTCAAACCTTGGGAGAGACCCTGGTTCTACCAGTTTTACCGATGTCCTAAGTTCTAGTACATCCCGCAGTGCTTTTACCACTCTTCCCTGGATCCGGGCAAGGTCCTGGAGTTCGCCGTGGAAATACTCACGGTTCATCTCGACTTCAATTGACATCTCATCAAGATGGTTCACCCGGTCGATATATACCATAAACTGGTTGCCCACCTCAGGAAGCGAGAGGAGGACGTGTTCAATCTGTGAAGGGAAGACGTTTATTCCCCTGATTACAAGCATATCATCACTTCTGCCTGTAATCCTCCCGATTTTCTGCATTCTCCCGCAAAGGCAGCCATCTTCCATCCTGAAGGTTACATCACCCGTCCTGTATCTGATCAAAGGCATTGCCTCCTTCAACAGGGGTGTGACAACGAGTTCTCCCCTTTCTCCGTCATCAAGTACTTCACCCGTCTGTGGGTTAATGATCTCGACGAGATAATAGTCATGCCATATATGAAGGCCGTCCCGTTCCATGCATTCGAAGGCGACCCCGGGTCCGAATAATTCAGAAAGGCCATATGAGTCATATGCTGTGACCCCGAGTTTTTCCTCCAGTTCAGCTCTCATTGATTCAGACCATGGCTCGGCACCGAAGATCCCCGTCTTTAAAGAAGGAAATTCCATATGCCGCTCTTCGGCGACTTCTGCCAGATGCATCGCATAACTGGGTGTACAGTGGATTGCCGTGACACCGAAATCCTGAATCATCTCAATTTGCCGGGTGGTATTACCTGTTGCGCTTGGGATTACGGTCATCCCAGTCTTTTCAGCCCCGTAATGGAAACCGAGGCCCCCGGTAAACATGCCATAATTTACCATGTTCTGGAATACATCGTCCTCACTGAGTCCAATCATGGTCATATTTCGTGCGATAAGTTCTGCCCATGCATCCAGGTCATTCCGGGTATAAGCGACTACTGTAGGCTTTCCGGTTGTTCCGGAGGTGGTATGGATCCGGACCACCTGTTTTAGGGGTACTGCCAAGAAACCAAAGGGATACCCGCTCCGGAGGTCCTTTTTCTTTGTAAATGGAAGTTTTCTGATATCATCAAGGGAGCGGATATCGGATGTCTGGATGCCTGCATCGGAGAATTGTTTTTTGTAAAATTCTATACACTCGGCGCTTTTCAACGTTTTTTTAAGCCGTTTAAGCTGGAGATCTGCCAGTTCATCCGGCGAAAGCGTTTCTTTACCTTTATCCCAGAACATGACTGGCCTCTCCTCCCGGAACTAATCTGCCTGCACATGATCTTCCGGTTGTTGTTCGGATTTTCATTCCTTCACCAGACCAAAAATACCTGTTAAATCCTATCGGATTTCGGTTATATCTCAAAATAATATTATCGTGACGTGTATAAAAGGTTGTCAAAAGTTAGCATAGCCACGTGGAAAGGATATGACACCCGTTCAATGAATCTTTTTCCGGAAGAATTGGAAAGTTGCCAATCAGTATGGGATTATTTCCCTGGCTCTTCCCCGGGGTGATATTTCATAAATAGTTACCAACCTTTGCGGGATGTGAAAATGTCAAAAAACGATGCTTTAATTTATTGGTATCACGCTTTTAATAGTTATAGAGCCCGGAAATTGGCTTTTTAGGAAAGGAATCACGTGGATGTCCCATGGCTTATAGTGGCTGGTTTCGGTGCCCATATCAAATCGACACGAAACACACTGTTTGTACAAAAAGAAGGCGATATTAAGGAATACCCGATTGAGTCCGTGCGCCACCTTTTAATTATCGGTGGCCATACCCTGCACACCCCTGTCATTGCATATCTCATGAACAAAGGAGCCTGTATATCATTTTTCGAAGCAGATGGGAAGCCAGTCGGGACGATACGTCCGTTCAATATCCCCCATATAGTTAAAATTTCGGAAATCCAGAAGAGTGCACCAAATTACCGGTACGCGGTTTCGATTGCAAGGGCTTCGATGAAATCCAAAACACTTTTTATTGGAAGACTCGGTGAAATAGTGGGACGTGAGCTTTTTTATGAGGGTGAATTGCAGATTTTTTCGAATGCATTTACCGAACTTGAATACCTCATTAAAATCAGCGAAATCAGGAGGATTGAGCGTCTGACCGCCGATATGTACTATGAGGTCATTTCCCGTGCCCTTCCCCCGGAATTTGGGTACAGGCGGCGGACAGGCAGGCCATACCATGACCCGGTGAATGCAATAATCGCATTCGGATATGCGATGTTGTTTGGGAATGTCATGTTTTCGGTGACAGGGGCCAACCTTGATCCCGATATCGGGATGTTAAAACGGGGTCAGTCATCCCTGGTCTATGACGTTATGGAACCGCTCAAGGTTGATATGATCGACCGGGAAGCGATCAGGTTCATTAGGGAGGAACTTCACGTAGAGGATTATGAATGTGGCCCTAACCGGTGTAGTCTCTCAGATCTCTGTATAAAAAAACTAATCCAGCTGTTCCACCGGACCATTGATCAGGATATCATTGATCGCCAGGTGGCAGCTCTTCTTGAATCTCTTGAACAAAAAACAGAATATATCATTGAGCGGTGACCTTTTTCCCTGTCATCTTCGTACCACGCGGTATAAGAAACCATGCCAAACTGTTCGGGGCCATCCGGTTAGAAATTTTTTAAAAAATGTAAAAAATGGGCGTAATCATAAAAAAGGTAATCAGTCATCA